>Ga0316605_10001538_pt1 | contig 13326 bp, 12 predicted proteins | sample OWC_soil_day20_n_FD_207666 | JGI IMG/M metagenome (GOLD analysis project Ga0316605, IMG submission 207666) | Wetland soil microbial communities from Old Woman Creek delta, Ohio, United States - OWC_soil_day20_noCT | ecosystem: Environmental > Terrestrial > Soil > Wetlands | place: USA: Ohio... | reverse complement strand
CTTCAAGACCTCGTTCCAGTTGGGGAATCGATCTTCCAGACTGCGCGCGAGCATGCGGTGCACCAGCGTTTCCAGCTCGGGCGGCAAATCGGGGCGTAGCGAGGTGAGCGCCGGATGTTCGCCATTGATGATGGCGTACATCAGGGCAGCCTGATTATCGGCTTCAAAAGGCAGGCGCGACGTGAGCAGGCGGAAGAGCACGGCGCCTAGGGCGTAGATGTCGGCCTGCGGCGTCACCCATTGGCGGAAAAGTTCCGGCGCCATGTAGGCGAGCGAGCCAATATCCATGACCTGCGTCGCATCGTCACGCGTCCAGTAGGCGGCGCCGAAGTCACAGACCTTGGCTTCGCCAGGGGCGACATATTGCAGGTTGGCCGGCTTGATGTCGCGATGCACGATGCCGTTGCGGCAAGCGTAATCAAGGGCGCTGGCACACTTGTAGATAATTTCCAGCACTTCCGGCACCGGCTTTAAGCGATCCGGTTTGGTATAGGGTTCAAGAGTGCCGTTAGGCAGGTATTCCATCACCAGCCAGGCGGTATCAGGGCCGGTACCGGCATCGAAAATATCCACGATATAAGGATGCTTGAGGCTGCCAGCCAGATGCACCTCGTTCAGCCAGGATTTGCGGATGAGGGCGTTTTCTTCGCTGTCATTGAAAATATGCGAGAGCGCCACCTTGAGGGCGACGTCGCGCTGGTGATAAATGTCGCGGGCAAGAAAAACGCTGCCGGTGGCACCGCGACCGATTTCGCGGACGATTTCGTAACGGTGTTCAAGTCCGGCGGGAAGGGTGGCGCCCTCGGCCATAAGGTGATTACTCGCGCTCGTAAATCAGTTCGGCACGGCGGTTTTCTGCCCACGAGGATTCATCGTGGCCTTTGACCTTCGGCCGCGATTTTCCATAAGAGACAAGCTTCAATTGTCTGGCTTTGACACCCTTGCTGGTGAGCGCTTGCTTAACGGCAGCGGCACGCTTCATGCCGAGTACCTTGTTGTAACCATCAGGCCCGCGCTCATCGGCGTGACCCTCGATGCGCAATACGGCCTTGCGGTTTGCCGCCAATTTGCGGGCGTGTTCTTCGGCCAGGTTCATGTGCTCAGGCTTGATTTTGGCGTCATTCAAATCAAAGTAGAAACTGCCGAGCGAGGAGGGGGGCGTGTCGTTCTTGCCGGCCGTCTTGACGACAACCTGAGTTTGGCCATCACCCGTGCTATCCACACGTGTGATGCGCTTTTCTTCCGGCTCACGTAATTCCGGTGGTACCGGCTGACCTAGCAGGCCGGGGTGAACCTTGAGCACACCTTTCTGTTCCAGCTTGGGCGTAACCATTTGCGGATTTGATGAACAGGCCGAGAGTAAAACCAGCAGGGCGGGGATAAGGAATTTGGCAAGATGGCGCATGGATAGAACCAGAAGTCGTTAAATAACAGAGAATAATAGCCGAAAAATGCGACTTGGCTTCAAATCACTTCCCGCGCTTCCAGGAAGCTGAGTTTGGGATATTTTTCCTGCATCATTTTCAGATAGACGTTGTTGGGTGCCAGATAGACCGGATCGTCGGCGCCATCGAGGGCAACATTGGCGCTGTAGCGATCGGAAAGCTGTCGCAATTCGTCGGCATTACCGCGTATCCAGCGTGCTGTGGCACAGTTGTAATGATCAAAAATGACCTGCACGCCGTATTCATGTTCCAGCCGGTGGGCGACGACATCGAACTGCAGCATGCCGACAGCGCCCAGAATCAAGTCGTTGCCGGAAAGCGGCCGGAAGAGTTGCGTTGCCCCTTCCTCCGCCAGTTGTTGCAGGCCTTTGTGTAATTGCTTGATTCTCAGCGGATTGGCAATGCGTGCGAGCCTGAAATGCTCGGGCGCGAAAGAGGGAATGCCGGTAAAACGCAGGTCTTCGCCTTCAGAAAAGGTTTCGCCGAGGCGGATGGTGCCGTGGTTGGGAATGCCGATGATGTCGCCTGACCAGGCCTCGTCAGTGGTGCTGCGGTCACGCGCCATGAAGGTGATGGCGTTATTGACGGCGATCTGTTTGCCAGCCGTACCTTGCCGGATTTTCATGCCACGTTGGAAGCGCCCGGAGCAGACGCGCAGGAAGGCGATGCGGTCGCGGTGCTTGGGATCCATATTGGCTTGTATCTTGAACACGAAGCCGGAAAATTTTGCCTCGTTCGGCGCCACGGCGCGCGCCTCGCCGTTGGCCACTGCGGGACGTGGCAGTGGCGCTGGTGAGAGTTCGACCACTGCGTCGAGCAACATCTGCACGCCGAAATTATTGACTGCCGAGCCAAAGAAAACCGGCGTTTGTTTGCCGGCCAGATAAGCCTTGGCACAGAACGCGTGTGAGGCGCCGCGTACCAGTTCGACGTCAGTGCGCAATTCGTCGGCCTGGTGGCCGATGAGTTCATCGAGACGTGAATTGTTGAGCCCCGGGATGGTCTCCGAGGTGCCTTTCTCGGCCTGCGGGTCGAAAAAACTGATGGTGTCGTCGTAGAGGTGATAAACGCCGCGAAAACGCTTGCCCATGCCGATCGGCCAGGTCATCGGCGCGCACTGAATGCCGAGCACCGATTCGATCTCATCGAGCAGGTCGATGGGCTCCTTGCCTTCACGGTCGAGTTTGTTGATGAAGGTCAGGATGGGCGTGTCGCGCATGCGGCAGACGTTGAGCAACTTGATGGTCTGCGCTTCAACGCCATTGACCGAGTCGATGACCATCACCGCCGAATCGACGGCGGTGAGTGTGCGGTAGGTGTCTTCCGAAAAATCCTCGTGGCCAGGCGTGTCGAGCAGATTGACCATGCATTCGCGGTAGGGGAACTGCATGACTGAAGAAGTGACTGAAATGCCGCGTTGCTTTTCCAGCTCCATCCAGTCCGAGGTGGCGTGGCGCGACGCCTTACGCGCCCGCACTTCGCCGGCAACTTGAATGGCGCCACCGAACCACAGCAGCTTTTCGGTCAGCGTCGTTTTGCCGGCGTCCGGGTGGGAAATGATGGCAAAGGTACGGCGGCGGGAGATTTCGGTGTCAAGTGGTGTCACGGCAGGGTCAATGGCAGATGCACAAGGTCGCAATTATACCGGCCGGTAGGGGCAAAGCCCATTGTTTGCGGATGAGTGGATGGTCTGCCGGGAGTAGAGTATCTTCATCACCATGACGATTGCCGACTTGCTGCCGCTTACTGACAAAACCATAGCAGTGACCCGCCCTGCAAAACAGGCTGGCGAACTAGCGCGTTTGATCTTGGCGGCGGGCGGGAGGGTGTTGCGCGCCCCCTTGTTGGAAATTGCCCCGCCGGAGAACAATCATTCCTTGCTGCGTGCCGGCGAAAAACTGGCGGATTATGATTTCGCCGTGTGCATCAGTCCCAATGCGGTTAACTTCGGGTTGCCGGTCTTGTTGCGACAGACGCCTTGGCCAAAAGACCTACCCGTGGTGGCGCCCGGGTCGGAAACGGCAAAAGCGCTGGCAAGCTTTGGCGTTGGCCGTGTCGTGATGCCGACAAACCGACATGATTCGGAAGCCATGTTGCAATTGCCGGAACTCCAGGCGGAAACAATCCGGGGGCGGCGGGTGCTGATCATGCGGGGCGAAGCAGGAAGACCCATGCTGGCCGAAACCCTGTCAGCGCGTGGAGCAACGGTTGATATCGCTATTTGCTATCGCCGCTGGCCGCTTCCCGCTGTAGCGAACCAGTTGCTGGCCGCGTGGCGTGAAAACCGGCTTGACGCGCTGATATTGACCAGCAGCGAGAGCTTGCGTCACCTTTCCGAGCACTGCGAGGCGGTAGAAAAAGATTTTTTGCCAACAATCCCGCTCTTCGTTTCCCATGAGCGCATCCACGAAACAGCAATTCGTCTCGGATTACGCCACACTGTAGTGACGTCTCCCGGCGATGCAGGTATCGTTCAGGCTTTGTGCGCTTATAATTGGCCGTAATCATGAGCGAAAACGAAGTCCAACTCCCCATCCCCTCCTATCGCCCCAAGCGCTGGGTCTTTTTGCGTAATCCCTGGCTGATTGTCGTGGCGCTTGCCCTCGGGCTGGCCTTCTGGCAGTGGTTCGAAACGCGCGCGCGCCTGGCCGAAACACAGCAGGAACTGGCGCGCCGTTTGGGCGAAAGCGACGCCAGCGCCAAATTGACCCGTGGTGAAGCGGCCAAGGTTCAGGAACAGGTGTTGGCGCTCTCCAGCAAAGTCAGCGGCCTGGAAGACAAGATGGCTGAGTTCCAGGGGCAAACTACGGCGCTGCAGACCCTTTATCAGGAACTGGCGAAAAGCCGCGACGATGCCAGCCTGCTGGAAATTGAACAAGCTGTGAATCTGGCCGGCCAGCAATTGCAGCTGGCGGGTAACGTACAAACGGCCGTGCTGGCGCTGCAAACAGCCGATGCCAAACTGGCGGTGCTGAACCGGCCACAGTTCGTTTCGTTGCGCAAAGCACTGGGGCGTGACCTGGATCGGCTGCGCGCCCTGCCTTTGACCGATTTGACCGGTATCAGCCTGAAACTGGAAAATATGGTGACGCTCGTTGATGAGTTGCCCCTGGCTATGGATGTTCGCCCGCCCCAGGCAGCGAAAGCAGTCGTCAGCGCGGCCAAGAACATTCCGTGGTGGGAGCGCGTGAGTGGCGAAATCTGGCAGGAAATCAAGGGCTTGGTACGCATTCAACGCTTTGACCGAGCCGAGCCGGTCTTGCTGGCACCAGGGCAAAGCTTTTTCCTGCGCGACAACATCAAGCTCAGATTGCTCAACGCGCGCCTGGCTCTGCTGTCGCACGATCAGTGGATTTTCCGCAAGGATCTAAAGACAGCACAAGATTGGCTGGAAAAGCACTTCGATACGCGCGACAAGCGGGTGCAGGCGACGCAGGCAACCCTCAAACAGCTTTCCGGCACCGACATCAATATCGAGTTGCCCAATCTCAATGAAAGCCTGTCGGCGCTGCGGCTTCTTAGAAGTCAAAAGGAGAAAAAGTAAGTGCGCTGGCTTTTTTGGCTGCTGGGCTTGTTCGGGCTGGCCGTGGCGCTGGCGCTCGGCGCCCGCATGAACGATGGTTACGTTCTGCTGGTGTTCCCGCCCTGGCGCATGGAGATTTCGCTTAATCTCTTCCTGTTTGTACTGGCCGGGGTCATCCTGACCGGATACATCGTGGTGCGCGGTATTTCGCTTACCCTCAGTCTGCCGCGTCGGGCGCGCGAGTTCCGTGAGCGGCGCAATCGCGAACATTCCACTACTCTGCTGCTCGACGCCATCCGTTTGCTCTACGAAGGACGCTTCGGCCAATCCCTGAAAAAAGCGGCAGAGGCGCATGAAAGCGGGAATGTGCCAGGGCTGGCGGCTCTGATTGCGGCGCGTGCCGCCCAGTGCCTGCGTGAGCCGGCCAAGGAGCGCGACTGGATCGAACGCGCCCGAACCGACGATCCGCGCTGCGAAGCGGCAGCGCTCATGCTGGAAGCGGAGTTGGGTAATGAATTACGCGCCTATGGCGAAGCTCTGGCTGCTCTGAAAACGCTGCAGGAAAAATATGGCCGGCATATCGCGGCCTTGCGCATGGAATTGCGGGCAAGACAGGGCAATGGCGATTGGAATGGTGTGCTGCGACTGGCGCGGCAGTTAAAGAAACGTGGCGCCATGTCAGAAAAAGTGGCACATGAAATCTGTTTGCGCGCCCATCTCGAAAATATACGTGCTCGCGGTGACGGTGTTGCGGCTCTGCTTGCCTATATGCGCGATGTTCCCGGGCGCGAGCGCGATGCCCGGCTGGTGCTGGAAATGGCGCGGCAACTCAAGGCGCAAGGTGCAGAAGACAATGCTGCCGAAGTGATCGAATCCTGCCTGGACGACGGACAGGAGGAATTCTGGCACGAAGACCTGATCGCCTTGTTTGGCACTCTGGTTTGCAAGGATATGACATCCCGTATTGCCCGGGCGGAAAAATGGCTGAAAGTCAGGCCGGATGACGCCGCTCTGTTACTGGCGCTGGGCAGACTTTGCCAGCAGCAGCGTTTGTGGGGCAAGGCGCAAAGCTATTTCGAGGCGTCGCTGGCAATCGGACCAACGCCGCAGGCACACCTGGAACTGGCGCGTTTTTTTGACCAGCTTGGACGTACGGAAGAAGCCAATGTCCACTTCCGGCAATGCGTGGTTCCAGTTTGATGAGGGTAAGCACCTGGGGTGCCAGTACAAATTATCAGGGAAAGGGGACGGGAGATGCACAACATCGATTTGCGCAAGATATACAAGTTTCATCCCGTCGACCCGGCACCCAGCCCGAGCAATTTGCCGACAGCCGGTGACCTCTACTACGAGTGCACGGAATGCAAAGTCATTGTCAGCTCGGTGCCGCGCATTAAAATCGCCTGCACCTGCGGCAACCTCTCAGGCGTGGACGGCAAACTGGTCGTCCAGAAGCCTGAACAAGTCAAAGTGGTGCGCGGCAAACTCAAGTAGCGTTTGAGTTTTCAGGCTTGAAGGCGGAGACGACGATCGTCCTGCCAACCAGCATCTGCCATGAAAAGTGCGCCTTAACGTGCGCCTTGTTCTCCGCCGTAATGGTTTTGTAGCGTTTTTGTTCCTGCCGCATGAAGCGCCACCAGCCCAGCGCAATGAATGGAAACAGTAGAATCAGCCAGAAGACTGAAGTTTTCTGGGTTTTGTCGATATCGAGTTCGAGTCGCTCGAAACCGGCATCCATCAGGGCGTGCGCCAGATAGAAGTAAGGAATAGGCATGATGTGGCCGCTGGTCGAATAGAACTCATCATGCCGCACGGGCAGCGGGCCAAAGAGATTGGCGAAACCACAAAAGAGATTGCGAACGCGGGAAGCCATATTTAGGACATTTGGTGTGGTCACAACCAGCAATCCCCCTTTTTTGGTGACCCGGAAGGCCTCACGCAGCAGTCTGCGATAGCTTTCCAGATGCTCGACAACCTCCGATGTGGTCACCAGATCAAACTGCTCGTCTGCATAAGGCAAGGGGTCATTGTTGAGATTGAGTTGTGCGCAGGCAACCTTGTCTGCTGCAAAACGTTCGATGTGAAAATCACAGGCGCAGGAATCAACCGTGAAATGCTTGCGGAACTCCAGGATCAGATTGCCCTCGCCGGCGCCGATGTCGAGATGCTGCAGACTATCGGAAACAAGCGACGCCAGGCGGCGCTTGGTGGCACCAATTACCGCGTTGTATATATCCTGGGTGCTCATGCCGCACCGCCAGCGTTATGTCGTGCAATGGCGCGATAGCCGATGTCTTTACGGTATTGCATGCCGTCGAAGTGGATTTGGCCGGTGACCTCATAGGCGCGTTTCTGAGCGAGCTTGACGTTTTCGCCCAGCGCGGTGACGCATAAGACCCTGCCGCCATTGGTGACGACCTGACCGTTCTTTTCTGTTGTTCCAGCGTGAAAGACGTGCGCGTCCTCGCCGAAGCTGTTGCCCTTGGCCGGCAATCCTTCGATGACGTCGCCTTTCTTTGGCGTTTCAGGATAATTGGCGGCGGCCAGGACAACACCTAGCGCGACGCGGCGATCCCACTCTGCGTCGACCTGATCGAGCGTGCCGGCAATGGCGTGTTCGAGCAATTTCACGAAGTCCGATTTCAGCCGCATCATGATCGGCTGCGTTTCCGGGTCGCCAAAGCGGCAGTTGAATTCCAGTGTTTTGACACCGCCATCCTTGCTGACCATCAGACCGGCGTACAGAAAACCAGTGTAGGGAATGCCGTCGGCTTCCATGCCGCGCACCGTCGGCAGGATGATTTCACGCATCACTTTGGCGTGGATTTCCGGCGTCACTACCGGTGCGGGCGAGTAGGCGCCCATGCCGCCGGTGTTGGCACCGGTGTCAGCATCGCCGATGCGTTTGTGATCCTGGCTGGACGCCATTGCCAGCACGTGCTTGCCGTCGACCATGACGATGAAGCTGGCTTCTTCGCCTTCCAGAAACTCCTCGATGACGACGCGGGCGCCTGCATCCCCCAATTTGTTGCCGGAAAGCATGTCGTCAATGGCGGCATGTGCTTCCTCCAGGTTCATGGCGACGACAACGCCCTTGCCGGCGGCCAGGCCGTCGGCCTTGATAACAATGGGTGCGCCCTTGCGGTCGATGTAGGCATGCGCGGCGGCCGCGTCGCTGAAGGTTTCGAACTCGGCGGTCGGAATCTTGTGGCGTGCCATGAAACGCTTGGCAAAATCCTTGGAGGATTCGAGTTGTGCGGCCTCCTTGGTTGGGCCAAAAATTTTCAGGCCGCGCTCGCGGAAGATGTTGACGATGCCGGCGGCCAGCGGCGCTTCCGGGCCGACGACGGTCAGATAGACCTTTTCTTTTTCGGCATAATCGGCCAGCGCATGCGGGTCGGTAATAGGCAGATTTTCCAGTTCATGTTCGCGCGCTGTGCCGGCATTGCCGGGCGCAACCAGGACTTTCTGTAGTCCAGGAGTTTGGGCAATACGCCAAGCCAGCGCGTGTTCGCGGCCACCAGAACCAACGACAAGAATTTTCATGAGAATGAGCCTCGTAAAGAGATTAAGGCGAAGGCAGCGCTAGGCGCGCGATGGCGTCGCAACCGGTGTTGCCTTCTGGGCAATGAGGATTGCGGCGGTCTTGCGCAAAAAACGCGCTCCCGAGCTTGCAACATTAGTGACGGAAGTGGCGGGCGCCGGTCAGCACCATCGCCAACCCATGCTCATTTGCTGCAGCGATCACTTCCTCGTCACGCATCGAGCCACCGGGCTGGATGACGCAGGAGGCACCAGCTTCAGCTAGCACATCGACGCCATCGCGGAACGGGAAGAAAGCATCGGAGGCCACGGCTGCACCCTGCAGGCTCAAACCAGCATTCTGCGCCTTGATGGCGGCGATGCGGGTCGAATCGACGCGCGACATCTGGCCGGCGCCGACGCCCAGCGTCATGCCGCTGCCGCAAAACACGATGGCGTTGGATTTGACAAACTTGGCAACACGGTAGGCAAAGAGCAGGTCTTCGATCTGGGCGTCGGTCGGCGCTTTCTTGGTGACGACCTTCAAGTCGGAAGGTTGCACGTTGAACATGTCCGGTGTCTGCAGCAACAGGCCGCCGCCAACCCGCTTCATTTCGAAGCTGTGGTAATTGTTGGCCAGCGGCAATTCCAGCACGCGCAGATTTTGCTTGCTGGCCAGCGCGGCTTTGGCTTCGGTGGTAAAGGCCGGAGCGATCAACACTTCGACAAAATGCTTGCACTCGCTCATGGCATTGACCACATCGACGTCGACCGGGCCGTTGAAGGCGATGATGCCGCCAAAAGCCGAAGTCGAGTCGGTCTTGAACGCCTTTTCATAGGCTTCCAGCAGCTTGCTGGCAATGGCGACGCCGCACGGATTGGCATGTTTGACGATGACGCAGGCCGGCGTGTTGAAAGTCTTGACGCATTCCCAGGCTGCATCGGCATCGGCGATGTTGTTATAGGACAGTTCCTTGCCTTGTAACTGAGTGTAATTGGCAATGGTGCCGACAGTCGCCACCGGGTCGCGGTAGAAGGCGGCCTGCTGATGCGGGTTCTCGCCGTAGCGCAGGGTTTCGACGCGGTCGAAAGCGGTCTGGAAGGCGGTGGGGAAGGGTGACAGTTTGGGCGCTTCGCTCGGCCCGGTTTCCAGTGCGGTCAGCCAGTTGGCGATGGCCGAATCGTAACGGGCGGTATGGATGAACGCTTTCTTGGCCAAGCCAAAGCGCGTTTCCAGTTTGAGCGCGCCGCCGTTGGCTTTCATTTCCTCCAGCAGTGGCGTGTAGTCGGCCGGGTCGGTGACGATGGCAACACCGGCATAGTTTTTGGCCGACGAGCGCACCATGGCCGGTCCGCCGATGTCGATATTCTCGATGGCATCTTCCAGAGTGACGCCGGGTTTGGCGACGGTTTCGCGGAAGGGGTAGAGATTGACGCAAACGAGGTCGATGGTCGGGATACCGTGCTTTTCGATGGTGGCCAGATGCTCCGGCAGGTCACGTCGGGCCAGAATGCCGCCATGCACCTTCGGGTGCAGGGTCTTGACGCGGCCGTCGAGCATTTCGGGGAAGCCGGTGTAATCACCGATTTCGGTCACGGCAAGTCCGGCATCGCGCAGCATTTTGGCGGTGCCGCCGGTGGAGAGCAGTTTGACGCCTTGAGAGGCAAGGCCTTGGGCGAATTCGAGGACGCCGTTCTTGTCGGAAACGGAAATGAGAGCTTGCTGAATTTTCATGGGATCAGGGCTTAAAGGAGTTGGTGTTCGGTGAGCTTTTTGCGTAGCGTGTTACGGTTAATGCCGAGCATTTGGGAAGCCAGTGACTGGTTGCCGCCCGCTTCCTTCAGCACGATTTCGAGCATCGGCTTCTCGACGCTTTTCAGCACCATGTCGTAAATACTTGAAGGCTGTTCGCCATCCAGTTCGCGGAAATAATCAGTCAGCGCTGCGCGAACGCAGGCGTCTATGGAATGATGATTGTGGTTCATGCGGCCAATACCCTCCATTCTTGTTGATCTTCGTATTCAAGATGTTCTGAGCGTTCTGCCAGAGCCGTGAAAAATTCATCGACGGCATGGCGTTGTTGTTCGATGTCTGGCAGGCGGTTCATGGCGAAACGGAAAGCGGCCGAATCCGCCATGCCCTTGGTGTACCAGCCGATGTGCTTGCGGGCAACGCGCAATCCGGTTTGCAAACCATAAAAAGCGTAGAGATCTTCCAGGTGTTCGCGCAAAGTGGTGTGGATTTCTCTGACCTTGGGTGGTGGCAGGCGCTTGCCCGTCTGCAGGTAATGTGCGATCTCGCGAAAAATCCACGGGCGACCCTGAGCGGCGCGACCGATCATGATGGCGTCGGCGCCGGTGATTTCCAATACCTGCTTGGCCTTTTCCGGAGTGTTGATGTCACCGTTGGCGATAATGGGAATGCGGGCGCGTTGCTTGGCCAGACGGATCATTTCATATTCGGCCTCGCCGGAGTATTGCTGGCAGCGCGTACGGCCGTGGATGGTGAGGGCGCGTACGCCAGCGTTTTCGGCAATGGCAAGGATGTTGAGGACGTTTTTGTGCGCCAGATCCCAGCCGGTGCGGGTTTTCAGCGTTACCGGCGTATCGCCGGCGGCCTGCACCACGGCTTCCAGAATGCGACCGATAAGCGCTTCGTCCTTCATCAGCGCCGAACCGGCCATCACATTGCAAATCTTCTTGGCCGGGCAACCCATGTTGATGTCGATAATCTGGGCGCCGCGCTCGATGTTGTGGCGCGCTGCCGCCGCCATCATGGCAGGGTCGGAGCCGGCGATCTGTACGGTAATCGGCGCCACTTCGCCATCGTGATTGGCGCGCCGCTGCGTCTTGGCGCTGCCGTAAAGCAGGGAATTGGAAGTCACCATTTCCGATACGGCCAATCCTGCACCCATGCGTTTGCACAACTGGCGAAAAGGCCGATCCGTCACACCTGCCATCGGGGCGACAAAAAGGTTATTGGCAAGCGCGAAGCCAGCGTAATGCATGGGTGGGGGCGGTACGGGAAGGAGGCTGAATTCTAACCGAGATGGCGCTTAAAAAATAGTCAAAAAGCGACACGCCCGGAAGGCCTAGGCGCTGGCGAACAAGCTGAGGCTTAGTTCTGGGCAGGCGTAAAACTGACCCGGTCGAAATCGCTGCCGCGCTGGACAAGATCTTTGAGTACGACATTGCCTTGACCAAGAATTTCCAGAACTGCGCCCAAGTGGTAAAGCCCAGGTGTCAGAATAATGGTAGCGTCGGTTTGCATGGCTGGAATGGCAGGCAGCATAAAGGCGCGCACATAAAATGCGCGCTGTCCCTTGACGCGTTCCTCGGTGCGAATAGAAACGGCCTGTGGAATGCCGGGAAGCGCTGCCAGCCCGGCAGTGAGGCGGCCGGATTGTTCCTGCATCAGCCAATGAATTTGCGCCAGCAGATAATCCTCACCGTCGTGCGGGCAAATGGCGATCAGTTGATGGTTTTCCAGTGGTGCGCCCACGCCCTCGCGGGTCAGCCGAAAACCGCAGGGATTCTGATCGACAACCAGCCATTCCTCAAACTTGTGGTCGACAGCATGGCTTTCGGCAGGCGCTCCCGGTTGGGTAAATTCGTGACCGAGAATGTAATAATGCATATTGTGAAAGCCGGAACAAAGCTTCACCAAACCGCTGGCGGGTCGGCGCCGGTAACGTCGGGGCATGGCGGCGAGCGCCCAGGTGACAATCATCTCGGCAAGCAAACGGCGGGCGCGCGCGAGATTTTCGTTATCGAGGTGGGCTTGCTCGGGCGTTTTGTTGAAACGCTCGTTCATGGTGCGCAAATGGGCGATCAGGGTTGAAGTTCCCAGAGCCCTTACTGTGGGCGCGATAACGCCGCCCGGCATCGGACGCAGCGCCTGATCGCTGTCGAGATCGACCAGAAAAGCGGTTTTTTGTTCGGCCACCTTGGGACGGCCAATGCGGACGAGCGGCCCCGTTTGTTCTGCCCAATCCAGAAGCAGATTCAATTCCTTGCTGTCGCGGCTGAATGGCTGGGCAAACTCGACGAGAAGCAGGCTGGCATAGAGTGCCTGGCAATAAGTTTTTCTGATGTCATCCGAGCCGTTTTCCCTGAGGACAGCATGTCGTGCCAATCCGCCTTCTTCGGCCTGGGCGTAGAAATAGTTGGCCTGTTTCCATATTCCGGGCGGCAACTGCCGCTTGACCCGGTAATGATCGAAAATCTGCATGGCTGTGTAGTACAGGCAGCGGTGCAAAACAGTTGCCCGATGCAGTTTGTTGTCGTCACAGACAGCCATCTTTTCGGCACAAAGCGTGTAAGCCTTGACCATGCGTTGCCACATCTCCAGACCGCGCTGAAAATGTTTTTCAGCCTCCGTTTCCAGATTCGGCGCCTTTTCCTGAAAGTGACGGATAGCGCCGGCACGGATGAAATTGAGTGAGGTACGGGTGTATTCAAGCAGATCAAAAAGATCGTCAGGCTCCGGCGGATTGGCAAGGACAGTGTCGAGCAATTCCGCCAATTCCTTTTCAGCTTCAAAAGGTTTTTGCAGAGGCAGGCGGGCAATGCGCAGTTTCGCTTCTTGGCTATCAATGATGGTGCCGGCGGACATGATGTTGATCCTGAAAAACTGTTCTTGCCACGGCTTGTGGCGGTTTTCATTGGCATGATGCATCGGTCTGTTGACGTACTATAAGTCAACAGATCCCAGTCTATGCAAAGTGCGCGAACAACTCAAGCATCATTGATCTATCGAATTTCCGGGTTGAAAATCCGACTCAGGCCATGGCTCAAAAGAGCTTCACTGAGCAGGCGCACTAAACCTCAACCGGC
>Ga0316605_10001531_pt1 | contig 13335 bp, 10 predicted proteins | sample OWC_soil_day20_n_FD_207666 | JGI IMG/M metagenome (GOLD analysis project Ga0316605, IMG submission 207666) | Wetland soil microbial communities from Old Woman Creek delta, Ohio, United States - OWC_soil_day20_noCT | ecosystem: Environmental > Terrestrial > Soil > Wetlands | place: USA: Ohio... | reverse complement strand
CCTGAACCTTTAGAATCTGCGACCCATTATAGGGGTCGCAATCTCGCGATCACAACGACGAATAAGTCGGCCATTCATGCGCGCCAAAGACTTTCTGATCTCGACTCTGAAAGAAGCACCGGCCGACGCCGAGGTCATCAGCCATTCGTTGATGCTGCGCGCTGGGATGATCAAGAAGCTGGCGGCCGGCATCTACACCTACATGCCGATGGGCCTGCGGGTCATCCGCAAGATCGAGGCCATCATCCGCGAGGAGATGAACCGCGCTGGCGCTGTCGAACTGCTGATGCCGGTGATCCAGCCCGCCGAGCTGTGGATGCAGTCGGGTCGCTGGCAGAAAATGGGCCCTGAACTGCTGCGCCTGAAGGACCGTCACGAGCGCGACTTCATCGTGCAGCCGACCAGCGAGGAAGTGGTCGTCGACATCGTGCGCGATGAGATCCGCAGCTACAAGCAGCTGCCGCTCAACCTGTATCACATCCAGACCAAATTTCGTGACGAGCGCCGACCGCGCTTCGGTGTCATGCGCGGGCGCGAGTTCACGATGAAGGATGCGTACTCGTTCGATCGCGACGAGGCGAGCGGTATGCGTAGTTACCAGGCGATGTACGACGCCTATGCGCGGATATTCCAGCGAATGGGTCTCACCTTTCGGGCGGTGGCGGCCGACACCGGCAACATCGGCGGCAAGGCCAGCCATGAATTCCAGGTGATTGCCGATACCGGCGAGGACGCGATCGCGTATTGCCCGACCTCGGCCTACGCCGCCAATATCGAGATGGCCGAGGCCTTGCCGCTGGTCGCAGCACGCAGCGGGCCGAACGAACCGCTGGTGAAGGTTGCCACGCCGGGCAAGGAAAAGTGCGAGGACGTCGCCCAGTTCCTGGGTTTGCCACTGGCACGCACGGTTAAGTCGATCGTTCTAGCGGTGGACCGCGACGAGGCCGCAGGCGCAGCGGCAGAAATCTGGCTCGTGCTGATTCGTGGCGACCATGAACTGAACGAAATCAAGGTCGGCAAGGTGCCCGGACTCGATGCAGGATTCCGCTTTGCAACCCCGTCGGAGATCGTCGACTACTTCGGCTGCAATCCGGGATATCTAGGCCCGATCAACACACGAAAGCCGGTGCGGCTTGTCGCCGACCGGACCGTCTCCCACATGAGCGACTTCGTCAGCGGCGCGAACGAAGAGGGCTATCACTACACCGGGGTCAACTGGGGGCGCGACGTCGCGGAGCCTATCGTGGCTGACGTTCGCAACGTGATGGCAGGCGATCCGTCACCGGACGGCAAGGGGGTGCTTGCGATTCAGCGCGGCATCGAGGTCGGGCATGTGTTCTCGGGCTTGCCGTACCCGAGGACGATGAAACTGGAATTCATTGACGAGGACGGCCGGTCGCGACCGATGGTGATGGGCTGCTACGGGATCGGAGTGACGCGCCTGCTCGGTGCCGCGATCGAACAGAACAACGATGCGAAGGGCATCATCTGGTCCGACGCGCTGGCTCCCTTTGCTGTCGTGATTACCCCGGTCGGATACCGCAAGTCCGAAGCCGTACGCCAGGCGGCCGACCAGCTGTATGAGGAACTCCGCACCGCGGGGGTCGACGTGCTGCTGGATGACCGCGACGAGCGACCCGGAGTGATGTTCGCCGAGATGGAGCTCATTGGCATTCCGCACCGCGTGACAGTCGGAGAACGCGCGCTCAAGGACGGCGCGATCGAGTACTTCGATCGCCGCTCGCAGCAGACTTCTGCGGTTCCGCTGGCGGAAGCCTACGACTTCATTCGCAGCCGGCTGTCGGGTCCGTGACCGAAGTCGCGCGCCTGTCACGCCGCAGCCTCCTGCTGTTTGCAGGGGCGTTTGCGCTGGTTCCTCGCACCGCACTGGCCGGCGCACAGAAGTACGAACCGCTCGCCGATGCCGTTCGCGTGGCGCTGGCTGGGCAGATCGCCGACAGCCGCCCGCCCGAAAGGCCGTTTACGTCGATCGACGATCGGCTCGCTTACTTGGCATGGATGGGCGAAATGTCCGAGCGCCTGAAGGGACGGATCGCCGACTACAGCGCGAGAGTTGAATTTCTCAAGACACTCGACTACGAGTCGGCGCGGGCCGGACTTGACCGTCAGCTGGTGCTGGGGCTGATCCAGGTCGAAAGCAATTTCCGCAAGTACGCGGTTTCCGTGGCCGGCGCGCGAGGATACATGCAGGTCATGCCCTTCTGGACCGGCGTGATCGGAGACGGGGAGCCACGACGCCTGTTCGAGATGCGAGCCAACCTGCGCTATGGCAGCGTGATCCTGCGCCACTACCTCGATATCGAAAAAGGCGATCTGTTCCTGGCGCTCGGCCGCTACAACGGCAGCCGTGGCCGACCGCAATACCCGAACGCGGTGCACGCCGCCTGGAAAGGCCGTTGGCACTATGACGCGCCGACGCGCCCGGCGACGCCACCGGCTGCTCCGAAGGCCTGAACTAACGCTTGGGCATGCCGGGCATCCCGGGAAAGCCGCGCATGCCGCCGAGGCCGCGCATCATCTTGGCGAGCCCGCCCTTTTTCATTTGCTTCATCATCGACTGCATCTGCTCGAACTGGTTGAGCAGTCGATTCACTTCCTGGACCGGCACACCGGCCCCTGAAGCGATACGTCGCTTGCGTGAGGCCTTGATGAGATCCGGCTTGGCTCGCTCGGTTGGCGTCATTGACGAGATGATGCCTTCGATGCGGCGGATCTGCTTCTCGCTGTCGGCAACATTCACCTGGCCCGCCGCCTGGGCGAACTGTGCCGGCAGCTTGTCGACCAGCCCGGCGAGCCCGCCCATCTTGCGCATCTGTCCGACCTGCTCCCGGAAGTCGTTGAGGTCGAAGCGCTCGCCTGCCTGCATGCGTTTGGCAAACTTCTGCGCGCTGTCGACATCGACGGCCTTCTTGACGTCCTCGACCAGCGCGACGATGTCGCCCATGCCGAGAATGCGGCCCGCCATGCCGGACGGGTTGAAGCGTTCGAAGCCTGAAAGCTTCTCGCCCACCCCGACAAACTTGATCGGCCGTCCGGTCACCTGACGAACCGACAACGCCGCTCCGCCGCGCGAGTCGCCGTCGAGTTTGGTGAGGATCACGCCCGTCAGTGGCAGGCGTTCCGCGAACGTCTTGGCAGTGTTGACCGCGTCCTGGCCCAGCATTGCGTCGACGACGAACAGCGTTTCGATCGGCGTCAACTGCTGCTCGAGCGCGGTGACCTCCTGCATCATCGCCTCGTCGATCGCGAGTCGGCCGGCAGTATCGACGATCAGCACGTCGAAGAACTGGCGCCGCGCGTGCTCGAGGGCGCGCGCAGCGATGTCGAGCGGCGCCTCGCCAGTCGCCGAAGGAAAGAACTGGGCGTCGGCCTGGGCCGCCACCGTGCGCAATTGTTCGATGGCGGCCGGGCGGTAGACGTCGGTCGAAACCAACAGCACCTTCTTCTTGCGCTCTGCCAGCAGCCACTTGGCGAGTTTGCCGGCGGTCGTCGTCTTGCCGGCGCCCTGCAGTCCAGCAAGCAGGATGACTGCCGGCGGCTGGGTCGCGAGGTTCAGGTCCGCTTCGGCGTCCGAGAGATCGCCGCCGATCAGGAGCGTGAGTTCGCGCTGAACCACCCCGACCAGCGCCTGTCCCGGGGTCAGGCTGCCCACCACCTCCTCGCCCTGCGCACGCTCCTTGATGCGCGCGATGAAATCGCGCACGACCGGCAGCGCGACATCGGCTTCGAGCAATGCCACGCGAACCTCGCGCAGCATGTCCTGCATGTTCTGCTCGGTGAGTCGCGCCTGGCCACGCATCGTCTTGACGACGCGCGCCAGCTTGGTGGTCAGCTGTTCAAGCATGGGATGCAGACGGGAGAGGACCGGAGCGCATGGTATAAATCCTCATGCTGCTGCGCTCCGAATGGCTCGTATTGTACGGCGCCGTCGTCGCGCTCTACCTCTTCGTTGCGTGGCGCGAATGGGCCACGCTGTCCAGCAGCGCCGAGCGCCTGCCGGCCTGGCCCAGTGGCGTACTCGCCGTCGCCTTCGTACTGCACGGGATCCTGCTGTGGCAGGCGATCATCGGCCCCGAGCAATTCAATTTCGGATTTGCCTATGCGCTTTCGGCCACGCTGTGGCTGACGGTGCTGATCGTCTGGGCCGAAAGCTACTTCTCGGCATCGCGGGGGTTGCTGCTGCTGGTGCTGCCGCTGGCCGCGCTCGCGTCCGGACTGCCGGTGCTGTTCCCGGGCACCCCGCTCGGACCGGGGACGTCCTCGATCGTGTTCCGGCTGCACCTGGTTCTCGCGATCCTCGCGTACAGCCTGCTCACGATCGCGGCCATGCAAGCCTTGCTGATGGCCACGATGGACCGCCGCCTGCACGGCGACGTGACGACCGACCGCACTGGACTGGCACGGTTCCTCGACCGCTTGCCGCCACTGCTTGCCATGGAAACGGTGCTGTTCCGGTTGATCACGGCGGGCTTCGTGTTGCTGACGGCAACCCTGGTCAGTGGGGTCTTTTTCTCGGAACAGCTGTTCGGGCGGCCGCTACGCTTCGATCACAAGTCGGTGTTCACGATAGCGGCGTGGCTGGTTTTCGGTGGGCTGCTCACGGGCCGGGTGTTCTTCGGCTGGCGTGGTCGCACGGCGTTGCGGTGGACGCTGATCGGATTCGCGATGCTGATGCTGGCCTATGTGGGCAGCCGCTTCGTGCTAGAGGTGCTGCTGGGACGGACATAATGGGACGCATCTTTTTCTTCCTGCTGCTGGGGCTTGCGGCGTACATCGGCTGGCAATGGCTGCGGCGCACGTCGCTGCGCGGCCCCACTGCACCCAGCGGCAAGGTGGCAGCGCCGCAGGCGATGGTCAGTTGCGCGCATTGCGGCCTACACGTGCCCCAGGCCGACGCCCTGCCGGCCGGTGAGCGCTACTTCTGCTGCGAGGATCACCGCAGGCGTGGTCCGGAGTCCTGAGGGCCGATCGATGGCCACGGTCGAGCGGGCCGCCGACGAAGTCAACGCAGGCGAACACGACGAGGCGCCCTGGCGCACGCTGGAATATTTCGCCACAACGCGCGTGATCGTCGCCAGCGCGCTGGTGCTGGGTGCGGCAGCCATCGGCTTTCGCAGTCCGGGCGCGCCGTCTGGTCTTCAGGCGGGGCTGCTGATGGCGCTCGGGTACTTCGGCGCGTCGGCGTTGTTCGCGGCTTTCGCGCTCTACGTTCACCGGCGCTTCATGCCGCAGGTCCTCGGGCAGTTGTCGCTCGATCTCGTGGCGGTCACGACCCTGGTGATATCGAGTGGAGGCGTCGCCTCCGGGTGGGTGATCCTCTATTTGCTGCCCCTTGCGGGAGCCTCGCTGCTGTTGCCTCCTATGCAGGTGTTTTTCGTTTGCTCGATCGCCGTGCTGGCGGTGCTGATCGACGCCGGCCTGCGCGCGTTCGCGCCCGACGCCGGGGACTCGATGATTTTTCAGGCGGGCGTCTTCGGGGCTTCGCTGTTTGCCGTCTCGGCCCTGTTGCGTGCGTTGAGCGCGCGACTGGCCAGCCAGGAGAAACTGGCGCGCAGCCGGGGGCGCGACCTGCAGAATCAGCTGGCGATCAACCGGCTCGTGATCGCGCAGATGGATGAGGGGGTTATCGTGGTGGATCGCACCGGTCGCGTGCGAGCGAACAACCGAGCGGCGCGGCGCATGCTCGGGCTCGATCCGTCCGACCAGCTGACCGGCGAGCAGCTGAGCGATATGCCGGCCGGCGCCGGACTGGCGGCGGCGTTCGCCGCGTGGTGCGAGGGCGGACGCAGCGAAGGGCAGTGGTCCAACACAATCGTTCCGTCTGCGGAAAATGGCGCGCCCGTGGCGCCGGAAGCGCGGCTGCGCGCCCGCTTTGCGCGCCCGGCCGCCCCGGGCTCCGACGAGTTCGTGATCTTCATAGAGGATGTACGGGACGTGGAGGACCGCGCGCAGCAACTCAAGCTCGCGGCCATGGGGCGACTCACGGCGTCGATCGCGCATGAGATTCGCAACCCGCTCGCAGCCATCAGCAACGCCGGGCAGCTGCTGAACGAGGACGCGCGCGATCCGGTACTGAAGCGGCTGGCTACGATCGTCCGCGAGAACACGCAGCGGCTGAACCGCCTGGTCGAGGACGTTCTGCGAGTCGCGCGTCGCGAGCCGCCGCTGGGCGACGAAATCGCACTGTCCGATTTCGTGCGCGAGTTCCTGGACGAGTTCGTGCGCGATCGCGGCCTTGCGGCCGCGACGATCCAGCTCCAGTTCGCGCCGGACCAGCGCGTCAAGTTCGAGCAGTCGCATTTGAGGCAGGTGCTCTACAACCTGGTCGACAATGCGCTGCGCTATGCGAGTGGTGAACCGGGCTGCATCCTGGTCGTCATCGAGCCGGCTCCCGAAGGCGATCGTCCTCTGCTATGGGTGCTCGACAACGGACCCGGCGTGCCGTTCGAGGCACGAGCGGCGCTTTTCGAGCCGTTCTTCACCACCCGCAACCAGGGCACCGGACTCGGGCTGTACCTCGCACGCGAATTCTGCGTCACCAATCGCGCTGAGCTGAGCTACGCGTCGCGCCGAGAAATGGACGGCAGTACGCGCGACGGGTTCCTGCTTCGCTTCGGCCAGGGCTCGCGTGCGGATGCCAGCATGCACGGCTTTCTCGATACCATTCCCGTCCGATGAACGAGCCGCTGCCCTCCGATTCACTGCGCCAGGCACAGCCTCGGCGCTCGCCGGCCGTGCTGGTCGTCGATGACGAGGCGGATCTGCGGGAGCTCCTCTCGCTCACCCTGGTGCGCCTTGGACTTGACGTCGATACTGCCGAATCAGTGGCGGCGGCGCGGTCCCGCCTGGCGCAGCAGCGCTATGACCTGTGCCTGACCGACATGCGCCTTCCGGACGGCACCGGCCTGGAACTCGTGCGCGAAGTCGCCCTGGCCTCGGGCCCTCCGATCGCCGTGATCACTGCCTATGGCAGCGCCGAGAACGCCGTTGCCGCACTGAAGGCGGGCGCGTTTGACTACCTGACGAAGCCGGTCGATCTCGATCAACTTCGTGTACTGGTCCGTTCTGTGGTGCGCGATGCGGGCGGCGCGTCGGGTACACAAACCTCTGCGGGCGCCCAACTGCCCCCAGCATTGGCCCGTCTTGTCGGCACGACAGCCGCGATGCAGCAGATGCGCGCGCTGATCGGGCGGCTTGCGCGGAGCATGGCGCCTGTGGCGATCTGTGGTGAGTCGGGCAGCGGGAAGGAGCTGGCTGCTCGCGCGATCCATGATCTGTCCGCACGTCGTGCCCAGCCCTTTGTCGCGGTCAATTGCGGTGCACTGCCCGAGACGCTGATGGAGGCCGAATTCTTCGGTTATCGCAAAGGCGCGTTCACCGGTGCCGAGCGCGATCGTGATGGCTTCTTCCAGGCGGCTGCCGGTGGAACGCTTTTCCTTGACGAGGTGGCTGATCTTCCGCTGGCGATGCAGGTGAAGCTGCTGCGCGCCATTCAGGAGCGTCGCGTACGCAAAATCGGGTCTCCCGCCGAGGAGCCTGTCGACGTACGCATCGTCAGCGCCACGCACCAGGACCTGGCGGCGCTGGTGGCGAGCGGGCGCTTCCGACAGGACCTCTTCTATCGCCTTAACGTCATCGAGCTCAAGGTGCCACCGCTGCGCGACCGGCTGGATGACATCGAGTTGCTCGCGAGCGCCATACTCGAGCGGATTGCCGAGCGTACCGGAGGGCCGGCGACGCGACTGTCTCCGGCCGCGTCGGCCGCGCTGCGGTGTTATCGGTTCCCGGGCAACGTGCGTGAACTGGAGAATATCCTCGAGCGTGCGGTCGCACTGGCAGGCGACGACGTCCTGATGGCCGACGACCTGCTGCTTCCGGGTCCCGAGGTCGACCTGCAGATCGAGTCCGAGCCGACCCCAGCGGACGAGGAACCCGCGGCGGCCGGCGCCGAAGCCGGCACGGCCGCGCCTACGGTCTACGAGCTGGTTGACGGCATTCCGACGTCGCTCTCGGCCTATCTGGATGAACAGGAGCGCAACGCAATCCGCGCCGCGCTGGCCAAGACGCGGTACAACCGTACCGCTGCAGCGCAATTGCTGGGCGTGACCTTCCGACAGCTGCGCTATCGCATGCAGCGGCTGGATATCAAGTGAGATCGGCGCGACGCGACGTGCGCGGCCGTCCGCCCGTCGCCTGAGCGTTCCGATGGCTGGACTGCACGTTCAGGCCGACGGTTGGCTCGATGGCGTCGCTCGGACGATGTCCCCGAATGCCGATGCGCGCCCGGATGGGACGGCGATATCACTGATCGTCGTCCACAACATCAGCCTGCCTCCGGGGCGCTACGGCGGCGGCCATGTCGAGCGCCTGTTCACCAATGCGCTCTGCGGCGGAGAGCACCCCTTCCTCGACCGCCTGCTCGAAGCGCGTGTGTCATCGCACTTCTTCATTGAGCGCGCCGGGCGCTGCACCCAATTCGTATCGTGCCTGGATCGCGCCTGGCATGCCGGCGCATCGTCGTTCCGGGGCCGGTCGCGCTGCAATGACTACTCGATCGGCATCGAGCTCGAGGGCACCGACTTCGAGCCGTACACCGAAGCGCAGTACAGGACCCTCAACGCACTGCTCGCTGAGCTTCTTGCTGCGTATCCCGTCGAAGCGGTCGTCGGACACAGCGACGTCTCGAGTGAGCGCAAGACGGATCCGGGTCCCTTCTTCCACTGGAACCGGCTCGAACTTCCCGCTCGGCTCGCGCGCTGAGCAGGCTTTCCTGCGGCGCCGTTCCCCACCGTTTGTCAGCGTCAACGGCGCGAACGATGCGCTGCCGCATCGATCGCGGTTGAAGTCCGCAAAAAGTTCTCCTATGATGCGCGCATACAAAAACTAGTACCTGACAGCATCATGACCACAACATCTAGTGGTCACGATCGAGGCCAAGAGCCCGGGCTGGAAACAGGTGCAGGTCCTGCCAGGCGGCGGAAAGCGGGTCCTCATGCGCCACGGCCTCAGGCTTGGCGCGGAGGCGGAGCAAGAAGAGCAAACAGCCGGGGCGGCTACAGCTTGTGGTTCACGGCGCAATGGCGCCGGTCCGCACGAGTCCGCCATGGCTGCAAGGAGCACTCGGAGGTCGCATGCAGTTTCAGCAGTCCGTCTCCCCGGCGTCGGTCGGGGCGGCAGTTCATCTGTCTTCGGTCGAGCAGGGCGGTGGCGTCACCGGCGTACAGGCCACATCGTTCGGTGACTACAAGGTCATCCGGCGCAATGGCGCCGTGGTGGCGTTCGAACCCTCGAAGATCGCGGTCGCGATGACCAAGGCATTCATCGCGGTGCGCGGCGGACAGGGCGCCGCATCGGCGGCGATTCGTGAACAGGTCGAAAAGCTCACCGCCAGCGTCGTGACGGCGCTGCTGCGTCGCCAGCCGGCCGGGGGCACGTTCCATATAGAAGACGTGCAGGACCAGGTGGAACTGTCGCTGATGCGCGACGGCGCGCATGACGTCGCACGCTCGTATGTCCTGTACCGCGAGAGGCGGGCGCAGGAGCGCGCTGCGACGCGGCAGACCACTTCCGTGACGGCGGCGCCGCCGCTGGCGATGATCGAGGAGGGCCGCCGGGTCCCGCTCGACATGCCGCGCATCGAGGCGCAGGTGCGATCGGCGTGTGAAGGCCTTTCGGAGTTCGTCACTCCGGACACGATCCTCTCGGAGACTGTCAAGAACCTGTATGACGGCGTCCCGCTCGAGGAGGTCTACAAGTCGGCGATCTTGGCCGCGCGTGCGCTGATCGAAAAGGATCCGGCGTATTCGTACGTCACGGCGCGGCTGCTGCTGCACACGATGCGCCGGGAAGCGCTCGGGGAGGAAGTCACGCAGTCGGCGATGACGGAACGCTATGCCGAGTACTTCCCGAAGTTCATTCGCTACGGCATCGAGGCCGAGCTGCTGGACGACAAGCTGGCACTCTTCGACCTGAAGAAGCTTGCCGCGGCGCTGAGGCCGGAGCGCGACCTGCAGTTCAATTACCTCGGCCTGCAGACGCTGTACGACCGTTACTTCCTGCACCACGAGGGCCGTCGCTTCGAGCTTCCGCAGGCCTTCTTCATGCGCGTGGCGATGGGCCTGGCGCTGAACGAGATCGACCGCGAGGCGCGCGCCGTCGAGTTCTACGAGGTGCTGTCGACGTTCGACTTCATGAGCTCGACGCCCACCCTGTTCAACTCGGGCACCCGGCATTCGCAGCTGTCGTCGTGCTACCTGTCGACAGTCTCGGACAACCTGGACGGCATCTACGAAGCCATCAAGGAAAACGCACTGCTGGCCAAGTACGCCGGCGGGCTCGGAAACGACTGGACGCCGGTGCGAGCGCTGGGCTCGCACATCAAGGGCACGAACGGCAAGAGCCAGGGCGTCGTGCCGTTCCTGAAGGTGGTGAACGACACCGCCGTGGCCGTGAATCAGGGCGGCAAGCGCAAGGGCGCAGTGTGCTGCTATCTCGAAACGTGGCACCTCGACATCGAGGAATTCCTCGAGCTGCGCAAGAACACCGGCGACGACCGGCGTCGGACCCACGACATGAACACCGCGAACTGGATTCCGGACCTGTTCATGAAGCGGGTGATGGAAGGGGCGGACTGGACCCTGTTTTCACCGAGCGACTGCCCGGACCTGCATGACAAGACCGGCAAGGCCTTCGAGGAAGCCTACCTGCGCTACGAGGACAAGGCCGCCCGCGGGGATCTCAAGCTGTTCAGGAAGGTGCCGGCGCTGTCGCTGTGGCGCAAGATGCTGTCGATGCTGTTCGAGACCGGGCATCCATGGATCACGTTCAAGGACGCCTGCAACCTGCGCTCGCCCCAGCAGCACGTAGGCACGATCCACAGCTCCAACCTGTGCACCGAGATCACGCTGAATACCTCCAGCAGCGAGATCGCGGTCTGCAACCTGGGTTCGGTCAACCTGCCGGCGCACATGAAGTCCGACGGCAAGGGCGGCCATGAGCTCGACCAGGCCAAGCTGAAGAAGACCATCCGCACGGCGATGCGGATGCTCGACAACGTCATCGACATCAACTACTACGCGGTGCCGAAGGCGCGTAACTCGAACGTGCGGCACCGGCCGGTCGGTCTCGGCATCATGGGATTCCAGGACTGCCTGCACATGATGCGGACGCCGTACGCGTCCGACGGCGCGGTCGAGTTTTCCGACCGCAGCATGGAAGCGGTCTGCTACTACGCCTACTGGGCCTCGACCGAACTCGCCGAGGAGCGTGGCCGTTATTCGTCCTTCGCGGGGTCCCTGTGGGATCGCGGCATCCTGCCGCAGGACAGTCTGAGGCTGCTTGCCGACGAGCGCGGTGGCTATGTCGAAGTCGACACGTCGACATCCATGGACTGGGACGCGCTGCGCGGACGCATCAAGCAGCACGGCATGCGCAACTCCAACTGCGTCGCCATTGCGCCGACTGCGACGATCTCGAACATCATCGGTGTCGACGCCTGCATCGAGCCGACGTTCCAGAACCTGTTCGTCAAGTCGAACCTGTCGGGCGAGTTCACGGTCGTCAACGAGCACCTGGTCCGGGACCTGAAGCGGCTCGGACTGTGGGACGAGGTCATGGTGTCCGACCTCAAGTACTTCGACGGCTCGCTGGCGAAGATCGATCGTGTCCCGGCGGAGGTGCGCAGCCTCTATGCAACCGCCTTCGAGATCGAGCCGACCTGGCTGATCGAATGCGCGGCAAGGCGCCAGAAGTGGATCGACCAGGCGCAGTCCCTCAATATCTATATGGCGGGGGCGTCCGGCAAGAAGCTCGACGAGACCTACCGGCTGGCCTGGCTGCGGGGGCTCAAGACCACCTACTACCTGCGGACGATCGGCGCGACACACGCCGAAAAGTCGACGACCACCCGGACCGGTCAGCTGAACGCGGTGGCCTCGGACATGGGAGCCGGGGCGGCCGCGGCGATGCCGGATGCCGAGGGCAAGGTCTGCATGCTCAAGCCGGGTGATCCGGGTTTCGCCGACTGCGAAGCCTGCCAGTAACCGACAAGACGAAGTTAACCGAGGAGTCAATCAGCATGCTGGCGTGGGACGACAACACCACACCCCTGGCCCCGCAGGCCGGACTGCAGCCGGCCGCATCGGCCCGGCCACCGGCCCAATCTGCACTGGTCGCGGCTGCCCCCGAACTGCGGCGCGTCAACGCGGCCGACAAACGCATCATCAACGGCTCCACCGACGTCAACCAGCTGGTGCCGTTCAAGTACAAGTGGGCATGGGAGAAATACCTCTCGACCTGCGCCAATCACTGGATGCCGCAGGAAGTCAACATGTCGCGCGACATCGGCCTGTGGAAGGATCCGAACGGGCTGACCGAGGACGAGCGGCGCTTGGTCAAGCGCAACCTCGGCTTCTTCGTAACCGCAGACTCGCTCGCGGCCAACAACATCGTGCTTGGCACCTACCGCCACATCACGGCGCCAGAGTGCCGGCAGTTCCTGCTCCGCCAGGCGTTCGAGGAGGCGATCCACACCCACGCCTACCAGTACATCGTCGAGTCACTCGGTCTGGATGAGGGCGAGATCTTCAACGCCTACCACGAGGTTGAATCGATCCGGGCCAAGGACGAGTTCCTGATCCCGTTCATCGACACGCTGACCGACCCGCACTTCAAGACCGGGACGACCGAGAACGACCAGGCGCTGCTGAAGAGCCTGATCGTCTTCGCCTGCCTGATGGAGGGGCTGTTCTTCTACGTCGGCTTCACGCAGATCCTGGCGCTGGGCCGGCAGAACAAGATGACCGGGGCCGCGGAGCAGTACCAGTACATCCTGCGCGACGAGTCGATGCACTGCAACTTCGGCATCGACCTCATCAACCAGATCAAGCTCGAGAACCCGCACCTGTGGACACCGCAGTTCCGCGAGGAGGTCCGGAGCCTCTTCAAGAAGGCGGTCGATCTCGAGTACGCCTACGCGGAGGACACGATGCCGCGCGGCGTGCTCGGGCTCAACGCGCCGATGTTCAAAGGCTACCTGCGCTACATCGCCAACCGCCGGGCACAGCAGATCGGCATCGAGCCGATGTTCCCGCAGGAGGAGAACCCGTTCCCGTGGATGAGCGAGATGATCGATCTGAAGAAGGAGCGCAACTTCTTCGAGACGCGCGTCATCGAGTATCAATCGGGTGGTGCGCTGTCCTGGGACTGATGTCGAACATCGACACAACGCGGTGATGCGACACGCAAACAAAAAAGAAGTGGGTCAAATCACACACAATTCGTTTATCGATGCAGAAAATTCTTGCGATCAATTTC
>Ga0316605_10001530_pt1 | contig 13340 bp, 11 predicted proteins | sample OWC_soil_day20_n_FD_207666 | JGI IMG/M metagenome (GOLD analysis project Ga0316605, IMG submission 207666) | Wetland soil microbial communities from Old Woman Creek delta, Ohio, United States - OWC_soil_day20_noCT | ecosystem: Environmental > Terrestrial > Soil > Wetlands | place: USA: Ohio... | reverse complement strand
CGTTGTCAGGTCGATGCCGTCATCCTCGAGGAACCGCGTGAGGCGCACGGGACGGAAGCCGGGCGCCGCCGCCGAGTAGACGTTGCGACGCCCCTCCTCGTAGGCGAGCCACGCGACGCGGTCCGCCCTCGCGGCCGACACGAGCTCGTACGGATATGCCGGGGCGAGATACGGCCCGATCGACGGCGCCGTCTGGGCCGCCGCGGGCGCGACGGCGGCAAGCGCGAGCATCACTACCAGGGCCAGGTGGCGCATACGTTCCTCCAGGGCCGGCCGCGCACCGACCGCGCGATCATACGCCAGGGCCGCCGTCGGACACAGGGCGGACTCGTTGTACACTGCCCCGTCCCGGCCGTCCCGATGTTGCCGGGCGCGCAAGCCCGTCAGACACGTTATGAGACTCCTCATCGACAGCCCGGCGTTCATGGCGCAGTTCGAGCGCGACGTGGCCGCGGCGGAGCGCTCCGTCTGCGTCCAGGTGATGTCGTTCGAAGGCGACGAGGCCGGCAGGCGCCTCGCGAGGACGCTGGAGAGCCGGCCCGATCTCGATCGGACGCTCATCGTCGACCGGTATTCGCTGTACGACATCAACGACCGCTTCCTGCCGTGGCCGCCGAACACGTTCTCGCTGGCGCTGTGGCGCGAGCGGGCGAGCACCCTCGCGGAGATGAGGCGCCTGCGCGCGGGCGGCGTCAGGGTGTGCTGGACGAACCCCGTGGGCCTGATGTTCCGCAAGTTCGTCGGCCGCAACCACAAGAAGCTCGTGCTCGTCGACGATCGGATCGCCTGCTTCGGCGGCATCAACGTCTGCGACCACAACTTCGAATGGCACGACGTGATGCTGAGGGTCGTAGACCCCGAACTGGGCGCCTTCCTGCGCGAGGACGTTCGCGCCACGCTCCGGGGCGAGAACCTGCCATGGCGGGCCCGCTTCGGCGACGTCGAGGTGATCCTGCTCGACGGGGTCCGGAACGAGCACCTGAACGAACCCGTGTTCCAGCTCATCCGCAACGCCCGCCGGTCGATCGACGTCGAGAGCGCCTACCTGACGTATCCGTTCTACGATCGGCTGGCGGAGGCCGTCCGCCGGGGCGTGCGAGTGACGCTCATCGCGCCCGAGCGCAACAACAAGCCCAAGCTCGACACCTATACCCAGTGGGCCTGCGCGAACGCGGGCATCTCACTCCGGCTGTACACGGGGCGCATGCTGCACACGAAGGCCATGCTCGTCGACGACGACGCGCTCGTGATCGGCTCGTCGAACTTCGACGTCTTCAGCTACCGGGTCCAGCAGGAAATGATAGCCATCGTCCGCGACCGGCGCCTGATCGAGAAGTTCCGCCGCGACGTGCTCGAGCCGGACCTCGCGCGATCGGTCGCCCCGTGTCGGACGATTGACCCTCGATTCGAGTCGTGGAAGCACCGGGCCATCCTCGGCGGCGTGCGTTTGACCATTGGCCTCTCGAGGCTCGGCAAACCCCGGCTGTCAGACGGGCGCGCGGGCCTCGCGCCTCAGCCCGCCGCCGAAGACCCGGAGTAGGCCCGACGCTCCAGTCCCGCATCGAGCGCCGACAGCGCTGCTGGCTGACATTGCACACAGTTTTCAGGCGGAATGCGAATCCGGATTGCGCGGGCCGCTCCCGCCGCCTAGGATGGGACACGAACACGAGGGCGGGCGTGCTGAAGCGCGTTGCGGACCCGCGCGACGTCAGGCGTGCTGAGGCGCTGTCTCGACCCGCTCCTGTCTTCGCAGGGAGAAGCCGGTGGGGACGTGGACGGCGTTCGGCTGGGCGGCGGCCGCCGGGCTGGCCGTGAGCGTGCTGGACTACGCGGTGCTGCCGGGAACGCCGCGCCGCCAGCGGCGTTTCGACCTGACCGACCCGGCGTTTCTGCTGGGATTCCTCGGCCATCCCCTGGCCGGAGGGCTGCTCGCCGCGGCGTACGCCGCCAGCCGGCCGGATGCCACGCCGCTATTGGCCGTGATCCTCGGCGCCGCTGCGCCCGGCGTCTGGCGCACCATCGTCCGGTCCGGCGCCGCGATTGCCAGGCTGCTGCTCGGCCGCCTCTCCCTCCGCCGGGGTCAGACCCGGGTCTGACCCCGCCGCACGGCTCTCCGGTAGAATGGCCGCTGCACGGAGGACCCCAGGATGCGCACAGGAGCGTGGCGGTTGGCGCCGGCGGCGCTCGCCGCCGGTTTCGCGATCGCCTTGACGCCGCTGTCGGCCCAGCAGCCGGCCGGCATCCAGTTGCCCCCCGACGCCAGGCGGACGTTCGCGGAGCCTGCCGCCTACGTGCCCGACCTCGCGACGCTCGCCGGCACGACGAGCGAGCTCCGCGACGTCGTCCAGCGCTTCTCGACAGACCGCCAGGCCCTGCTGCGTTTCTACACCGTGCCGGGTTCCCCGGAGCGGCGCGCCCGGCTGCGCGCGTTCCAGGACGCCTGGCTGAAGGCGCTTCCTGCGATCGAGTTCGCGAAGCTGTCGCAGGAAGGCCAGGCCGACTACGTGCTGCTCCGGACCCATCTCGAGTACCAGCAGGCGCTGCTTGGCCGCGAGGAGCGGAACGACGTCGAGATCGCGCCGCTGGTGCCGTTCGCGCCAGCCATCGTGAGACTGGCGGAGGACCGGCAGAAGCTCGACTTCATCGCGGCTGATGCCGCGCTGGCCTCGATGCAGTCGCTCGGCGCGCAGGTGCAGCACGCGCAGGCCGCGCTGGAGGCCGGCCTGGCGGGGGGCGCGAAACCGGCAGGTGCAACCCCCGCCGTGGGGGTGCGCGCGTCGCAGCGGGTCGACGCCCTGCGCGGGGCGCTGCAGCAGTGGTTCGCGTTCTACAACGGCTACGACCCGGCGTTCACCGAGAAGGTCCCGGCCGCGTACCAGGCCGTCGCCCGGTCGCTGACCGCCTACTCCACGCTCCTGCGTCAGAAGATCGGCGGCCTCGCCGGCGCGGCGCCGGCCGTCGCCGCGGCGCCAGGCCCGGGAGGCGGCCGAGGCGGCGGACGCGGGGGGCAGGCCCCCGAGCAGGCCGCCGCGGACGATGAGATCGTCGGCGATCCCATCGGGCGGGCGGGCCTGCTCGAGGACCTGGCGGGCGAGATGATCCCGTACACGCCCGAGCAGCTCATCGAGATCGGTCACCGCGAGTACGCGTGGTGCGAGGCGGAAATGAAGAAGGCCTCGCGCGACCTCGGTTTCGGCGACGACTGGCTGAAGGCCCTCGAGGCCGTGAAGAACAAGTACGTGCCGGCAGGCGGCCAGCCCGCGATGATCCGCAACCTCGCGCTCGAGGCCGAGGCGTACCTCGAGGCACACGATCTCGTCACGGTGCCGCCGCTGGCGTCGGACATCTGGCGGATGCAGATGATGTCGCCCGAGCGCCAGCGGGTGAACCCGTTCTTCACCGGCGGCGAGACCATCAGCGTGTCGTATCCCACGAACACGATGACCGAGGCGGAGCGGATGATGAGCATGCGCGGGAACGGCGTGCACGTGTCGCGCGCCACCGTGCAGCACGAGCTCATCCCCGGCCATCACCTGCAGGGCTTCGTGGCCGAGCGCGCGAACCCGCACCGGGCGCTGTTCGGCACGCCGTTCTACAGCGAGGGCTGGGCGCTCTACTGGGAGCTGGCGCTGTGGGACACGGGCTTCCCGCGCTCGCCGGAGGATCGCATCGGCATGCTGTGGTGGCGCATGCACCGGGCCGCGCGGATCATCTTCTCGCTGAACTTCCATCTCGGGCGGTGGACGCCCGGGCAATGCATCGACTTCCTCGTCACCCGCGGGGGCCACGAGCGGTTCACCGCGACCGGCGAGGTGCGCCGATCGTTCGCCGGCAGCTACTCGCCCCTCTACCAGGCGGCCTACATGCTGGGCGGCCTGCAGATGCGCGCGCTGGCCCGCGAGGTCGTGCCGTCGAAGCTCGGGACGGTGAAGGCGTTCAACGACGCGGTGCTGTGGGAGGGGCGGATGCCGGTCGAGATGCTCCGGGCCGTGCTCGCCGGGCGCCCGCTGACCCGCGAGTACCGCGCCCAGTGGCGGTTCTACGGGGAGGTGCCCGCCGCGAAGTAGCGCGGCGCGCGACCGGGTCGAGAGGAGGCGCATCCATGGCCGAACGAGCGGCGGACACGGCCGCCCTCACCAAGGCCGAGGCGCAGCGGCGCGCGGACCAGATCGAGGCGTTTTCGCGTGAACTCGGCGAACTCGAGCGGGACGGCGTGTGGCGGCTGGCGCCCGAGGATCGCGCCCGCATCGGCGACTACCACGCGCGATTGGTCGAGCGCCTGGCGGGCCGCTTCGACGTCGACCGCACCGAGCGCCAGCGGCGGATGTCGCTCGGCATGCGCATCGCATCGCTCGTGGGCGCGGTCACCTTGAGCGCAGCGGTGGTGCTGTTCTTCTACCGCGTGTGGGGGCTGCTCGCGGCGCCGGTCCAACTGGGCGCGCTCGCGGCGGCGCCGCTCCTGCTGCTCGGCGCCGTGGAAGCCGCCGCGCGCCGGGAGAAGACGCTCTACATTGCGTCCATCCTGGCCATCGCCGCCACCGCGGCCTTCATCCTCGACGTCAGCGTCGTCGGCATCATCTTCAACATGCGGCCGTCCCCTCTCGCCTTCGCGCTCTGGAGCGCGTTCGCGCTGGTGGTGGCCTACGCCTTCGGCCTGCGGCTGCTGCTGGCCGCAGGCCTCACGATGGCGATGATCTTCGTCTGCCTGGTGGCGGGGCACGCTGCAGGGATCGAACTCGGCGCGGCGATCGCGAGGCCGGAGCCCCTCATTCCGGCCGGCGCGCTGGCGTGCGCGACGGCGTCGATCGGCGTGAACCGGCGGCGGGCCGGGTTTCCCGAGACGCTGCGCCTCGCCGGCGCCGTCGCGGTGCTGCTGCCGATCGTCTTCCTGTCGACGTGGAGCGGCGTCTTCAGCTACCTCCCGTGCCCCGAGGGCGTGATTGGGCCGATGTACGACGCCGCGGGCTTTGGGCTCGGCGCGTGCGCCGTCTGGCTGGGCATCCGGCGCGGCTGGCCGGAGGTCGTCCACGCGGCCACGGGCTTTCTCGTGATCTTCGTGTTCGCGAAGTGCTTCGACTGGTGGTGGGCGTGGATGCCGCGCTACCTCTTCTTCCTCCTGCTCGGCGGCCTCGCGGTGGCCGTCCTCGTCGTCCTGGGAAGGCTCCGTTCGCGGCAGAGGAGGGTGTGACATGCGCCGCTCGGGAGTGCTGTGGGCCGCGGCCATCGTGGTCGTCGCGAACGCGGCCGCCTGGTTCGCCGCGGCACGGAACCAGGCCGGAGAGCCGGAGGCCGTCCTGGTCCTGACGGAACGGGAGCTCCGCCTGCCGCCCAGGCAGGCCGAGAACACCGCGCTGACGCTGTCGCTCGTGTTCGAGCCGCCCCGGCGGCAGCCGCGCGAGGAGGCGCGCGACGCGGGGTGGTTCGACCGCGCGAAGCTCGCGTCGATCGGCTTCGATTGCCGGAGACCGGTGCGGCCGGAGCACGCGGACTACTACCGGACGCGCCCGCCGCGATCGACCTTCGCGGCGCTGGAGTACGTCGAGCGTGATTCCCTCGACACGCACCTCCTCCCCGTCGACGTCGACAACGACGCGGCGGCGCTCCGCCGGCGCCATCCCGACCGCAGCCGCGTGGCCGTTGTCGAGGCGGCGGCCGTCATCAGGTACGTCGCCAACCCCGGCCAGCCGCCGTTCCTGATGGGCCAGGTCACCTCGGTGCTGCCGGGCGAGATCCACGTGCCGCGCGAGTGGCGCAGCCTGCTGACGCCGTTGCAGTCCAGCCAGCGTGTGACCGCGTGGCCGCCGCCCGCGCGTGAGCCGCGTTTCCGCGCCACGATCGCGTGGGGAACACGCCTGGAGCCGTGGATCACGCACGTCGAACTGCTGAAGTAGGCGGCGCGGCCGCCCGCCACGGCCGTGCAAGAAATCCCGGCGCCGTCGTTCTTCTGGCAGGAGGACGACATGCATCAACGACTCACGATCCGTGCCCTCGCCATCCTGCTGGCCGCCGCGGGGCTTGCGTCGCCCGGGGCGTCCGCGGATCCCGGCACCCGGCCGACAATGGAGGTGCTCGTCGGCGGCAGGCGGGTGCCGACCTACCCCGCGCGCGGCCATCTGTATGTCGAGGCCCTGAAGGGGCGCGAGTACGAAATCCGCCTGCGCAATCCCTATCCCGTCCGCGTGGCGGTCGCGCTCTCGGTAGACGGACTCAACACGATCGACGCCAGGCACACCACGGCGGCGGAGGGCCGCAAGTGGGTGATCGAGCCCTACGGCACGATCACCATCAGCGGGTGGCAGACGAGCATGAGCCACGCGCGGCGCTTCGAGTTCACGACCGAGGGACGATCGTACGGGGCGTGGCTCGGGAAGACGGACGACCTCGGCATCATCAGCGCCGTGTTCTACCGCGAGCGCAGGCCCGTGCGGATCGCGTCCGTGGAGCAGGAGCGGGCGCCGCGTTCCAGCGTCCCGGCGCCGGCGGGCCGGGCCGAGGCGAAGGCGATTCCCGCGGGTGAAGGCGGGACTCCTCCGGCCCCCGGTGCTGGTGGCGAGCAGGCCGCGCGGGCGCAGGCCGAAGCGGCCGACGAGTACGCCGCCACCGGCATCGGCCGGCGCACCGACCACGCCGTGCGCCAGGTCCACCTCGACCTCGAGCCGGGTCCGGCCGCCTCCGTCAGCATTCGCTACGAGTACAGAGCGCAGCTCGTGCGGCTGGGCGTGTTGCCGCCGGTCCAGGCAGGCGGCGACCCGCTCGACCGCCGTGAGCGCGCCAGGGGCTTCGACGCGGGCTTCTGCCCCGATCCTGGGCGCTGACCGCAGGCGGGGTCAGACCCGGGTCTGACCCCGCCTATCTCAACAGCTCGACGCGCTTGATCCACAATGACCACATGAGCCGTCCTCTCCGCCGGCTGATGCTCGCGGCCCTGCTCGCCGCCGCAGGCCCGGGTCACGCCCAGGAACCGCCGCTGCCGGACGCGCAGGCGTTCCTCGCCGACGCCCTCAAACTCGCCCGCAGCAACGATCTGGTTCGCAGCCGATACACGTTCACCGACACCGAGACCCGATACAGCTACGGCACGACGGGCAACGTGGTGAAGAAGCAGGTGCGCGTCTACGAGGTGCATCCGTTTCCAGACCCGGACCTCACGTACCGCCGTCTCGTCAGCGTCAACGGCGTCCAGCCGAAGGACCTGGCGGTGAGGGACGCGGAGCACCAGCGGAAGGTGCAGGAATGGATGGCCCGGCGCGAGCAGGGGGGCGAGGATGATCGCGCGGCGCGCCTGCGCAGGCAGGCGGATGAGCGCGAGCGGGCCGTGGTCGGCGAACTGACGTCGATCTACGACTTCCAGATGACAGGCCGCGAGACCATCGACGGCCGTCCCGCCATCGTCTTCACGTTCGACCCGCGGCCCGAGTACCCGCCGCGCACGCCGGAGGGCCGGATCATCCACCACTTCCGGGGCCGGGTGTGGATCGACGAACAGGACCGCGAGGTGGCGCGCGTCAGGGCCGAGGCGCTCGAAAGCGTCTCGGTGAAGTTCGGGTTCATCTTCCGCCTCCTCAAAGGCAGCCGGGGCCTGATGGAGCGCCGCAAGATCAACGGCGAAGACTGGCTGCCAACCTACTCGCGCTTCACGGGCAGCGGTCGCGTGCTCTTCGTCGCCCGGATCGATCTCGACCAGGAGAACCACTATTCGTCGTACCGGAAGAAGGAGCCGGGAGACTGACGGGACCGGACTGCCGAACCTGACGAAGACGAGAGGAGGCCCGGGCCCGCGCAGGCGGGGCGACGGGGGAGGGGGGATCGGAGAGCGGCGAGGGGCACGAAGGAGGCGCGCCCCGGGGGTTGGGCCACGCACGTCGAAGGTTGTATGATGCCGCAGAAGCGGCGGATGACGGTCCCGGTGCGGTCCATCTGCCGGCGGGCCGGCCCGGCTCGCGCCCCACCCCGCTCCAGCCCATCAGCCCCAGGAGATCCCCGTGTCGGACCAGCACGCATTCCCGCAGGCCACGCTCGAACAGTGGGCGAAAGCGGCGTCCAGGTCGGCGCCGGGCGGACAGGTGGACGCCCTCAACTGGATCACGCCGGACGGCCTGACGGTCAAGCCCCTCTACACGGCCGCCGACACGGCGGGTCTTCCGCACGCGAACACGCTGCCGGGCTTCGAGCCGTTCGTGCGCGGCCCGCAGGCCACGATGTACGCGGTGCGCCCATGGACGATCCGCCAGTACGCCGGCTTCTCGACGGCCGAGGACTCGAACGCGTTCTACCGCGCGGCGCTCGCGGCCGGCGGCCAGGGCATCAGCGTGGCCTTCGACCTCGCCACCCACCGGGGCTACGACAGCGACCACCCGCGCGTCACCGGCGACGTGGGCAAGGCCGGCGTCGCGATCGACACGGTCGAGGACATGAAGGTCCTCTTCGACGGCATTCCGCTCGACCGGGTCAGCGTCTCGATGACGATGAACGGCGCGGTGCTGCCGATCCTCGCCGGCTACGTCGTCGCCGCGGCCGAGCAGGGCGTGGCCGAGGCCCAGCTGTCAGGAACCATCCAGAACGACATCCTCAAGGAGTTCATGGTCCGCAACACGTACATCTACCCGCCCGGGCCCTCGATGCGCATCGTCGCCGACATCATCGAGTACACGGCGCGGCGCATGCCGAAGTTCAATTCGATCAGCATCTCGGGCTATCACATGCAGGAGGCCGGGGCGAGCCAGGCGCTGGAGCTCGCCTTCACGCTGGCCGACGGCCAGGAGTACGTGAGGACGGCGCTGGATCGCGGTCTCGACGTCGACGAGTTCGCCCCGCGGCTGAGCTTCTTCTGGGGCGTCGGGATGAACTTCTATCTCGAGATCGCCAAGATGCGGGCCGGCCGCCTGCTCTGGGCGCGCATCATGAAGGGGTTCGGCGCGAAGACGCCCAAGAGTCTGATGCTGCGCACGCACTGCCAGACCTCCGGATGGAGCCTCACCGAGCAGGACCCCTACAACAACATCGTCCGCACGACGATCGAGGCGATGGCGGCGGTGTTCGGCGGTACGCAGAGCCTGCACACGAACAGCTTCGACGAGGCCATCGCGCTGCCCACCGAGTTCAGCGCGCGCATCGCGCGCAACACCCAGCTCATCCTCCAGGAGGAGACGCACATCACGAACGTGATCGATCCCTGGGCGGGCAGCTACCTGATGGAGGCGATTACCCAGCAGATGGCGGACGCCGCCTTGGCGATCATCGGGGAAATCGAGGCGATGGGCGGCATGACGCGGGCCGTCGACTCCGGCTGGGCGAAGCTGAAGATCGAGGCCGCGGCCGCCGAGAAGCAGGCCCGCATCGACTCGGGCCGCGACGTCATCGTCGGCGTGAACAAGTACATGCTGGAGGACGAAACGCCCGTCGAGGCCCGCGAAGTGGACAACGTGAAGGTCCGCGAGGGGCAGATCGCGCGGCTGGCGCAGGTGAAGGCCGCGCGGGACGGCGCGGCGGTGGCCGCCGCGCTCAACGCCCTGACCGAAGGGGCGCAGGGCGGCGGCAACCTGCTCGACCTGAGCATCCGCGCCATGCGCCTGCGCGCGACGGTGGGGGAGGTGAGCGATGCGCTCGAGAAGGTGTTCGGCCGGCACCGCGCGGACACGCACAAGGTGACCGGCGTCTACGCGGCAGCCTACGACGCGGCGCCGGGCTGGGCGGAACTGCAGGCCGAGATCGCCGCCTTCGCGGAGTCCCACGGCCGCCGGCCGCGGGTGATGCTGGCCAAACTCGGCCAGGACGGCCACGATCGCGGCGCGAAGGTGGTGGCCACGGCCTTCGCCGACCTCGGCTTCGACGTGGACATCGGCCCGCTGTTCCAGACGCCGGAGGAATGCGCGCGGCAGGCCATCGAGAACGACGTTCACGCGGTGGGCGTCAGCACGTTGGCCGCGGGCCACAAGACCCTCGTGCCGGCCGTCATCGCCGAACTGGAGCGGCTCGGCGGCGGCGACATCATCGTCTTTGTCGGCGGCGTCATCCCGCGTCAGGATTATGACGTGCTGTACGAGGCGGGCGTCAAAGGTGTGTACGGCCCGGGCACGCCCATCCCCGTGAGCGCGAAGGACGTGCTGGACCACATCCGGAAGGCGCAGGCCGGCCGATGACGCCGGGGCCCGTGGCATGCTGACGCCGGCCGACCGCGCGATGGCGGACGAGGTGACGGGCCCGCCCGGCCCGCGCCAGCGGCGCGCCATCGCCAAGACCGTCACCCTGCTCGAGTCGACGCACCCCGATCACCGCGCGCGCGCCGACGAGGTGCTGAACGCGCTGCTGCCGCGAAGCGGCCGGTCGTTCCGCCTCGGCGTGTCAGGCGCGCCTGGCGCCGGCAAGAGCACGTTCATCGAGACGCTCGGCCTGCAGCTCATCGAGGACGGACACCGCGTTGCGGTGCTGGCCGTCGACCCGTCGAGTTCGGTGTCCGGAGGCTCGATCCTCGGCGACAAGACGCGCATGGCGCGGCTCTCGGCCGACGACCGCGCGTTCATCCGGCCCAGTCCCTCGTCGGGCACGCTGGGGGGCGTGGCCGAAAAGACGCGGGAGTCGATGCTCATCGTCGAGGCCGCCGGTTACGACGTGGTCGTCGTCGAGACGGTCGGCGTCGGCCAGAGCGAGACGGCCGTGGCGGGCATGACGGACATGTTCGCCCTGCTGCAGCTGCCCAACGCGGGCGACGATCTGCAGGCGCTCAAGAAGGGCATCACCGAGCTGGCCGACATCATTGTCGTCAACAAGGCGGACATCGACGAGGCCGCCGCGACGCGGGCGCGCGCCCAGATCACGTCGTCGCTCCGGCTGCTCGGGCTGCGCGGCCAGCCGGAGGGCGCGCCGGTGGACGCGGCCGTCTGGCATCCGATCGTCATGCAGGTGAGCGCGCTCACAGGCCAGGGCGTGAGGGAGTTCTGGATCGAAGTCTCCCGCTTCCGCGCGGTCCAGGCCGCGGGGGGCCGTTTCGTCCGCCGGCGCCAGCAGCAGAACGAAGCCTGGATGCGCGACCGCCTCGAGGCGGGACTGCGCCAGCGCTTCCGCGCGCATCCCGCCGTCCGGGCGGCGTGGCCGGGCGTGCTCGAAGACGTGCGCGCCGGCCGGCTGGCCGCGTCGGTGGCGGCGAGACGGCTGCTGGACCTGATGAACGGTTAGGGTCGGGGAGACGACGGCAGGCGCGGGGCTCGACAGGCCGGAGCCAGTCGAAGGCGAGGCGTACTCAGGGATGTCGGGCGGGTGGAGCTGTTCCGGGAGGACTCACGCAGCCACTGGCACTCCAGCGGGGCAGTCCTGCTAGACGTCGGCGTTCCGGCTGGCCATGGCCATGGCGATCCCGAGCACACCCAACGACGCGCCGACGAACATTCCGAGAATGAAGAGAATCATCTCCAGCTCCTCATGGCTTCGCTGACGGCCGCGGCGTCCAACCGTCGGACGATGACGTCGCGTGCCCCGCAGGCAGTCAACAGCAGCATGGCCCCGATCCCAATCCGAACCCGGGTGGCGAACTCACCAGTCATCAGAACGTGTCGCCGAGAACTCACCAGCCATCAGAACGTGTAGCCGACGGACATCTTGAAGTCCGGGCTGTCGAACGCGCCCACCTTCGCCTCGAAGAACAGGCCGCCGCGCCGCCGCAGCCCCGCGAGGATGTTCAACCCCGGGCCCAGGTCATCGTCTTCGCCGTGGCCATTCCCGTTCCGGCTGAACAGGTTCATCGCCGGGCCGCCGCCCACGTAGACGTGCCAGTCGGCGCTGACCTTCATCCAGTAGGCGAACTCGAGGTTGAAGGCCACCAGGGTCTGGTCATCGCCGAAGCCGGCCTCGACGTTCGGCTGGAACCGCACCTGGTCCCACATCGGCTTGCTGACGTAGTGCCCGCCGATGAAGAACTGGTCGGGGCTGGCGCTGAACCCGCCCCGGATTCCCGGTCCGTCCTGGGCGTAGGCCGGCGCAGTCGAAGAAAGCGCAACACAGGCGGCGGCCAACAAGGCCGCGGTCACCCACCGTGTCGATCCTTCCTGACTGCCGGGCAGGTTTTTCACACGTCTCTCCTCGCGCGCCGCGGAATCGGCTCCCTGCGCCGCGAAGATGCTACCCCCGCCCTTTCACAAGCAAAATCGAGGCCATTCGGGTCGTGGGAATCGTTCCCGTCTCGGTGGGAACTGCGCAGCGTGTGCTGGCGTAATGGACTATGATCCCGCGTACCGCGATCAGAGAGGTGCCCGTCGGCGAAGCCGGTCTGGCCGGCTCCCGGGGAAGCGCCTCTCGTCCGGGCAGACGACCGTGCCAGGAGGCCCCCAAATGGCGCAGCGTCACCGCCTCTCGTCGTATTCCGTCCGGCTCGGCTCGCAGTCAGGGCCGGGACCGTCCTCTCGCCACGCTCCGCTGGTCGCCGCGGTGAGTGCGCTCACCGGGCGCCTCTCGCTGTCGTCCACGCTCCTCCGCCGCGTCATCGACAGTCTGGCCGAAGGCGTGGTGGTCGCCAATGTCGAAGGCCGGCTTCTCCTGTTCAATCCGGCCGCCGAGAGCATCCTGTCTCTCGGCCTGATGGACGTGCCGCTTCCCGAGTGGAGCACGGTCTACAACTGCTTCAAGTCGGACATGAGCACCCCGTTTCCGTCGGAGGAGCTGCCGCTGGCGCGGTCGCTGCGCGGGGAGGTGGTCGACGACTGCGAGATCTTCATCCGCAGGAACGGCGGTCCCGGAGGCCGCTGGGTCAGCGTCAGCAGCCGTCCCGTCACCGACATGCGCAACCGCGTGCTCGGTGGCGTCGCCACGATTCGAGACATCAGCGCCCAGAAAGAGCAGCTCGAGCGGCAGCAGCTGCTGACGAAGATCGTCGAAGACACGGCCGACGCGGTGCTGGTCACCGACAGCACGGGCAACATCGAGTATGTCAACGCGGCCTTCGAGCAGCTGACCGGGTTCAGCCGCGAGGAGGTGATTGGCAGGAACCCGAGGCTGCTCAAGTCCGGCCGGCACGGGCGCCGCTTCTACGAGGCGCTGTGGAAGCAACTGCTGCGAGGCGAGGTGTTCCGCGACACGATCACCGACCGCCGGAAGAACGGCGAGGTCTACCTCTCCAGCCAGACGATCACGCCCCTGAAGTCGCCCGACGGGACGATCTCCCACCTCGTGTCGATTGCCCGGGACGTGACCGAGCGTCGGAGAGCGCAGCTGATCGAGAGCAGCCTTCGCCTGGCCCGGCAGGTCCAGCAGCGGCTGTTCCCGACGTCGCCGCCGGCCGTGCGCGGGCTCGATGCGTGGGGCGTGTCGCTTCCCGCCCAGTCGGCGGGCGGCGACTACTTCGACTTCCTGGA
>Ga0316605_10001529_pt1 | contig 13347 bp, 13 predicted proteins | sample OWC_soil_day20_n_FD_207666 | JGI IMG/M metagenome (GOLD analysis project Ga0316605, IMG submission 207666) | Wetland soil microbial communities from Old Woman Creek delta, Ohio, United States - OWC_soil_day20_noCT | ecosystem: Environmental > Terrestrial > Soil > Wetlands | place: USA: Ohio... | reverse complement strand
CGCGACGGCTTGCTGACCCGACGGACGCGTCACCGCGTCTTTCACCGACGGCGATGCGGCCGGCGGCGTCGCGGTCCTCGACAGGGGTGGAGTCGTGGTCGACTTCGGCGGCGTCGACGGCGTACCGGCGCGCGGCGGATCGAAGCCGAGCTTCGTCTTGCCGAGATCGCCCGCCGGAACCTCGACCGAGCGCGGCGATGGTGTCGTGTCGAGGAGGCGCGGCGCCGGGCCCGCCGACGGCGGGCTCGGCAAGCCGGGCGCGGAGTCGCGATCGGGGACCGTCTTCGCGACACCGATCGGTCCCGACTGCGCCGGCCCCGCGAACCCTGGTGGATCCGCGAGCGTCGAATCAGCGCGTCCACCGGCGGCGATGCGACGTGCGGCGAGCTCGTCGGGAGGGATGATCGCCGTCGCGGTATTGGGCTCGTTGCCTTCCGCGGTCTGCGCGATCAGCTCGTCGAGGGCGCGTACCTTCGTCGCTTCCTCGAACGCCTGCTCGTCGAAGTCCTCCGCGTCGGAGTGGAACGGCATCGGCTTCGGCAGCGGCGTGTGTTGATCGCTGAAGTTGTCGCCGGGACGCCGCTTGTCGAGCAGCGCATCCTGCACGGGCAGCGGCGCGACCCTCGTCGGCGTGTCCGTGAACAGCGGCGGCTTCGTGCTCTCGCCCGCGCGTTGCGGCGCTTGCTTCGCCTTCTCCGCGAGGATGCGCTCGAGCACCGTCTGGCTGCCTTCAGCCAGCCGGTCGAAGCGCACGCCCATCCCCGGCGCGATCGCAGGACGGCTCGGGTCGTTCTCGCGCGTCCAGACGACGGTGCCTTCACCCCCGATCAACGGAGACGCGTCGCGCAGCTGGAACTCGAACCGCATCTGCGTTCCGACCGCGAGCGGCTCCTTTGTTCGGATGAAGATGCCGCCCTGACTCACGTCCACCGCGTACCGTTCGATGAATTGCTCGAGGGTCTCGCTCTTGAACTTGATCTTGAGCGTGACCGGCGTGCGCTTTCCTTGTCGCGTATTTGGATCGACCAAGGCGAATCTCCGAATCGATCGCTCTACGCGGTTCGCGCAACGCGTCGATTTGGCTCGATTGTAGAGGTGCACCGTCCGCAGCGCAATGCAGCGACCGTTTTGTGTATGTTCACGCACCGATGTCGTCGCCCAGACCGATTCGCCGCGTGCTCGTAGCCAACCGTGGCGAGATCGCCGTTCGCGTGATGCGTACATGTCAGGAGCGAGGGATCGAGACCGTCGCCGTCTACAGCGACGTCGACCGGCTCGCCCCGCACGTCCAGATGGCCGACATCGCCGTGCCCATCGGCCCGGCACCCGCCGCGCAGAGCTACTTGGTGATCGAGAAGATCATCGAAGCCTGCAGATCATCAGGCGCGGATGCCGTGCACCCCGGCTACGGGTTTCTCTCCGAGAACGAAGACTTCGCCGACGCGTGCACCGCCGCCGGGATCACCTTTGTTGGCCCGTCGGCGGACTCGATGCGGAGGATGGGCAGCAAGACCGAGGCACGCAAGACCGTCATGGCGGCTGGCACGCCCGTCGTGCCCGGCGACAACGGGCCGACCGGCGATGGCTTTCCGAGCGCCGAGGAGGCCCTCCTGTCCGCACGCAAGATCGGCTTCCCGGTCTTGCTCAAGGCCGCGGCCGGCGGTGGCGGAAAGGGCATGCGCCTCGTCGCGACCGAGGCCGAGCTCCCGGCCGCCTTCGACGGCGCGCGCCGCGAAGCGACCGCCGCGTTCGGCGACGGCACCGTCTACCTCGAGAAGGCGATCCAGCGCCCGCGCCACATCGAGATCCAGGTGTTCGGCGACACGCACGGCAACCTCGTGCACCTCGGCGAGCGCGACTGCTCGATCCAGCGCCGTCACCAAAAAGTGATCGAAGAGGCGCCGTCGCCTGTCGTCTCCGCGGAGCTGCGCGCGAAGATGGGCGCCGCCGCCGTCGCGGCCGCACGCGCGGTCGACTACGTCGGCGCCGGCACGTGCGAGTTCTTGCTCGGCACCGACGGCGGCTTCTACTTCCTCGAGATGAACACGCGGCTGCAGGTCGAGCACCCGGTCACGGAGATGATCTACGGGCTCGATCTCGTCGGCTGGCAGCTCGACGTCGCCGAAGGCCGCCCGCTCCCCCTCACGCAGGCCGAGCTCGATGCGCGCCGGCGCGGTCACGCCGTCGAGTGCCGCATCTACGCCGAGGATCCGGTGAAGTTCTTGCCGTCCCCCGGCCGCATCACGCACCTCCGCATCCCCGACGGTCCGTACATCCGCAACGATTCGGGCTGCTACGAAGGCGCCGACATTCCCGTCCACTACGATCCGATGATCAGCAAGCTCGTCGTGTGGGGCGAGGATCGCAAGACCGCCGTCTCGCGCATGCGCCGCGCGCTCGACGAGTATCAAGTCCGCGGCATCGAGACGAACCTCGCGTTCCATCGCCGGTGTGTCCGCCACGCCGAGTTCATCGCCGGCGAGTTCGACACCGGCTTCATCGGTCGCAACGCCGCCCAGCTCGCCCCGCACGCCGACGAGCCCGAGCTCGACGCCGCGATCATCGCCGCCGCGCTCGCGCACGGCACAGCACCGTCCGCCACCGCATCGACCACGCAGGTCGCGCACGCACCGCTCGTGAACGGCAACGCGGAAATCTCCGGCTGGCGGCGGCAGCTCCGCTGAGTCCTCGTGTGCGCGACTTCCTTCTCGCTAAGGTGCACTCGATGAAGCTTCTGTTCGCATCCGTGCTCGCGCTCGCTGCGTGTGGTGGCGGTAGCCCGACGGGCTCGACGTGCCCGCCGACCGATCCGCCGACGTACGCGACGTTTGGCCAGGCCTTCTTCGGCAAGTACTGCACGAGCTGTCACTCGGCGACGTCGACGAATCGTCACGACGCTCCCGGCAACCAGAACTACGACAGCGAAGCCGACATTCGAAGGCACGCCTCCGCGATCGACGAAGCCGCGGCGGCCGGTCCCGACGCGACGAACACGTCGATGCCCGAGATCGGCGGGACCGTCCTCTCCCAGCCCAGCCAAGCCGAGCGCGAGCAGCTCGGCCAATACCTCGCATGTCTCCAAGGTTCCTAGCCCTCGTCGTGCTCGCCGCGTGCGGTGGAGGTGCCGACGAGGGCACGTTCACGCAAGCGGTCTGCCCGACGACCGATCCGCCGACGTACGACAACTTCGGCCGCACGTTCATGGAGTCGTATTGCACCGAGTGCCACGACTCCGCGAAGACCGGCGTGATGCGCCAAGACGCGCCACCGACGATCGACTTCGACTCGCTCGCGCTGCTTCGCATGTGGACCTCTCAGATCGACAAGCAAGCCGCGATCGGTCCCGCCGCGTCGAACCGCCTGATGCCGCCCGCGAACAACCCGACGCCGACGGACGCCGACCGCCGACGGCTCGGCGAGTTCATCGCGTGTGAAGTCGCCAAATAGCAAGGGGCCGCGAAATCGCGACCCCGGATCACCGAGAATACGGTTTTCTCGACGGTGATCAATGGTGAATCGACGCGGCGATCACCTCGCGATCACTAAACAAGACTCCCGATTGCGTTGCGAGTCGCGGGTCGGTAGAAAACCCCGGGCACGCGTTGTTCTCTGTGCCCGAAGGAAGACCAGATGGCGCAGCAGACCAAGTTCGTGTTTGTCACCGGCGGCGTGGTGTCCTCGCTCGGCAAGGGCATGGTCTCCGCGTCGATCGGCGCGCTGATGGAGAATCGCGGCCTCAAGGTCGCGAACATGAAGCTCGACCCGTACATCAACGTGGACCCGGGCACGATGAATCCGACGCAGCACGGTGAAGTGTTCGTGACGGACGACGGCGCCGAGACCGACCTCGACCTCGGCCACTACGAGCGCTTCGTCTCGACGAAGATGTCGCGGCTCAACAACATCACGACGGGTCAGATCTACTCGTCGGTGATCGGCAAGGAGCGGCGCGGCGAGTACCTCGGCTCGACGGTGCAGGTGATTCCGCACATCACCGACGAGATCAAGTCGCGCATCCTCCGCTGTGCTGAGGGGCTCGACGTGCTCGTCGTCGAGGTCGGTGGCACCGTCGGTGACATCGAGTCGCTGCCGTTCCTCGAAGCGGTGCGCCAGCTGCGCGTCGAGCTCGGCACGCAGAACTCGGTGAGCGTGCACCTGACGCTCGTCCCGCACATCCGCGCGGCCGGCGAGTTCAAGACGAAGCCGACGCAGCACTCGGTGCAGAAGCTGCGCGAGATCGGGATCCAGTGCGACGTGCTCGTCGTGCGCTGCGAGCAGCAGCTGCCGGAAGACTCGATCAAGAAGATGGCGATGTTCTGCTCGGTCGCGGCCGATGCGGTGTTCCAGTCGATCGACGTCGACACGGTGTACCGCCTCCCCGTGGCGCTCTCCGAGCAGGGGCTCGATCAGAAGCTCGCCTCGCTGCTCAACATCTGGTCGCGCGCCTCGCGCCTCTCCGCCTGGGAGGAGGTCGTCAAGCGCATCACCGAGCCGAAGAAGAAGGTGATGGTCGGCTTCGTCGGCAAGTACGTGCAGCTCGTCGAGGCCTACAAGAGCCTCAACGAGGCGCTCCTCCACGGCGGCATCGCGAACGAGTGCCGCGTCGAGATCAAGCACATCGATAGCGAGGAGCTCGAGAAGACGGGCACGGCATCGCTCGCGCAGTACGACGGCATCCTCGTCGCGCCCGGCTTCGGCGCGCGCGGTACCGAGGGCAAGATCGCGGCGGTGCGCTACGCGCGCGAGAACAAGGTGCCGTTCTTCGGCATCTGCTTCGGCATGCAGCTCGCCTGCATCGAGTTCGCACGCCACGTGTGCGGTCTCGAGAAGGCGAGCTCGAGCGAGATCGATCCGCAGACGCCACACCCCGTCGTCGACCTCATGCCCGACCAGCGCGGCGTCACCGACAAGGGCGCGACGATGCGCCTCGGCGCATACCCGTGCGTGCTCAAGAGCGGCACGCGCGCCGCCGAAGCGTACGGCTCGACGGAGATCAGCGAGCGCCACCGCCATCGCTGGGAGATCAACAACAACTACCGCGACACGCTCGAGCGCCACGGCATGGTGCTGTCGGGGCTCTCACCCGACGGCCGGCTCGTCGAGATGATCGAGCTGCCGCAGCACCCGTACTTCGTCGCCTGTCAGTTCCACCCCGAGTTCAAGTCGCGGCCGAGCGCGCCTCACCCGCTGTTCGCGCGGTTCGTGAAGGCCGCCGCCGCGCGCCACGCGTAGACTCGGCGCATGGTCGAGGACTGGTTACCGCACGAGCCCCCACCGGCGCTGCCTGCGCGCAGCAGCACCGGCAAGACGATCGCGATCTGGGTCGTGTTGGTCGTCATGTTCGTGGCGATCTATTGGATGGTCGGCGATCAGGGCCACACGCGGCCGGAGCGCGTCGGTTATTCGGGCTGGTGGATCGCGGGCGCGGTGGCGATCACCGTCGCGGTCTGCGTCCTGCTCCTCGTCTGGGTGTTCGGCGGTGCGGGGCGGTTCAACGCGCACGCGGCGCCGGGGCTCGAGGCGATCGCCGAAGGCAACTATGCGCAAGCGTCCGAGATGTTCGAACGCCTCGCACGTCGCTATCGCACGAAGCCGAGCTTCGCGGCGGTCGCCTCGTACAACCGCGGTTACGCGCTCATGTCGAGCGGCGACACCGCCGCGGCGGTCGGCATCCTCCTCGGCGTCGAGCGCACGCCGAAGCTCGCCGCAGGCGGCGTGCGCAGGCTCGCTGCGACGCAGCTCGGCCGCTGTTTCGCACTCGCGGGCGATGTCGACAAGGCGCAGCACTGGCTCGATGCGACGCGCACGCGACCACCGGGCATGGCCGATCCCGTTCATGACCGCGCGAACCTCGATGCACTCGCGGGGCTCGTGCTGTGCCGGCAAGGCAAGCTCGACGAAGCGCGCCGCCACTACGAGCAATGTTGGCCGCGGCTGTGCGCGTATCTGTCGGTGCACCAGATGATCGAGGTCTGGCTGCTGCGCGCGTTCGCGATCTCGGCGAGCAGCATGCCGCGCGATGCCGGCGCGGCGGAGCCATGGCTGCGCATGCTGCGTGGCACGTCGCCGGGCGCGCTCGACGCGCTGACTGCGCGCTGGCCCGAGCTCGCGACCTTCGTCGTCACGCACGGGCTCGGCACGCAGCAAGCGGCCTAGCCGTCGGAGTCAGGCTAGCGCAGCAGCTTCGGACCGTCGACGCTGTCGTCGCTGCGCATCGGGACGACCGCCGGTGCCGTCGACGGACGATCGACGATGATCGGCTGCGACGGGCGTGATGCGATCGCCGCATCGACCATGTCGACGCCTCCCCGTGGTGTCGGGTGCGTGTGGCGGCCCGAGTCGTGACTCGCGTCGTCACCCGCTTGGGAGATCGAGCGGCGTGCGTCGGCCGTCGATGCGCGCACGACTTCGGCGGCCACCGCAACGTCGGCTTCGTGCTCGCGCTCCTTCTTGATCGCGAAGTACGAACCCACGAGGTGGTGACCCCCGAGGAAGAGCGGGATCAAGAACTCCCAGTCGAGGCCCATGAAGTAGAAGGCGACGGCGATCGCGACGAGCGCGCCGCCGATGACGAGCGTCGTCTTCAAGCGTCGCTTCGTGCGCGTGATGATGAGCAGCTCGATGCCGGCGAGCACGAGCAACAGGCCGTCCGGCAGGTGATAGCGCCACGGCACGCTCGCACCACCGAGTGCCGCGAGCTGTTCGTCGTCGATCGACGCGTAGACGTTGCCGTCGTAGACGACGAACTCGCCGTCCCACCGCCAGAGATGGAACCAGAAGACACCGAACAGCTCGTAGCGATAGCCGAGCTTCGAGAAGCCGACCGCCGCGGCCTGTTCGGGCGTGAGGTCCCGAATGGGAAAGACGTCGTCGCCGGTGTTGATGACGACGACGCCGCCACCTCGCCGCGCCTCCGCCGTTCCTCCAACGCCGACGACCAACACGACCGCGATCAGCAGGGCTCGCACACGGGCACCCTATCGAAAGGTCGGGATCCCCAGCAATCGTCGTCGAGCGATCAGCCCCGATCCCGCAGAGTCGGAACATCGTTGGGCTAAAGCAAGAGCCGGGCCATTAGCGCTTTACAGTGGGCTGGTTTAGCCGTACGCTTTCTTCAAGCGTCGTACCAAAGTGCTCTCAGTATGATGAACTTGCTAACCTTCGGTAAGGAATAAGGAGTTCCCGATGGGCATGGAAATGCGGCAGGAACTGAAGCTGTCGCAGCAGCTGGTGATGACACCGCAGCTGCAACAGGCGATCCGCCTCCTGCAGCTGTCCCGCATGGAGCTGGCGGACCTCGTCCACGAGGAGATGCTCGAGAACCCGATTCTCGACGACGAGCTCGACCTCGAGAACGAGCGCACCCGCGACCGTGACGAGGCCGGCAGCGAGGTCGAACAGCTTCACCAGCTCGAAGGTGCCGGGTCGACGGAGCAGGCGCTCGAAGGGTCGGTCGTCGATGGCGTCGCGCAGACCGAGATCAAAGGCGATGCGACCGCGGTCTCCGAGATCGATTGGGAGAACTACCTCGATAACTACTCGATGGGCCCGCCGATGCCCGCGTTCCGCGGCGACGGTGAAGAGATGCCGTCGCTCGAAGCGACGCTGACGAAGCCGCCCTCGTTGCACGACCACCTCGCGTGGCAGCTGAAGATGTCGAACCTGACCCCCGATCGCTTGGAGATCGGGATGGAGATCCTCGGCAACATCGACGCCGACGGCTACATCAAGGACCCGCCGATCGAAGAGCTCGCCGCCGACCTCGGCGTCGATCCGGTCGTCTGCGAAGAAGTGCTCGAGAAGATCCAGAGCTTCGATCCGACAGGTGTCGGCGCGCGCTCGCTCGCCGAGTGCATGCTGATCCAAGCGGTCGCGGCGGGGCAGGACGACGACCTCGTCGTCAAGATGATCAAGAGCCACCTCGGCAACCTCGAGAAGAAGAACTATCAAGCGATCGCGCGTGACCTGAAGCAGCCGCTCGAAGAGATCTACGAAGCGGCGAAGGTCATCATGGAGTTCGATCCGCGCCCGGGTCGCCAGTACTCGAGCGACGACCCGCACTACGTCACGCCCGACGTCTACATCCACAAGGTCGGCGACAAGTACTTCGTCGTCCCGAACGACGACGGTCTGCCCAAGCTGAAGATCTCCGGCTTCTACAAGAACGCGATGGGCAACAGCGCGGCGTCGAAGGACTACGTCCAAGACAAGCTGCGCAGCGCGCAGTGGCTCATCCGTTCGATCCAGCAGCGCCAGCGCACGATCATCAAGGTCGCCGAGTCGATCCTGAAGTTCCAGCGCGAGTTCTTCGACAAGGGCATCGCGCACCTGAAGCCGCTCATCTTGCGCGACGTCGCCGAAGACATCGGCATGCACGAGTCGACGGTCTCGCGCGTGACGACGTCGAAGTACGTCCACACGCCGCAAGGCATCTTCGAGCTCAAGTTCTTCTTCAACTCCGGCATCTCGCGCACGAACGGTGAAGACCTCGCGTCGCAGGCCGTGAAGTCGAAGATCAAAGAGCTCGTCGACGCCGAAGACCCGAAGCGTCCGCACTCGGACCAGAAGATCGTCGAGCTGCTCAAGAAGGGCGGCATCGACATCGCCCGCCGCACCGTGGCCAAGTACCGCGAGCAGCTGGGCATCTTGAGCTCGTCCAAGCGCAAGCAAGTCTTCTAGATACGCGGTTCGTCGGGTATCGGTGGGGGAGGCGTACCCGACCGGTAGGCGCGATTCGGCGTGCGTTGTCGTACGACATGGTGATGGAGTCGAGCCCGCCCCCATTCATCGTGTTCCGCAACCCGAAAGCGAACGCGGCCTCGATCGAGCGGGTCGACGTCTACCAGCTCGCGCTCGACTTCACGGCGAAGATCGAGCTGATCCTGCGCAAGGTCGAGGCGCGGTTTCACCTGAAGGATCGCCTCGATCGCAACGCCACCGGGATCGCGATTCACGTCGGGCAGGCGGCCAATGACCTCGCGCCATCGGGCCGCCGGCGGTCGTATCGCCTGGCCCACGCGCTCGCCGTCGATTGCTCCACGATCCTCGACATCATCGCGCGTCGCACCGACGTCGACCGGAACGTCGTCGACCTGGCGCAGAAGCTGGTCGCGCAGCTTCTTTCAAAGCTCGAACACCTCCGCAATCAATCGGTGTAGACTAGGCCGCCTTCGCGAAAATCACCGTCGAGGATCTGATGATCATCCGGTGACATCGCAGGTAACATCGATCCCGAACGAAGCCATACCAGGAGGGCTCGATGCAATTAGCGGTGACGTTCCGCCACATGGAACCGACCGAGGCACTGAAGTCGTACGCCAAAGAACGAATGGAGCGCGTCAGGAAGTACCTGCCAGATCCGATTTCCTGTCACGTCGTACTCAGCACCGAACGACACAATCACCGCATCGACGTCACTTTCCAGCTGCACAACGGGCTCTCCGTCGCTGGTCACGAGACGACCGAGAACATGTACAGCTCGATCGATCTCTGCATCGCGAAGATCGAACGTCAGGTTCGTAAGTACAAAGGCAAGATGGAGGGCATGAAGGCGCGCCCGCACAACGTGCAAGCGCTGCCGTGGTCTCACTCGATCGTGTCCGAGGCGTTCGGCGGCGTCGATGAGACGAACGGGCACGGGCGCCCGCCGACGATTCCGCCGCCTGACGTGAACTCGCCGAACCCGGACTACAGGGTCGTCCGGACCGAGAAGTTCCACGCGCAGCCGATGTCGGTGGCCGACGCGATCGTGCAGCTCAATCTGCTTCACGAGCCGTTCCTCGTGTTCCGCCACGATACCGACGGCCGGGTCGCGGTGGTCTACAAGCGTGAGGACGGTGCGTACGGGCTCATCGAGACCCCGACCGGAGGCGCGTCCTAACGCGACAGCGGGAGCCGAAAGTAGTACGGTGAGGACGGCTGATGAAGATTGTCGACCTCATCAAGCGCGACATGGTCGTACCCGCGCTCAAGGCGACCGATAAGCGCGGCATCCTCGAAGAGCTCGCCGCGTATATGTCGGGCCATCACGCGCGCATCGACCGCGCGATGTTGTCGAAGGTCCTGATCGAACGCGAGCAGCTCGCGTCGACGGCGATCGGTGAAGGTGTCGCGATTCCGCACGGCAAGCTCGCGGCGGTGGGCGAGATCGTCGCGTGTCTTGGACGCGCACCGACCGGCGTCGAGTTCGACTCGATGGACGGCCAGCCGACGTTCTTGTTCTTCGTGCTCGTCGCGCCGGAGTCGTCGACGGGGGCGCACCTGAAGGCGCTCGCGCGCATCAGCCGCGTGTTCAAGGATCCCGAGTTCCGCCGCCGGCTGCTCGCTGCGCCCGACGGCGAATCGATGTACCACGTGGTTGCCGACGAGGACGCCAAGTACTGAATGGCGAGCGGGCCGATGCCGTCTGCGGTCATCGCGGTCAGCGATCTGCTGGCCCGAGCCGAGCTGCAAGTCACGATGGTGGCGGGGACGGCAGGGCTCACTCGAACGGTCACGGCGCCCCGGATCCAAAAGCCCGGCCTCGCGCTCACGGGCTGGCCGGAGCAGCTCCACGACGGACGCGTCCTCGTGCTCGGCGGCACGGAGATCGACTACCTCACCGAGAACGAGACCGCTCGCACCGTCGGGCTGGCGACGCTGTTCGCGAGTCAACCGGCGTGCATCGTGGTGTGCCGCGGACTCGAGCCCCCGGCGGAGCTCGTCACCGCCGCGAACGCGCACGGCGTGCCGCTGATGTGCTCGACGCTGCTCACCGCGGACTTCATCGCGCTCGTGACGGCATGGATGCAGGAGCGCACCGCGCCGAGCATCGAGGTGCACGGCGTGCTGCTCGACGTGCTGGGCGTCGGCATCTTGGTGATGGGAAAGAGCGGCATCGGCAAGAGCGAGACGGCGCTCGACCTGGTCGTCCGCGGACACCGGTTCGTCGCCGACGACATCATCGCGATTCGCCGGCAGGGCCAGAATCTCATCGGGCGGAGCGCCGGCATCATCGGCCACCACATGGAGATTCGCGGCCTCGGAATTATCAACGTGAAGGACCTGTTCGGTGTGTCCGCGGTGCGCGAGACGAAGAAGATCGAGCTCGTCGTCGAGCTGCTCGAGTGGTCCGAGGACTACCAGTACGATCGGCTCGGCTTCGACGATCGGAACGACGACATCTTGGGTTGCCTGATTCCCTCGGTGCGGTTGCCGGTACGTCCGGGGCGTAACCTGGCGACGCTCGTCGAGGTCGCGGCACGCAACCAGCTCGTGAAGCTGCAGGGCATCCACTCGGCACGGGCATTTCGCGATCAGCTTGATCGCGCGATGAACCCGGAAGAGGCGGTGGAGTAACCGATGCAGATCGTGATCGTCACGGGGCTGTCGGGCGCAGGGAAGAGCACGGCGTTGCGCGCGCTCGAGGACATCGAGTTCTACTGCGTCGACAACATCCCGGTGCCGCTCGTCGCGCAGATGGTCGATCTCCTCGCGCACGAGCACGATCGCGACAAGCTCGCGATCGCGATCGACTCGCGCCAGCGGCGCAACTTGACCGCGTGGCAAGCGACCCTCACGAAGCTGCGCGGCGCGGGTCACCGCCTCGAGGTGATGTTCCTCGACGCGAGCGATGAGGTCTTGCTGCGCCGGTTCTCGGAGACCCGCCGCCGGCACCCGCTCTCGGGCGATGACCTCTCGGATGGCCTGCGGCGCGATCGCGAGGTCATGGCCGAGCTGCGGCAGGGCGCGGCGGTCGTCGATACGTCGAACCTCAACATGCACCAGCTGAAGGCGATCATCCAGGATCGCTACGGCGGCACCGGGAAGCTTGCCGTCACGATCGTGTCGTTCGGCTTCAAGCACGGCCTGCCGCTCGAGTTCAACCTGGTGTTCGACTGCCGGTTCCTCCCGAACCCGTACTTCGAGCCCGCGCTGACCCACCTCGACGGCCGCGATCCCGAAGTCGCGAAGTTCGTGCTCGGACCCGACGGGCTGGAGCTGACGCGGCAGATCGAATCGTTGCTCCGGTTCACGCTTCCGCACTTTCAGAAGGAAGGAAAGCTGTACGTGACCATCTGCGTGGGATGCACGGGTGGTCAGCATCGCTCGGTGACGATCGTCGAGGAGCTGCGGCGGCGGCTCGGGGGCGAGTGGGACATCCTGGTCCGCCATCGCGACGTCGAACGGGGATCGTAATGGGAGCCGAGGACAGGGCGGAGAAGACGTTGCAGATCCAGAACGAGCTGGGGTTGCACGCGCGCGCGGCGACGAAGCTCGTGCAGACGGCCACGAAGTATCCGTGCGACATCACGGTGACGAAGGACGGCCACGAGGTGAACGGCAAGAGCATCATGGGCGTGCTCATGCTGGTGGCGTCGAAGGGATCGACCGTGACGCTCAAGGCGAAGGGCGAGAAGGCGGCCGAAGCGGTCGCCGCGATCGCCGCGCTGATCGACGACAAGTTCGGCGAGGGCAAGTGACCGAAGCGCGGCCAGAGACGCGGCGACAGGGCCTCGGCGTTTCCGCCGGCATCGCGTTCGGCCGCGCGTACCTGATCGGCCGCGACACGCTCAAGGCGCCGCGCCATCACATCGAGGCCGACGACGTCGACACCGAGGTCGCGCGGCTCTACAAGGCGATCGCGGCGAGCGACAAGCAGCTGGCGAAGATCAAGGAGAAGCTCGCGTCGGAGAACGAGAGCGACTACCACATCATCACCGCGCACCAGATGATGCTGCACGACGAGCACCTCGTCGGCGCCGCCGTCGGGTACATCCGCGACGAGCACATCAACGCCGAGTGGGGCCTCCGGCGCGCGGTCGACGACATCCGCGGCGTGTTCGATTCGATCGAAGACGAGTACCTGCGCGAGCGGCGCAGCGACGTCGAGTTCGTGTTCGAGCGCGTGCTGCGCAACTTGCTCGGTCGCGACACCGGGCCGCTGGCACCGCCGCCGGACGCGATCGTCGTCGCGTACGACTTGTCGCCGGCCGATACGGCGCAGCTGCACAAGGCGGCGGTCGCGGGCCTCGTCACCGATGCGGGCGGCAAGACGTCGCACACCGCGATCATCGCGCGCGCGCACGAGATCCCGGCGGTCGTCGGCCTCGAGAACATCACGGAGGTCATCGAGACCGACGATCTCGTCCTGATCGACGGCAGCGCGGGCATCGTCATCGTCAATCCGACGGCGGCGACCGTCGGCGAGTACCGCGACGAGCAGCGGCGGCAGGTCGCGGCGGGCGCCTTGCTCCACGCGATGCGCGATCTACCGGCGCGCACGCGCGACGAACGAGACGTCTCGTTGTTCGCGAACATCGACGGCCCCGACGAGCTCGACGACGCGCTCGACTACGGTGCGATGGG
>Ga0316605_10001523_pt1 | contig 13369 bp, 19 predicted proteins | sample OWC_soil_day20_n_FD_207666 | JGI IMG/M metagenome (GOLD analysis project Ga0316605, IMG submission 207666) | Wetland soil microbial communities from Old Woman Creek delta, Ohio, United States - OWC_soil_day20_noCT | ecosystem: Environmental > Terrestrial > Soil > Wetlands | place: USA: Ohio... | reverse complement strand
GGGGTCGGGCCGCACATCGGCCCGACCCCACCATCGTTGTTGCCGGAGGACCACATGGCCGCACCACTCATCCACACCTCGCACCTGCTCCGCCCCTATGACGGGCCACGGAAACTGGACGATCAGGTGCGCCTGGCGGAACTCCTGGCCAAGGCCGGAACCGGTTTGCCACCCGCGTTCATGAGCGACCCCGGCGGAATCCTGGCCCTCATGTACCGCGCCATCGCTTTGGACATCCCACTCATGGTCGCGGCGGACAACCTTGTCTTCGACCGACGTGGATGCGCGATGCGCGCCCGGCTCATGAAAGCCCTGGTCACAGTCCGCGCGGGTCACAGGCTTGTCCCCGTGGAGACCACAGACAAGATCGCGGTTGTGCGACTGGAGTACAACGCTGCGGACGGCCGCGCCCCCCTGACCGTTGAGTGGACCATAGCCACCGCGTTGGAAAACGGACTGGTAAAAGATAAATCAGCGTGGGTCGGATACGCCGCGTCCATGCTGTATTGGCGCGCCATGGCCAAAGCGGTCAACCTGGGCTGTCCGGAGGCCACATTGGGCCTCGGCATCATCGAGGCCCGCGACCCCAACGACGAAACGGATGAGGACCATCCGACGCGGCCGACCCCCACACCGGAGACCGTCGTCGTGACCGATGGCGACGGTAGGCCCGTCGCCGACGACGCGGTGGCCGACATCCTCAACAGCGTCGCCACCCGCGACCCGGACACCGGGCGCCCCCTGGTCAGCCCCTCCACCACAATCGATGATCTACGCGCGGCGTGGAATGTGGCGGCGAAGGAGCCGGGGGACGGGTCGTCGCGGCCCATAACCAGATTCGCCCATGCTGACGGCGACGATCGGTTCACGTTGCAGGACGTCCTCGCCGACCTGGTCGAACAGGTTACGGCCCGGGATCGTGAGGCCGCCGCGATCGCGGCGACGCAGGAGCCGGAACCCGTTCCCGTCCTGGACGCTGCGGCCGGCACCGCAGGGCCGTTGCCCTGCGGATGCGACGCGGCAACGGTGACGGCCACCGGTCAGCACAGTGACGGGTGCCGCCGGTGACCGACGCCCTGTCGGGGGATGTCGGTGAGGCCACCGACCGACAGCCCCTCACCCTCGTCGGCCTCACCGATCCTCATGATGTCGCCGACGTCGTGTCGGCCGCGACATCCCGCGCGTTCTGTTCCGCGTCCCGGTCCCGGCAACGCGGGCCACATCACATCGGTCTGTCGTCGCTGTCCCGGTGCACCCGGGCGGCGGCGCACGCGTTGGCCGGTACCGATCCGTCCGACGACCACGACGCCGGTGAGGGGCGGGCCGCGAACCTGGGCACCTGGGAGCACGCCGGCCTGCTCCCCGAGTTGTCTGATCAGTTCGCCGACGGTACGGATGAACGGACCGTGACCCTCCACGCCGCTGGCCTGTCGCTGGTCGGGCACATCGACCTGGATTTGCCCGACGCTGTGATCGATTTGAAGACGGTGGGGGAGTGGCGGTTGCAGGCCGTCCTACGATCCGGGGCGTTCGCCGACCACATCATGCAGGCTGCCGCCTACGCGACGGCGAAGGTTCAGGCGGGGGAGCACCCCCGGTGGATGATCATTCTGTACATGGATCGGTCGACCGGTGCCATACATCCGGTCGTTATTCCATTCACCAATCGACATGTGATGATGGTGATCGACCGGGCCACCGAGTTGCGGGAGTGGGCGACCACGGACCCGGACAGGGCCCCCCGACGTGACGCCGGTGGGTCGCCCATGTACGGCCCCGGATTCACGTTCCAGTGCGACGACTGCCCGTTCATGCACCGGTGCTGGGGCGACGACGCGCGACGCGGCCAGCGGGTGACACGACAGTTCGCGGATGAGGAGACGCAGGCCCTACTACTGGAGTACATCGCGATGAACGCTGCGGAGGGTCCGGCGAAGCGACGGAAAGCCGAGATCGTCCGATTGCTCGAACACACCCGGTACGGGGACTACGGGCCTGTCCGGTACAAGCGCGGGCAGGACTCTCAGATCGACGACGTGTATGAGGCCGCCCGAATGCTAGGGCAACTCGGATATGAGATGCCAAAGATGTGGAAACGGGCACCGGTATCCATCAAATTGATAAAGCCACCAAAAGTTCCACGTAGGGCAAAGAGTAAAAAGGGGACGAACGAGACATGACCAACATGGTGAAGAAAACCGACACGCATCGCGGCGACGTCGACCGGGGACAGGGAAACCCAGAGGCGTTGACCATCGAATGCCCACGGTGCCACGCGCCCATCGGACAGCCCTGTGTCTGGGCCAGCGGGCAGGATCCCGATCCCCACGTGTGCCATTTCGCCCGTGAGTGCGGGTCTGGCGGGGCCACCAGATCGGCCAAGACCCGGATCGTGACAGCGGCCATGAGGCCGAGGATCGGGGACCTGAGACCAGGCGTGATCATCATGAGGACAGCGCGCGTGAGAAACGCGTGGTTGTCGACGATGATGCCGTGTCACACGGAGATCGTCATCGTCGCCAACCAGGTCGGTTCCAAGCAACGGGCGGTGTGTCGACGATGCCACGCTCTGTATAACGTTGGCGTCGTCGCCGTGGACGACGCCGACCCACAGGTGGAGTTCACCGTGACCGGGATGGAGGTCATAGTCTCCCGTCCCCGTGTTCCCGAACTGGGCGAGTGAGCGGGTACCATCGTCGTCGGAGAACACGGGCAGTGGTCCGGCACCGGGTGTGTGGGTGCCGGACCACTGTTTTGCGCCGAGCGTTACGCCGGCGATTACGTTGAGTGACTACCCCTGGGGTCGTGCGCTCCGCGCGGCGCGTGATTGTGAGGTCCCTATCACGTGCCGCCCGTGGGTCCACGGACTTGACTATGCCCACAGTGCGGCGCATAGTTGGGGTACCAGCACACCTCCATCTAGGGGAAAATGTGAAACGCGTCACCGTAAAACACGTCACGGCGCGCCGCGTGACGTACGCCTGTGCCGTGATCATCACGGCACAACTCGCCGACCTCGCCAGAGACGCGCGGGTCATGTCATTCATGATCTTCTTGGCTGGCCTAGCGCTCTGCACCCACCACCTCTGGAACGGCCGCCACTACACCATCACCAGGCTGCGCCACGGTGGCTACCGGGCAGACTGCCGCGAACGCGCGTGCGTCGACCATTCGGCACTTATCGTCTTCGGTCGAGACCTACTGGAGACACTGCGCGTAGCCCACACCCATCACCGAAACCACGCGAATACGATCGCCGACACCACCACGCGGGAGAAATAATGATCAACACCACGCTGATCCTCGTACCCGAAATGGTCATACTCTGGGCAACGCGACCAGACGCACCCCAGGAAACCGACCTACGATGGTCGATCGGACCAGACTGGTATAAGAAGAACGCCGAAGGCCTGTCCGACGGGCTACCCCCCTACCTGGAAAACCCCGACAACGGCCACGGCCCCCTCGACCCCATCACATCCGACAGGGTCCGCCGGTGGGCAACGCACGCCATCGCTGAGACGACCCCATACCGGGTCGTCGGATGGGACGATCGCAATCCGGCCGTCCCCATCCTGGTGATGGAGGAACACCGCCTGGTTGTGCACATGACCAACAGGGTCATCCACACCGGGACGATGCACCCCCGATCCGTCTCCCGCACGCTAGACGTCCTGTACGACGTCAACGCACATGTCGTCGTCAGCGAATCCGACCACGACGAACCACACAAGCCCATGTGCTGCACGGACTGCCAGCCAGGGCGGTCGCGCCACACCAAGATCAACATCCCGGTCAGATCGATCACATCGATCGATCACCAGGTCGATCGTCACCCGGTCAGGAACGCCGTGTCGTGATGGTCGGATGGACGGATGAGGGCAGCCCCGTGGTTACGGGGCTGCCCTATGTCGACGGATTCGCCGCACGCCTCAACGCCGACGTCGACATGATCGGACTAAACGACCATCCGGTGAATGAGGCGTTCGGTAGCCTGGCCGAGCAGATCAACGCGGGACTCATAGCCAGCGACGACGGAACCGTGTTCCGGCGACGAAACGGGATATGGGCCTGCGTCTGCCCCCCCGGCACGATCCTGACCATCGCCGACGCGGCACTACTGTGTGGCTGCGAACGATCGACGCTGTCGACGTACATCGTCAGGGGCCTGCCGCGCGGCAACCGGTTCCCCCCACCGGACATGACCACAGGTCACTCCGGGGGCAAGCCCATGAGGCTGTGGTGGCCGATCACCATCCTGCGGTGGATCGCCCGACGCCCCGGGAGGGGATACCGATCTGATTGGAGCACACTGGTATAGCGGTTTTCCCACTGTCACGACGTCTGCCCCCGGACCATGGTCCGGGGGCAGACGTCATATGTGGATCACCATCGGGTTATGTCAGAACCATGCTTTTCGATTAGGACCTGTGCCTCACCCATCAGGTGCCGACGGACGTCGGCCACCGTGGCGTTGGCCAGGGGGCAGTGATCCATGGTGCAGTAGTTGTAATAGGTGTACCCCCACCACGATCCGTCCGAGTCGGCCAGGGTTACCCGGTGGCAGGTGGCGATGTGGACGACCGGGTCACCCCACCTGTCGATGTTGGGCTGGTGCATGGTGCGGAACCCGTACGGGTTGCCCTCACCGATCACCAGTTCGTAGCTATGTCCGGTGTCGACGACCCGGGGGCCGGTGTGGATGGGGGGGTGGCCGAGAATGTGCGCTGACCTGGTGTCGCTGTCACGCCGCGTCTCGTGGTTGCGGATCCCTGCCCTGCGCCCGTGCTCCGTGATGTAGATCTCCGCGATGTGGCCGTTGGTGTAGGTGCGGAAGTAGGCGATGCGCCGCGACCCCTGGATCCGCCGACCGGTGCGGGGGTCGCGGACCCGGACAACCGGCCGGCCGGTCTCCGGGTCGATGATCTGTCCGGTGGTCCGCCGGTAGGTGTTGACCACGCCCGACGCCCGGTCGGTGCTGATACGGGCCTCCGCACCGACGTGCGACGATCCGATGGTGATCCACAGCATGTTGTGGTCGACGTCGAACGCGGTGACTTTATGGCGATTCATGATCACTCCTTGGTGGCGTTCAGGTGGTGGTATTCGCGTAGCGCCGTGATCACGTCGTCAGTCCGTCCGTTTTCGACCGAGGCGACCAGGCGGACAAACCGTGCCGGTTCGTTGTCCTCAAGGAGGGACCGTGCCCATGACGTCTCCACCTCGATCGGGCCGTTGCGGTAGCCGTCCAGTTCGGTGGCCCTGGCCCGGATCGCGGCGATGACCGACGCACGACGTGCGGGGGAGATGGTGTGGCGTGGTGTGGGGGCCGTGGTCGGGGTGGTGAATCCCGCGCCCTGGCAGCCGAAGCACTGGCCGTAGGAGGCGAACTGTCCGGTTCCTCCGCAGCGCCTGCAACGTCGTGATCCCTGTGGCGTTGGGATGATCATGGCTCCCCCTGTCGTCGTGTTCACCACGAACGTACCACATGCGTAATAGGTGTACAACCTATTACGCATGTGGCTGGTTGATCGACATCAGGATTCGCCAACACCGACAATCCACCCATCGACGAAAATCCGGACGGCCATACACGGGCACTGATCACAGAGAGAAAAACATGGGTGACCCGAATGGTACTGTGCAAAGGACGTCATCGATGCCGATGCCGACCTTTCATACAGTAAGGAGACAAGCGTGGAAACGACGCCTGAAAGCGGCGCGGTCAGCATCGACCGGGCGCTCACCGTCGGCGGATACGTCCACGACCAAAACGGGCAGTACAAGGAGTCCACGCGCAGGCTGTACGGCCACGCGTGGCAACAGTTCACCGCGTGGTGTAAAGAGCGGTGGATTTCCTCCCTACCGGCCACACCGGAGACCGTCGCCCTCTACGCGCAGGATCTCCTACGGGAGGGCTACGTGGTCGGGACCATCCGAAGCCGCATCACCGCGATCCACGCACGTCACAGACAGGCGGGTCATCCCGTCCCCGACAACGTCCCCGCGTGGATCGTCCTGAGGGATGCGGGCACCGGACGGGTACGACCGGAGGTGGAACCCGTCGGACGAACCAATCTGATCGCGGCGATCATGAAGTGCGATCTAAGCCGATCGATGGGTGTTCGTGACCGCGCGCTCACCATCCTCGCCTGGGATCTCCTCATCCCCGCGCCAGCGTGCATCGGCCTGAACATCGCCGATGTGGACATCCACGATGACGCGGACAGTTCCATTCGTGTCGGCACCCGGCAGATCCCCATCGTCCACGACCACGACCCCGCGATCATGTGCGCTGTCTGCGCGACCCGCGATTGGATCAACGCCATGGCGGATGTCGGGATCACCCACGGTCCGTTGTTCAGGCCGGTCGACAGGTTCGACGTCATCGCGGGTCGTGTCGGCGGGCCCCGCCGGTGTGGCAGCACGCAACCCGGGGGGCGCCTCACCGTCCGGTCGATGCATCGGGTGTGGGCGCGCCTGGTCGCCCGGTCGGGAATTCGGGTGTGCACGCAGCGTGCGCTGAGATTGGGTGGCGCCCGGCACCGGATCAAACACGGCGAACCGCTGGCTGAGGTACTGGACCGTGCTAGCTGGTCGCCCCGCACCCCGTCAGTCGTCAGTCGCCTGGTGGCCCCTGACTGACGCGGGGGTGTCGCTGGTGGCCCCGGGACTCCCCTCCCGGGGCCACCGGTCATTGTGCCCTGGTCTCTGACGGGTGATCCATCGGGCCTGTGTTGCCAATGCCGATACACCCATGACACCATGTTGCGCATGGCAAACGATCAGGATTCCACGCTAGATACAAAAGGGGCGGTCATCCCCGAACCCCGATACATCCCGGTCCCGCCGGTCGAGATCGCGGTGGGTGAGTACGCGGATGATCAGTGGCGTATCGCCATCGAGGCTATCGACGACGCCGAGCGTGAGGTGCTCAAGGCGCGGGAGGTGAAACGCCGCGCGGAAATCGCATACGAGACAGCGCTGACCGGACGCGTCCGCGTACAAGCCGTCCGGGACCTGATGATCGCGACGGACACCCGACGCCCCGCACAGGTCAGTCGGTGCGCTGGCGTCAGCCGCTCCCGCAGCACGATCATCCGTAATGGCGTGGTCCGAGAGTGGAGACGTCGGGGGGTCGACCCGTACGGCGTCGTCGCGGCCACGCCGACGGACGACGCCCCGGACAGCGCGGACCAATGAACCTGGATGACCTGTTCGCCACCCTCCGCGCCGCAGCCGATGCCAGGGTCGAACAGTATGAGGCGCGTCAGAGGGACCTGCGCGACGCCCGAAACGCGCGGCGTAGGGAACGCTATGCCGCGCGGAGGGCCGCCGGTGTCACCCGCGCCATGGCGCCGGTTGCCGAACCGGAGCCTGAACCGATTCTGGAATGCCGCTGCCACGTGGTCGTCATGCCACCGTGCTCATGGTGCGAATCAGGGGCGGGGCGCGACGACGCGGAGGGGTGAGAAACGAAGGCCCGGTGTGGCACCTGAATGGCGCCCACACCGGGTCTCGACTGTAGGAGAGCCGATCATACCGGGTTGTCCGACGGCTGCCACGATCACGACCATTCTGATACAGACCCGTTTGGGGTACCAAACCTATTGCAAAAAATGGGACGGTACCCTAGCGTTGGGGTTCCACCGCGACACCCCGGGAGCAGAGATGCGGACAGCAGATCAGCACAGGCAGTCAGCACAGGAGCATGAGGCCGAGGCAGCGGCGTCGTATGAGCGCTGCGGCACCGATGGGTACCTCACCCAGTGGGCACACGGTGTCATGGCCAAACACGACCGCACTGCGGCGTGGCTGGCCGAACGGGGAAACCAAGACCTGTTCCGCGCACTGTTCACCCTGGATGGCGAACTGGTCGCAGCCAAACTGATCCGCACGCAGTACGGCCTCACCTGGGCCCTCCTCACAAACGACAGCCCGGACAGCCGGACCATCCGGTTCATCGGGGCGTTCCCGAAGCGTGAATCCACCATGGCGCGTAAAGGGTTCTACGAGGGGTATGTGAAGGCTCCAGCGCGCGTCGCCCTGACCGGATCGGGCACCGGAACCGGGGCCTGCACCACGGTGACCACCGTGGTGGAACGTGCCGACGGTGGGTTCAGTCGGTCGGTCGAGATCATCGACAACGGCATCGGGGAACGCCCCGTGCTGAAACCGCTACATCGATAGGGACAGCCACCGGGGCGCCCCACAGGGGGCGCCCCATTCACGTGTAGGGGAGAACATGGACCGCGCTGAGAAGATCAACCGGATGGTGGAGATCATCCAACGGGTGGATGGTGACCACACCATGGGCGCCTCCGCCCTGGCGGAGGCGATCGTCGACACCCTCACGGCAACCAATACCGCGACCGCCGACGCGGACCCGCCCACGGAACCCGCCATGATCCCCCCGGTTGGGTCCGTGGTGGTGACGGCGGACCATCACGTGATGATCCGCCGGTCGGAGATACGGGTCAGCCAGGATGAGGACGGAACCGACACCCGAAAAGTATTTACCTTTTGGGATAGTACGGACGAATTGAAAGACAACTGGTCGACGGATTCAACCGTTTCCGAATGGTTGCTGTCCGGTCGGGCAACCGTCCTCCGCGTCGGCGAAACGATGATCGCGGGGGCGGTCCCCCGCGACGCGGTGAGGATCGACGCGGTCATATCCGCCATGCGTGAGGTAGACGACTCCACGTGCCCGTTGTCGCTGGCAGCCGCGATCGTTGACGCGGATGGGCGGGTTGGGGACGGTGACGTCAATCCCCCGGCGGGGTCCGTGGTGGTGACGGCGGACCATCACGTGATGATCCGCCGGTCGGAGATACGGATCAGTCGGGATGAGGACGGCGCCGACCACGAAATCGTGTTCACGTTCTGGGACACCACGGACGAACAGGCCGACCGGTTCGAGGTCGACTCAACGGTCCGGGAGTGGTTGGCGTCGGGGTCCGCCATCATGCTGCGGTGCGGGTTCACCCACATCCCCCACATCGTCCCCAGCGATTTCGACACCCTCCTAGCGTGGCTGTCCACCATGTCGCGGGTGGACCGGTACCGGATTGCCAGCCTGATCGCCAACCGGGCGACCGGTAGTCGTCTCAGCGCCTACACGGACGCTGAGGTGTACGCGGTGACGACCCGCGCTGGCGGCCGGCTGAGTCACACGGAAACGGCTGAGCTGTTTGGGATGACGGTGGACATGGTTCACGCCCGGTGTACCCGTCATCGTCGGCGGTTGGGCATTGTCATCCCCTACGCGCGTCGTGATGGTGGTGATGCGGTGGTCGCGTAGCGGTGGTTGGTGGGCGCCCCGCGTGGCCTGGTTGGTCGCGTGGGGCGCTGTCGTGTGTGCCCGAAGGGATGAACGATACAGCTTGTGTACCTAGAACGCTCTGGGTAACATCTTGTTACGCGGTTGGGAACGCAGGACCAACCACCGGACAGGGGAGATTCACCATGGGTGCCAGGCCAACAGCGGTCCAGGAATCAGCGATCCGCGCGGCGATGGATTCCGACCGCGTGGGGTGCGTGTCCGGATTCGCCGATCGCACCCTGGAAACCATGAGGCGCAACGGGTGGATCACCCGTCCCGACTCCTGGACCTACCGCGTCACGCCGGAGGCCGCCTACGTCCTCGGCCTCATAACCCTCGGTGACCAGTACAAGCGTGCCGATGACCTGGCCGGTGACACCGCCACGCAGCGCCAACAGGCCATCGTCGACCTCGCCAACGCCTGCGGCGTCAACGCCGCGCCGACGGGAAGCGCACAGCTGGTCACCATCTCTGTCGACGATTTGGAGCGCCTGATCTCCGGTCTCCGTGGTCAGGCGTCGCGACAGGCCGCGTAGGCTGTCGGCAACCGGCGCGTGTTCCAGCCCCCTGGACGCGCGCCGGTTTTTCGTGTCCCGGTGTCACCCATCCGCATGGCGCTACAACTTGTCAACAGGTAGCGCACCTATGTACACTTTGGGAATGACGCAGAGACCAGCCAACGAGAACATCTCCACCGCGATCACCACAATCACCATGGGACGTCCGGGTGCGACGACGATCGGTGTCATCGTCGAACACCTCGCCGCGACCATCCCGGGGTCCGACCACATCACACACGAACTGGTCCGGACGGCGGATGAGATACGGCGCGTTGAGGACCTGATGGACAACGTCAGCGCGCGGATCCGTCAATGGCGGGTCTACTTGGAGCCCGCTATCAACCACATGGTCGACGGATTCGCCATCACCGCAGACAACTACGCCGGTGCCATCGGGACACCGGAGGCGCGGATGTACCACGACGCGATGGTGGCGGGGCACCAGGAGATCCTGGACGCGCTGACCGGCCCGATCGGGAACATGATCGGTACGCAGGTCTACCGGTCGTTGCGCCGGGCGATCATCGATCAGGTGTTTCTTGTCCGCGAGCACCGTCGGATGTTGGAACGTCTCCGCCTGCTCGTAGCTGAGTTGGAGTCGATGGCGGTATAGGCTGCCCACGGCCCCCGCCCCGGTAGTCTCCAGTACCGGGGCGGGGGCCGTGGCGTGTCACCCCCACGGGTGACAGACACAGCTTGTATACATGTATCCACAGTAATACTGTCATGTCATGACGCAGACACGCGAATCAGTACTATTCACAGCAATATACTCGGCGATGTCCGGGCAGACCGCGATCATCGGCGATGTGATCCACGACGGATCCGCTATCGCCACCCTGGCATGGTGGGACGGCTCCGACGGGACCCGCCGGGCGTATGTCGACGACGGCGTAATCACCGCGCACCTGGATGGACACGTCACCGTGGTCTATCGGCGCGACGGTGTGACGCACACGGAGGATCACGGCGACGTGGCGGAGGCGATTACCCGGATCGGACTGGGCACCCTGCGCTGCGACGGGTTGGAGGGCTACCGGGGCCTGCCGGAGGGGGTAGGGGGCTGATAGTCGACGTGGTGTGAATGGTGGCGCCCCCGCGCGAACGGGGGCGTCACTGTATGTAACAACACCTGGTGACATAGGTTGTGATCACGTAACGCACCTATGTACTGTTGGGATATGAAAAAGTACACACTCGACTACGCATACGACATCTACCCCGGACGAACCGTCGGGGTGTGGCACATCGCCGACCAGCCACCCATCCGGGTAGCAGACCGCCATCACTCGTGCACAAGCGACGACGGAACACACGACCGGTACCTGTGCCACCAGGCCCGACTGACGACCTGCGTCGAATCAGACATCCTGACCGGCGGCAGGCTATGCATCGCCTGCGCGCACATCCACGACGCACGCACAGAAACAGACACCATGGCCTGGTCCGTGGCCGCCGACGACCGTTTCTGTGGCGCCCTCCACGACGTCCCCGACGCCTGTCTACGGATCAGACGCGACCCGATGGAACAGGCGAAAGCCATGGCCGTCCGGTGGTCCATATCGACCATGGCCAGGGTGATGCGGACCTGCGGGATCAATGCTGACCTAGTGGCGAAAACGATCGACGACACCGTGTCCATGGCCATCGACGCGTTTCGCCCGGTGTCGGCCACCGGGCCGAACACGGACGACGAACGACGCCATCAGCAGCCGGACGCATTCCCCCGGTAGCGCATCGGCGGGAAACGGGGGCCGGGAGTGCGATCGTCGGCTCTCGCCCCCGACAACTACAGACTGTAGTTTGCGAATATGGACGTCACGCACATCACCGCGACCGCGAAACACCTCCTCCACCTAGCAGCACACCACACCCGCGAAACGTCATCACCCATCACGCACGCCCTACACCACGCGGAAACCACCATGGCGGGACAGGTCCCCGAACGGGAACTACGCATCGCGGCCCGCATGGCGTCGGCCGCGACAACCACCGCAGGCGCCTACACCGTCCAGGCGCTACGGGACCCAACGGTAAGGGCGCAGGCGATCGACAGGGCGATCAAACTGATTGAGGCAGGGGAATGTTCAGACGAACGCGAGCCAAACCAGTGCCACGACTATCAGACGATGACCTACGAAAGATCTCCCACATGCTCCCCGAAGACCAGGATGAGACAGACCTGTCCGACTGGCGCATGGCCGTCAGCCCGGACACTGATCATGGCGATGGGTCGGGTGATCCGACCGAACCGTAGTAGGGCGCGGCGGGTATCCTGACCGCGCGCACTGACGACGAAACGGTGGTCTCACTGCCACCGTTGGGCGCCGCGATGTCGGGATCCCTGCGGTCCCCCTGACAACGCGATGATGGGCCCGGACGAATCCGCATCCGTCCGGGCCCATCGCTATGCCCGCGTGGTTACACCGACAGCCGCGACGCGGCGACATCGACTACCCGTTCCGCCACCCCATCGGCGGTGGGCAGGAGCGGGGACAGGGCAGGGGCCAACCGCGCGGCCAGGGCCTCAACGTCGACCTGCCCCCGCTCCATCTGATCGAGCCGGGTGTTGACAGCGGCGATCGCCTCACGTAGCCCACCGATCGCGGACAACACCCCCTGCAACGTCCGCCCATCCTTCGTCGCGTCCCGGAACGGGTCGTCAAACGTCTGATCGCAGAAACCCCGTTCCCACGATCCACGGGCGATGCCGGACACAATGTCCTGTACCAACCTGCGTACGTCCGCGTCGCTTAGTGCCGCCATGTCTCCTCCACGTGTCGTCAGTGTGCGTAGGTCATCGAGCGTGCCACGGTATGCGCTGACGTCGACCGGCGTATGTCCGGCCACCGTGGCCATATCCGTGAATTGCAGGATGGTCGTGGTAGACCATCCGCCGTAGCGCGGTGTCCACCACCCCTCCGGCACCTCCGCGTACAGCTGGGAGCCGAACCCGGTGCCGGAGACGTACCGGGAATCCCACAGGTACGGGGTGATGTGCGCGGCGTCCCACCCGTCGGGCCACCACCAGTCACTCGAATAGATCATCAGCGGGTGACCGCCGGTCAGATCCGCCCACCGATCGGCGAACTCCGCGATGTCCTCGTACCCGGCGTCGGCCTCTGTGTCCAGGGCCGCGATCCATCCGTCCGGGCCGCCCTGTTCAACGACGCGCCGGTGGAAGACCTCCGCTTGCTTGTCGGCACGGCCGGACCAGAGGAAGTGGTAGGCGCCCGGGATCGCGCCCGACCCGATCACCTGCGGGGCGAACACGCTGAACTGACCGTCGGGTGTTCCGATGCCCTCCGTGCATTTCATGATCACGGCCCCGTATCCCTCAGCTACCGCCCGTGGGATGTCGAACCCGGGTTGGTGGTTTGAGATGTCGACGATCCATACGACCATGTGGCACCCCCGCAACGTAGATCAATAACACATAGGGTAATCATTGTATGACGACGTCGGGCCCGGATCTACGCGATCC
>Ga0316605_10001519_pt1 | contig 13381 bp, 8 predicted proteins | sample OWC_soil_day20_n_FD_207666 | JGI IMG/M metagenome (GOLD analysis project Ga0316605, IMG submission 207666) | Wetland soil microbial communities from Old Woman Creek delta, Ohio, United States - OWC_soil_day20_noCT | ecosystem: Environmental > Terrestrial > Soil > Wetlands | place: USA: Ohio... | reverse complement strand
ATTGACTAGCCCCATTGTCTTGGCACTTGCGGTGAGTCCCGAATCTTCGGGAATTCTCTTTGCCGGGACCTGGGGAGGCGGCATTTTTCGCTCCATCAACAACGGCACAAGCTGGACTGAGGTCAATAGTGGATTGAGTCATCTTCACCTTAACTGCCTTGCAGTGAGCGGAAAAAGTATCTTTGCAGGTACTTGTAGCGGCGGACTTTTCCTCTCCACAAACAACGGCACATGTTGGACTCCGGTCAACGCCGGCTTGACATACCTTCAGGTCCACTCCCTTTTGGTGAGCCCAAATAAAGCAGGCGGCAGAAATCTCTTTGCAGGGACTAACGGGGGAGGTGTTTTTCGTTCCACCAATGGCGGCAGAAGCTGGACCGGTGTCAATAGCGGATTGACTTCCACCTCTATTAACGCCTTCGCAGCAAAGGGCAGGAATCTCTTTGCAGGCATTACCGCGGGCGGAGTGTTTCTCTCGACCAACAATGGCGCAAGCTGGACTGCCGTCAAAACAGGTTTACCTAACACTTCTGTCCCTCACATCTCGGAGCATGGAACGCATAGTTGGGTCTTCGCACTTGCGGTAAGTCCTGACCCATCGGGAAACCTCTTTGCAGGGGCTAATGGCGATGGTGTTTTTCTCTCAACCAACAACGGTAAGAGTTGGAGTGCGACTGGCTTGACGAACACTATTGTGCGAGCCTTGGCGTTCAGCGGCACGAATCTCTTTGCTGGGACTGAAAAGAGCGGTGTGTTTCTCTCGACCAACAATGGCACCAACTGGACCGGGGTCAATACCGGGTTGACGGACACAAATGTTTCCGCCTTGGCAGTGAACAGCGCAAATCTCTTTGCGGGAACTTACGACAGCGGAGTCTTTCTTTCGACCAACAACGGCACAAGCTGGACTCCCGTCAATACCGGCTTGACGAACACTCGTGTCAGTCATAACTGCCTTGTCGTGCGTGACTCGAATCTATTTATTGGAACCACTGGGGGTGTATTTCTTTCCACCAATAACGGAACAAGCTGGATTGCGGCCAACAATGGTTTGACGGACATCTCTGTCCAAGCCTTGACGATAAGCGGCACAAATCTCTATGCAGGGACTCAGAGCGGCGTTGTTTTTCTCTCGACCAACAGGGGCTCAAGCTGGACTCCTGTCAGCACTGGCTTGCCGAATTCAGGGATTTACGCACTTGCCGTGTGCGGCACGAATCTTTTTGCCGGGACTGATTGCGGCGGAGCCTGGAGACTGCCTGCATTTGTAAGAGACGATAGCAAATGATAGGCGCTTGTTGAAGCCGGATGAGATTCCGGCTTCCATGTCTTCTCAGCGTCCGTCGTTCGGGGTCAGTGATGACCGATGGTCTACAATTTGTAGACCAAATCGCGAGTTGGTCTACAAAAAGCGTCGTGCACAAACATTCGAAATCGGGAATCGCGTTGTACTCACAAGCGTTTCCTGGTAATAGAATTCTGACGCTGAATCGCCAGTACCATTCGAATCGTGTGCAGTCCTCGATTCTCCGTGCACCATTCTCAGCCAACCCTGGCCCCAGCCGGGGTTTTTCTTTGCCTACAACGCCCACATGATCCTGCACGCATGAATCCTGCACCTCCTGTATCCAGCACTCATGTATCCTGCACCATTCGCCGTCCATCTTGACATTGGAGAAGCCAATGGATAAATTCCCATTTTACACATGCGCGCTCTGATTCGATGTAGGAATCACCGGAAGGCCACGCTGGCTCCGTATGCGCAGTTCGGAAGGGTCAGAAGCCCAAGGGGAGGTTGTATTGGGTGAGTCCTCCAGAATATCGAAGTCAGGAGGATGTCGCAAGTTGAGCGGGTCAGGCAGAGATGGAGGCCAGTTTTCTGGAGCTGATATGAACACACGACTACCAAGAGTCTTGAGCCTTCTGCTGGTAGCACTTTGCCTTGAACCAGACCATATTCACGCTCAGGCTCAGTGGTTCAAATACCTCGAGAACCCTGTCGTAAGCTATTCGGCGAACCCACTGCTATTTGATGGCCACTATGCCCTTGCGCCGGCTGTGATTCATGAGGACAGCTGCTATCGCATGTGGTATGTAGGCTTTTGTGGGGCCACTCAGAAGTACACGATAGGGTTCGCATTGTCAGGCGACGGTATCAACTGGCTGAAGCAAGGAGACCAGCCGGTGCTAAAGGAGGACGCCCAGTCGTCATTTGATTCCAGTTGGGTGTGGGTCTCTTGCGTCGTGCCCGCGGACGGTGGCTATCGCATGTATTATTGCGGGTCAAATGGCACCAGCTTGAAGCTCGCTAGTGCGTTATCTCGCGATGGCATAGTCTGGGAGCGGAGCAACGAGAACCCAATCCTTCCCCCGGGTCCGCCAGCCTCATGGGATGGGGTCAGCACTTATGCTGCATCGGTGCTGCAAATCAGTCCTGGAGACTACCGAATGTGGTATTCTGGCCAGAACTCAGGCGCCGTCTCGGAGATTGGATACGCGACCTCGGTGGACGGAGTTCACTGGACGAAGCATGCGGGTAATCCAATCGTAACGAGAGGTTCTTTAGGGTCGTGGGAGGAGGAAGGTGTATATTGCCCCCGCGTTGTTTATGCCGACGGCAAATTGCACATGTTCTACCTTGGTCGAGACAGATATGACAGAGGCCGTATCGGGTATGCATTCTCGACTGACGGCATATCCTGGAAGAGATATTCCATGAATCCAGTCCTCTATGCAGATGCGGGGAGTTACGATGGAGGCAATATCATTGACCATTCCGTGCTCTATGAGAATGGAGTCTATCGCATATGGTACAGTCTGTTTACCAATGCTCGTTGGCAAATAGGCTATGCCATTTCCGAGTCCCGCCCCGTGGACGTCGAGACTGAATTACCGGGGTCCGTGCCCCGCTATGAGCTCTTCGACGCTTATCCTAATCCGTTCAACCCTTCCACGACCATCAAATACGAGTTGCCACGAGCAGAACATGTGATACTGAGCGTGTGTGATATACTTGGTCGTGAGGTGTCTGTGTTGGTGAATGAAAGGAGGGACGCCGGAATCCACGAGGTCAAGTGTGACGGTGCGAATCTCGCCAGTGGAGTGTATGTCTATCGTCTGACAGCGGGAGATTTTGTCCAATCGCGCAAACTCATAATTCTCAAGTAGAACTGCTCATACGCACACATTGCGCGCTCTGAAGTGATTGAGGGGCCAGCGAGCAGCCGAGTGTTTCTGCACTATCGTCCTACCCGTGAACAGCCCCCAGTCCGTGTGCCAATGTTGAGTTAGTTGTTTCCTGCTCAGGTATTGGCAACCTAACGCGGGATATATGCCTCTGGTGCCGGTGCACGATTGAATATGTTCACCAGTGGTCTGTGAGGGTTCTCGTGAAACCAAGCACAATTGTATCCGATAGGACCAAACGATTATTCGCCTGGATTGGGTTAGGTTGCTGGCTGCTCATTATCCCCGTGAAAGCAGTCCGGTGGACAATGCCGTCGTTAGTGACTTCGACAACCGTCGGTATTGCCCCTAGTGCTCTTGGACCCGCCGGATTGTTATTCGTGATTTTGTCGAGTTCAAGTCCCCGACTGGCACGTCTCACGCTTGTTCAAACGACATTACTCGTGGGTGCAATCGCCGTAGGACTTGAATTCATTCAACTTATTCCGCGCCCTGGAATTCTGGCAAAGGTTCATTACACTTTCGACTGGCTTGACGTCGCTGCAACTTTGGTCAGCGTCTCCGTTGGGTATCTCGTTGCTCACTTGCTAACTCATACAAGAGAATGACTCGGGAATCACAACATATGCATCTGTCTGGTTTCGAATGAATTCCAGGTTCAATAGGCGAACGTGCGAACGACTCGCTCGTTGTCCGCACCCGATTCAACAGCGATTGCAGAAGCAGTTGAGCCTAAATCAAATGCTTGAGGGTGCCGAAAACTGATGGTCTACAATTTGTAGACCAAAACGTGACTTGGTCTACAAATGGCGTCGTGCACAAACATTCGAAATCGGGAATCGCATAGTATTCACAAGGGTTTCCTGGTGGTCAGATTGTGACGCTGAATCGCCAGTACAATTCGAATCGGTTGGAGTCCTCGATTCTCCGTGCACCATTCTCAGCTAGCCCTGGCCCCAACCAGGGTTTCATTTTCCTGTAGGACGCAGACGCGACGTGAAGCTGACTGCGGCTTGAAGCTGACCTGTGCCGTTGTTGACATTGCCCGCAAGCCGGAGTATATTTGCTCAGTTTTGGCATGATGGCTTTCCAAGCCATTGAGCCGCCGCTGTTTGACCCTGTCCCAGTTCCTCCGCTCTAGAGCCTTCTCCGACGACCCCTTGGCTGGAAAGCCGCAAAGTCCGGTGACTTCTTCTCCACGCAAGAGCTCGATGGCTTGACATAGAGTTCATTGAGCCGCGGAGCGGACGCCCACGACCTGAGGTTTGCACATGTAGAGACAAATAGGCCGAAACCACGTGTGGGCCATTTGGTATCATAAAAATTGCCTGTTTGGCTCGAACAACTGGAGGCAGGGGTCATGAAAACTGCAATGCGCTTTCTGCTGATATGTCTGGGCCCGCTGGCACTGTCACAGCACCTTTCATTCAACGGGATCACCTCCGAATTGGCGGCTGGACCGCAAGGCGAACAGTCCCCGGCTCGGCTATCTTCATCAGCACGTGTTCCGGGCACATCGACCCGGTCGCATAATATGCACTCCCAGGGGTTCGAGCCATGGGTGAAGCAGGTTACCGGTCTTCCCAATACTCATGTGGGTGCACATCTTTGTGCTGTGGACTCGAATATCCTATGGGGGCTTTTTGAAACGTGGGTTGGAACGAGCCAGGCATACATCCGTACAACGAACGGTGGCGCGACATGGCTTTGTGACACCTTGCACGCTGCTCCATCGAGTCACAATAATATGAGCATCTATGCATCTGACGCCAACAGAGCATGGGTCTTATTGTTCAACAAGGTCGCCCAGTCGGGGGGCGGTCTCTTTGCCACAACCGACGGCGGCGTAACATGGAAAGAGGACCCGACGGTATTCAAACTTGCAGGCGGCTCTCCTGGCATAATCTATTTCTTTGATGTTGCGAATGGTGTGTGCATTGGCGACCCTCCCGCTGATGGGTTCTATGAAATCTATACCACCTCGGACAGTGGTAGAAGCTGGTCGCGCGTTCCGCGGGAGAATATTCCCGCTCCATTCCCTGGCGAAATGACCATAAGCCATGAGTTCACTGCCGCTGGTAGCTCGCTTTGGTTCCCACTCTACCATGGGAATGGGAGAATCTTCAGAACAACCGACAAGGGTCTGACATGGTCGGTTCTTGTGTATCCAAATATGCAGTATGGTCCGTACCCGACGATAGAATTTCAGGATGAAAAGGTCGGACTCGGCAGTGGCGATTGGGGAGAAGTGGAGAAGACAACCGACGGGGGTGTCACGTGGACGACGATCCCCACATCGATGAGACTCGCATTTCAAGACCTCGATTATGTCCCGCACACACCGGGAATGTACGTCGCAAGTGCAGCGTGGTGCGACAGCTCTCTATTGCAGAAATACCACTATGGTACCGTATACACCCTGGACGCTGGGGCCCACTGGACTATTGCCACTGCATCGACAGCGGCGACCCCTCCAGCCACCTTTAGCCTTCCAATCATGAGTTTCGCCACTCCAACGTCAGGTTGGCAAGGCGATAATTCCCAGAATATCTACAAATGGACAGTGCCACCAGGAAGGACCGTGGGAGTATACCCTGACTCATTAATCTTCTCGATGATTACAGCAGGGCGAAGAAGTGATACGCTCTCCGTGGATTTCGTGAACCATGGACGTGACGCAGTGACGGTGTCGAGCATTACCCTGTCGGGGACAGAATTTGCTGTGATTAGGCCGCCGACACTGCCGACCACTGTTTCCTCGCTTGGTTCAGTGAGAGTCGAAGTCTGTTTTACCCCACTCACAAAAGGCACCCACCATGATTCCCTCGTCTTTGTGAGCAATGCCGCCAATGTCCCGCGAGCAAGCGTACTGTTGGGGGTTTATGCCACACCGTACCTGATTCTCGCACCGACGGCTATTGACTTCGGGCAAAAAGACGTCAACATGGCATCTCTCGACACTGCGCTCATCGTGACCAACCTCGGCGGAGCGGATGATTCTATCTCAATAAGTGTGGATGCTGTTAACATCGTGCCAGATACGGCCATCTCTGTCTCACCCATGGGATTCATCCTTCCTGCCGGCGGTTCGCAGGCTTGCACCGTGCACGTCAGGCCCCGGCTGTTGGCAAGTGGTTCGTATTACTATGCTTTCGTCCAGATGAACTCACAACTCTCGGTCGTCACGCCGCAGCTGGAGGGGAGCATCTCGTTCAACCTCATCGGCACACTTGGGGTACGCGAAGCGGAAGGGCTCCCAACGCAATTCGCATTGCGGCAGAACTACCCCAACCCGTTCAATCCGAGCACGACCATCAAGTACGAGTTGCCCAGATCATCGGAAGTCAGATTGAGCGTGTACGATATGCTCGGGCGCGAGGTGGCGATTCTCGTGAATGAAAGAATGAACGCGGGAGTTCACGAAGTGAAGTTTGACGGTTCTGGTCTTGCGAGTGGTGTGTATCTATACCGAATGTGGGCGGGAGAGTTCGTGGCGACGAAGCGCCTCCTCTTGTTGAAGTAAACATGGCCGCGGACATACAAGGCCAGCGATTGTATCCAAGGTTGTCAGCGAAGCCGGAAGAGATTCCGGCTTTGTCATTTTCTCAGCCGATAGTGTTCCGGCGAATCGAAGGCCGATGGTCGACAAATTGTAGACCGGAAGTTGAGTTGGTCTACAAAAAGCGTTGTGCACAAACATTCGAAATCGAGAATCGCGTAGTATTCACAAGGCCTTCTGGGTAGTCAAATCTTGACGCTGAATCGCCAGTACCATTCGAATCGGTCTCAGTCCTTGACTTCCCATCCTCAGGAGATCCTGGCTGCATGATAGGATTTTCCTGGCTCCATAGATTCTGCTCCTCGCACCTGGGACCGTGTCTTAAACTTGCCCCTCCTGTTGTGCCTCCTGTTGTGCCCATCCTGTTGTTGACATTGCCTGAAAGCCGGAGTATATTTGCTTACTTTTGGCATGATGGCTTCCCCAGCCATCGAGCCGCCGCTCTGGACCCTGTAACGGTTCCTCCGTAGTAGAGCCTTCCCCGACGACCCCCTGGCTGTAAGCCTCGATGCATCTGTTCGTCCATTCCGCCATTGGCCGAGATGGAATCCCGTCACGAAGGCAATCGGCAAATTATGCAGTGATCCGCCACGGTAACAAGAATACGTCAATAGTCGTCTTTCTCCTCCTGCTCGTTTCGGGAGTATTGACGGGTGTGTCATACCTCTCCATGCAATCCTCTCTTGCCTGGTTCTGTCTCATACCCTTGTTCTATGTCCTTCAGAAACAAGACGCCAGAGGATCATGTCTTTGTTGTACGGCATACGGAATTGTCACATCTGCCGTTCTCTGCTACTGGGTCATTCCTGTCGCGACAAGATACTCGGGTGTCTTGACATTCTACTCGATGCTCCTGTACGGTGGTGTTGTCCTGTACTTCTCGCTGTATTCCGCTCTCTTCGGAGTGGGATACTATGTCCTGCGCACTCGCTCGGCGAACACGATCCTCTGTGGTACCTCTGTTGCAGCTTTCTATGTGCTCCTTGAAGTGTTTCGGATGAAACTCCTCCCTGGTTCACCATGGTGTCATTATCCTCTTGCATGCTCCCAGGCCCGAAACTCGATCATCATTCAATGGGCCGCCATTGGCGGACCTTCTCTCATTACGTTTGGCATAGTGTTCGCAAACTACGCCGCGTCGCAATTCCTGCTGAAAAGAGAAGTGAAGTCACTCACGATGGCTGCGGTCTGTGTTCTCGTATTTGCCGGGGGAGGTGTCGTTTTGAAAAGTGCTGGCCATGAGATCATCGATGACAGGTTGGAGGCGGTTCTCCTCAACGACAACATTGCCGCCGAAGCACGGTGGAATGATCAAACCGGTGACTCCCTGGCTGCTTTGTTGTTCAGATTGAACGAAGAGGCAGCACGCTACGATCCGGATCTTTTTGTGTGGTCGGAGACAGCTATTCCCTGGAAATTCGAGCCGGACGATGAATTCGTTCCCAAGGCATTGAGCATTACGCGTCGCTCAAAGGCGAATCACCTGATGGGTATGTGGTCACCCTCAGTCCGGAACAGTCAACTCGTATACAACTCGGCATACCTCATCAGGAGTGACGGGAGAATTGCGGACAGATATGACAAGACAATCCTCCTCGATTTCCTTGAGAGGCCATTCAAGGGGGGCGCACTATCGGTTCTCCCTTTCTTCAACACGAGCAGATACAACAACGTGATTCCCGGCAGATCGCAAAACCTGATCATTTCCGGGAAGGCACGTATTGGTATGCTGATATGCAATGAAAGCCTGTCCGAGGAGATGTATGTGCACTACGACAAAGCGAATGCGAATCTCCTCGTCGTGATGAGCAATGATGCCTGGTTTGAGGATACTCCCCTGCAGATGCATCATTTCTACTTTACGCGGATTGGGGCTGTGATGATCGGAAAGGATGTCATCGTCAACAGCAACAGGGGAATCGTAGGCGTGATTCGAGGCAATGGTGACATGGAATCCGTTCCGCAATCCGATACGCCGAGAGTAGTGCATTGCGTGGCCCGCCTATCCTCGAAGACGACGCTCTACTCCACGGTCAGTGGTTTCACTATCCCCCTCTATGCATTGCTGGCAGGTCTGTCAATCGTCATAAGGAGGAAATGAGATGAAGCCCACATCGTATGCCATCCTGTCCCTTGTGGTCGTTCTCTGGCATGATGTTGCTTCCGCCAATGGAGGTCAGGTCGCGTGGAGATGGAGAAACGATGACGGCGATGTCTATAGCGCCACGTGGAAAGACTCTGCAAACACTCCGGTCGTCCTGACGCAGTATGAGAATATCCGACTCAGGATAGAATACCTGGTCGGCGAGGTGAATGTCTGGAGTGTTTCGCTTCGCTATACGGAGTATCCAGATATCAATAGTTCCTGGATTCCGATAACCAGTGTCGATACCGGGAGGTTCTTCATCTCACCATCTCCACATCTCATTGATGCGATGTCATATTTCGACAACCAACTTCTCCCCCCATACAATCCCGACAATGTGTATCGCAGGACCCTTGCATTCGATTCATCATGCGCCTACCGGATGGTTGATGAGGAATCCTCTGTTTACGAGCTGGAGTATTCACTGAAGCCGACAATGAACATCCAACCGGGCTCGGCGTATTTCTTCTCTTGTTTCCTGGACGACTCGCCGATGAACTCCGGGGCAGATTGGGAGCGTGCTGTTCTTCTGACACCTCCCGTCAGCTGGAGATCACAATCAATAGGCAGACGGTATACGCTCAATGATATCTTTTTCGTTGATGGGAGTACCGCAACTGCCGTCGGCAGCGGTGGCTCGGGGGGAAGAATATTCAAGACAGTAGACGCTGGAAAGACGTGGATCGATCTGCCACTTCCGGCGTGTAAGGGCCTGAGCGCAGTTCAATTCGTGAACGCTGAAGTGGGAGTCGCTGTTGGCTCGGACGGGACAATTCTCAGAACCACGGATGGCGGGCAGAACTGGTTGTTCGTGGCAAGCACGGACGGCTTCAGATACTTGTCGGGTGTTGCCTTTTCTGATGAACAGAATGGGACAATCGTTGGTGGCTATTCCGGAGGAGGAGGAGGAATAATGCTTCGTACGACCGACGGTGGTGAGAGCTGGTTTCAACAGCAATGCCCGACCAGCAACTCTCTCCTCTCAGTGTGTTTCTCAGGCGCAGATCAGGGGATTGCTGTTGGTGCCGCGGGAACTATCGTGAGAACGACAAACGGCGGCGAACACTGGTTCGTGCAATCGAGCGGGACTACACGCCGTCTTCGTGATATTTGCTTTTCGGATGCGAACCATGGAACGATTGTTGGTGAAGATAGCGGCAGAGGAGTAGCACTCCGGACATCAGATGGGGGAATCACGTGGACATCAGTGCATATCGAAGGGCCTGTACTGAATGCGGTGTGTTTCGCGGACAACAGTACGGGCTGGACGGTCGGAGTCGGTGGCTGGATGTGCAAGACAACGGACGGGGGACTGAGTTGGAAGAGACTGACGAGCGGTACTTGCCGGTCGTTGTGCTCCGTTCATTTTGTCAACAGCGAAATCGGCTGGGTTGTGGGCGAGGGCGGGACAATCCTCAGAACCACAAACGGCGGAACAACTTCTGTCGATAATGACAAGCTTCTCACAGTGCCAACAGAGACCGTGCTGCTGCAGAATTACCCCAATCCCTTCAATCCGAGCACGACCATTACGTACCATCTGCCGAAATCGTCGCACGTGAGGTTGAGCGTGTACGACATGCTCGGTCGTGAGGTATCAGTGCTGGTGAACGAGAGGCGGGACGCCGGGGCGCACCAAACACGCTTCCAGGCATCGGAGCTGTCAAGCGGTGTCTACTTGTACCGGCTGATGGCTGGAGAATGCATCCGTACAAAGAAGATGATGGTTCTGCGGTGAGCTGGCAGTCACCCTGGATTGTCAATATCTCTGTTGAAAGGAGGATGAGATGAAAACGCGTTTCCGCTGCCTCGCAATCGTCCCTGTTCTGCTGTGTCCCTCTGCTTCTGCCCAATGGATACAGACGAACGGACCCTACGGCGGAGATGTGCTGTGCTTTGCCGCAAGCGGCCCATATGTCTTTGCCGGCACTTCGCGGGGTGGTGTCTTCCTCTCCAGCAATGGCGGCACAAGCTGGACATCGGCGGGTGCAGGGTTGACGCACTACTCTGTCAATGCGCTTGCTGCGAGCGGTGAATATCTTTTTGCCGGGACCGGTGGTGGTGGCGTGTTTCGTTCGACCAATGGAGGCACAAGTTGGACTGCCGTGAGTTCCGGCTTGACGTGCCGTGATGTCCGATATCTTGCCGTCAGCGGCACCAATCTCTTTGCCGGGACATGGGGCGACGGTATCTTACGTTCAACTGACAACGGCACAAGCTGGACCGTCGCAGATTCGGCAGGGGAATGCATATCATCTTTGGCAATCAGCGGCACGAACATCTTTGCGGGTGAACCCGGCGTCGGGGGTGGGTGAGGAAATGCCTGGACCCTGGGTGGGGTCCGCCTCTCTACTGATAACGGCACAACCTGGGTCAAAGTCGACAACACGCTGGGCTGCCGGGATGTGCGTGTTCTGGCTTTGAGTCCTCCTTCCGGCGGAGAGAATGTCCCGAACCTCTTTGCCGGGACTTCCAACGGCGTGTTTCGCTCGACCGACTGCGGTGCATGGTGGTCGGGCTCGAGTGTTGGCTTGAGTAGCACTGACATCAGGTCTCTTGCCGTCAGCGGCACAAATCTCTTTGCCGGGACGTGGGGTGGCGGTGTCTATGTATCGTCCAACAGTGGCGCAAACTGGACACGCATCGATTCTGGCTTGACAAACCGTCGAGTCAGATCGGTTGCCGTCTTCGGCACCACTCTCTTTGCGGGAACTGATAGCGGCATCTTCCTCTCTGTGAACAGCGGTACAAGTTGGACTGCCGCCAATTCCGGCTTGACGAGCACGTATGTGCGATCTCTGGTCGTCAATGGCACAAGTCTCTTTGCCGGGACCGAAGGTGAGGGTGTTTTTCGTTCGACCGACAGTGGCACAAACTGGATCACCGCGAGTTCCGGTCTGACAAACCCTGATGTCAGATCTCTTGCCTTCGACGACACAATCCTCTTCGCCGGGACTGGCGGCGCCGGCGTCTTTCTCTTGAGAGATGGCGGTACAAGCTGGAAGGCGGCGAATGCCGACATGAAAGGCGCTAACGTCTATTCGCTTGCCGTCGGCGGCACAAGTCTCTTTGCGGGGACCGAAGGGGCCTTTTTCCGTTCCACCGACAATGGCACGACCTGGACCAGGGTAGACTTGCCGAGTGATTGTGTCTGTGCTCTCGCCGTCATCCCCTCCGGCAGCGGGACAGGCGTTACAGAGGTCTATGCCGGAACCTGGGGGGACGGCGTATTTCGTTCGACCGACAGTGGCAGGAGCTGGACGTCGGCGAGTACCGGTCTGACGAGCACCACTATCTTGTCTCTTGCCGTCAATCCCGCCGGTGACGGGACTGGCGCCACAGACCTCTATGCTGGAACCTGGGGGGGCGGCGTATTTCGCTCGCCCCAGAGCGGCACAAACTGGATGGCAGCAAGTACCGGCCTGACGTGCCCCTCGGTCCACGCGTTTACCGCCTCCGGAAAGAATCTCTTTGCGGGAACGACCAACGGGGTTTTTCTCTCGACAGATCGCGGCACGTCCTGGACGAATACCAGCTTAACAGACGTATCTGTCCATGGTCTGGCGTGTTCCGGTACGAATCTTTTTGCTGGAACTCTTGGGTCCGGTGTGTGGCGGCGTCCGCTCTCGGAGTTGGTTACCCACGTTGAGATGCCACCACTCCGCCCGACTTCATTTGCACTACACCAGAACTACCCGAACCCGCTCAACCCGAGCACGACCATCAAGTATGAGTTACCCAAATCATCGGAGGTCAGATTGAGCGTGTTCGATATGCTCGGACAGGAGGTATCTGTCTTGGTGAATGAGAGGAGGGAGGCAGGAGTTCACGAGGTCAAGTTTGACGGTTCAAATCTTGCGAGCGGAGTGTATTTCTACCGACTACAGGCAGGTGATTTCGTTGAATCGAAGAAACTCGTGCTTTTGAAATAGTATCAGGTGATACTAACTAAAAATAGACGTGGCCACAGACATACAAGGCCAGCGATTGTATCCAAGGTTGTCAGCGAAGCCGCAAGAGATTCCGGCTTTGTCATTTTCTCAACCGATAGTGTTCCGGCGAATTGAAAGCCGATGGTCGCCAAATTGTAGACCGGAAGTTGAGTTGGTCTACAAAAAGCGTCGTGCAGAAACATTAGAATTTGGGAAGCCTGGTTCAGCGGGATGGATCGACTCAATGGGTCAGGACTTGGGTCAGTTCCGACGCTCCTTGTCCTGGGACTACGATGTGAAGCGCAACACCCAGCCACTTAGACAGTCGGAGAGCCATTCACTGCTGTGAAAAAGGCACAATTGATAGTTTCTTCCGCATAATTGGTGGCAAAACCGCCTCCGGAGGCATTATCTTTCCGGCATCGACTAATTGATGACCCACACACGCTCCGGACTCGATGAGGGAGTCGGTGCGCCGCCGAGTGTTTCTGCTTTATCGTCGTACCGACGACCCACCGACTACCATCTCAAATAAGTAATCTCCGACAGCGTTTGCGT
>Ga0316605_10001514_pt1 | contig 13396 bp, 13 predicted proteins | sample OWC_soil_day20_n_FD_207666 | JGI IMG/M metagenome (GOLD analysis project Ga0316605, IMG submission 207666) | Wetland soil microbial communities from Old Woman Creek delta, Ohio, United States - OWC_soil_day20_noCT | ecosystem: Environmental > Terrestrial > Soil > Wetlands | place: USA: Ohio... | reverse complement strand
GTACATGTCGCCCGAGCAGTGCGTCGGCGAGGCGGTCGATCGGCGCAGCGACGTGTTCTCGCTCGGCATCGTGCTCTACGAGCTCGCGACCGTGCGTCGGTTGTTCAAGGGCGAGAACGACTTCCTGACGATGACGTCGATCGTGCTCGGTCACATCCCGCCGCCGTCGAAGTTCCGCCTGGATCTCCCGCAGGAGCTCGAGGACATCATCCTCAAGGCGCTCGGCAACAAGCCCGGCGAGCGCTACGCGTCCGCCGACGAGATGCGGCTCGCGCTCGAGCAGCTCGCGGCCACGCTCGGCCTGCGCACATCGAGCACGACGCTCGCGGACTACGTGAAGCAGCAGTTCGGGGAGCGCCCCGAGCCGTGGCTCGTCGAGGAGGAACCGGACTGCGAGGTCAGCATCGACTTCGATGGCTCCGCGAGCGGCGTCGTGCAGGCCCCGCTCGATGCCATGCTCGGGATGGTCGTCCCGGTGGCATCGTCCGATGCGACGCCCGCGCCGATCGCGCGCGCACGCAGGCGCGCGATCACCGCCGGGCAGGCGCCGGAGTGGATCACCGCCCGCGCGGCTACGGAGATCGAGCGACCGCAGCGCGTAGATCCCGTCGACGAGGTCGTCGCGCTCGAGCCATCGGTCGCGAGCGAGCCCGCGATGCCCGTGGTCGTCCCGCGTCGTCGTCCGCGCCGGGTGATCGGCGCGATCGCCGCGATCGCGGTCGCGCTGATCGCCGCGTCCCTCCTCCTGGTCGCGCCTCGCGATGTCGACCGCGCGCCCGAAGCCGCCGCGGAGCCCGCGATCCGGAGCCTGCCGCGCTCGGCCGCCCCGCAACCGACCCCGCCCGCCGCACCGCCAGGCACGACGAGCGGCCCGCCGGCATCGCAGCCGCCTGCGACGGTGCCGGAGGCGACCGCGCCCGTGACCTCTCCGTCCGCGTCGACCTCGCCGTCGACGACGCCGCCGATCAAGAAGCCCAGCCGCCTCAAGTCCTCGACCCGACCCGCGTCGCGCAAGCGCTGGGACCCGCGCGCGCTGTTCCCGGAGTGAGCCCCATGTCTCGTCTTGCGATCCTCCTGTTCGCCTCGATCAGCGCGCCGCTGACCGCCGCCGCCGACACGCCCGCTGTCGAGGCGAAGCACCATGTCACGCGCGCGACCGAGCTCCACAAGGAAGGGCAGTTCGCTCAGGCGCTGCTCGAGCTCAAGACCGCCTACGCACTCGACCCCAGGCCGCCGCTGCTGTTCGCCATGGGGCAGCTCCACGTCCGCCTCGGTGAGTGCTCGCAGGCGATCGCCTTCTACGAGCGCTTCCTCGCGACGCGTCCAGCCCGCGATCCCGCAGCGCTCGCGACCGAGGCGATCGAGACCTGCCGCACGGCACCGCCGCCCGCGGAGCCCGCGCCCGCCCCGACGATCGTGGCCCCGCCGGCGCCGGTGACGCTCACGACTCCGGAGCCCGCGGCCACGCCGGTCGCCGTCCCCGCGATGCCTCGTGCGACGCCCGCCTGGTACGAGAACTACCTCGCGGATGCTCTCGTCGTGAGCGGCGTGGTGTCGGGCGCCGCCGCCTTGCTCGTGCTCCGCAGCGCGCACGCGGATCGCGACGCCGCCGACACGGGGCTCGCGTATGGAGCGTACGAGGAGCAGATCGCCGCCGCGCGCACCAAGCAGACGATCTCCATCGTCCTCGGCGTGAGCAGTGCGGCGCTGATCGCCGCCGGTGGTGTGCAGCTCTGGCTGTCGAGCCGCGGCGCAGGCGATCACGGCGTGCAGATCGCGCCGGCGCGAGGCGGCGGCACCGTGAGCTGGAGCGGGCGGTTCTGATGCGCGCACTCGTCCTCGTGCTCGTCTCGACGATCGGGTGCGTGCGCCCGGCGGCGTTCCAGTGCGCGACCGATTCCGACTGCACGCGTGCGGGCGAACAGGGAGCGTGCGAGACGATCGGGCGCTGCAGCTTCCCCGATCCAGCGTGCGGTAGTGGCCGCAGGTTCGCCGGGCTCTCGGGGGATCAGGCGGACCAGTGCGTCGGCGATGGCGCCACCGATGGGGGGGTGACCGACGGCCGCACCGATGCCGGCGGCGACGAGGGCGATGCCGCGATCGGCGATGGCGCCATGGCCGATGCGCCGAGTGGGTGTCCGGTCACGTACGTGGCCCTCGCGGGCGTGACGTCCTCGCACCTGTACCGCACGCTGCCTGCCGCGGCCGGATGGACGAACCAGCGCTCGGCGTGCGGCATGGAGCCCGCGAACGCCTACCTCGCGATCCCCGACGACGCCGTCGAGTTGCAGGCGCTGATCACGCACGCGGGGACCGACGTCTGGGTCGGGATCTCGGACGCGGCCAGCGAGGGCGCGTTCGTCACCGTGCGCGGGACGCCGGCGACGTACCTGCCGTGGGCCACGAACGAGCCCGATAACAACGGCAACCAGGACTGCGTGCGGACGAGGAGCCCTTCGGCGCTCGAGACGGTGATCTGCGGCACGCCGACGATCGCGATCTGCGAGTGCGAGCCCTGATCGAGCTCGTCAGGATTGCTGCCCGGTAGCGCCCTACCGCCAGTCGACGCCGACTTCGATCAGCAGCGCACGATCGCGCGCACCGGGGACGAGCTCGGTGAGCCCTTGCTCGAACCGCAGGCCCGCGGTCAACGGCGTGCCCGCCACCGCCACCTCGATCCCCGCCGCCACGGCCGCACCCGCGCGCGCCACCGCCATCATGTTGCGCGTCTCGGCGAACCGCAGATCGCCGCGTAGCTGCCCGATCAGCGCGACGCCGAGCGAGCGCGTTGCTGTGGCCGTGTAGCCCGCACCGATGCTCGCGCCGACCGAGTCGACGGCACGGTCGGCGGTGCCACCGCGCCGCGACCAGTCGACGCGCGCGGCGAGGAACACGCGTGGCGCGAGCGCGAACCGGGCGGCGGCCGCGACCGAGGGGCGGAACGAGGAGGTCGCCGCGCCGTCGTCGTACATGCCACCGCCGAGGCGGAGCCCGAACCACGGGCGAGGGCCCGTCGTGCCGTGCCAGGCGAGCGGATCCTCGAGCTCGGGACCGAGGCGCGGCCCGGCATCGCCGGCGTACTTGCCCTGGATCATCGACGGGCGCTTGATGTCGGGCGGTGGACCGGAGGTCTGCTCGGTCGCATTCTCCTCGGTGAAGTCGACGCGGCCGTCCTTGGTCGGCGGAGCGGGGCGGATGCCACCGCCGAGGTAGATCGTCGACCGGCTGTAGGCCTCGGTCGAGATCGAGCTCACGAGCTGCTGGCCGGGGACACCGGCGCGCACGGTATGAGGACCGGCCTTGACCCAGATCGTGATCGGCGCGGTCAGCTTGTCGCCCCGGAGGGCGTCGAGCTCGACGGGCAGCCCGGGAGGATCGGTGACGATGCTGAGCTGGGACAGCTGGCTGTCGCGCAGGCGCTTCTTGACGTCGCGGGTCGCGCGCACGACGTCCATCGCGATGTCGTCGGGGAGCTCCGCGTCGGCGCAGTCCTCGAGGTAGAGCATCGCCCGCGGCAGGTCGTTGCGCTGGGCGTAGATCGCGCCGAGGGTGCAGCGGACCGGGGGATCGCCGGGGAGCCGGGCGCGCAGCGCGTCGACGTCGGCGTCGGCGTGCCGTGCGAGGGCTTCGGAGAGGGGGCTCGCCTCGGCGCGCGCCGCCAGGGTCAAGGCCACAGCTCCAGCGATCCAGGCGGTGTTCACGTCACTCAAGATGACACGGCGCGCGTACGATGGTTGCGGTGCCGGAAACTCGTCGACGAACCGAGGTGTTGCGGATCCTCCATCGCTACCTCACCGAGGTGGTGGAGAACTACGACCTCTGTCCCTGGGCGCGGACCGCCCGCGAGCGCGGCGAGGTCGGGATCGAGATCCTGTGGGGAACGCCGACGGTCGCGGCCTGGGTCGCGGCCGCCGAGGCGCTGTTCGCTCGCGCGGGCGTGCAGGTCGCGATGGTGGTCGCACCCGAGCTCGTGATCGGCGCCGTCGAGCTGCACACCGTGCGCGGCGAGGTCGCGACGCGGGTCCGGACGGCCGGGGTCGCCGAGTTCCATCCCGATGCGCCGCTCGATCTCGAGACCCCTGCGCGGCTCGTGCCCTACGTGCGGCGATCGCCGGACCCGTTGCTGCAGTTCGTCCCGCTCTCGCTGCTCGCGAACGTGCGCGGTCCGTCGGCATCGGTCGATCGCTTCCACCAGGCGCAGGCGCTCGGCGGGGTCGCCCCGCCACCGCGTCGCGATGTGGCGGATCGGATCGCCGAGGCGAACCACGAGACGGTGTCCGCCGCGCACGCCGCGATCACCCGCACGCTCGAGGACATCGCCGCCGATCGCCGACGCAGCTACGATGCCGTCGGGATCAGTGGGTCCCGCTGACGCTGATCACCAGGTTCGACATCGGGAACCCGAGCACGGTCGTCGACCTCGGTTGGGGCGTCGCGCAGGCGCCGCTCGGCGCGCGCAGGTAGCCGGGCTTCGACTCGCCGGCGTTGTTGCCACCGAGATAGAAGTACTTCGACGTGCCGTTGAGGTCGGGGGCGAACACCTCGACGACCATCTGGCTGAGCGCCGGGACGTTGGCGATGATCGGGACCGTCACCGCCATCGGCACGGTCGAGGTCGTGTTCGGGACGTTGAACGTGACCGCGGTGAGCGGCGAGATCAGCCCGGTGTCGAGCTGCGACGGCGGCGGCTGGAGGTTGCCCGCGTAGGTCCCGATCTTGACCTGCACCCCGGGCATGCCGAGGGACTCCTGCACGCCGAAGGTCACCGCGACGACGCGCAGGCCGGTGGTGATGTTCGCGTCGGCGAGTCGGAACACGCGGTACCAGCTGTTCTCCGCCGTGGTGCCGTCGGGGTTGCCGCACGCGATCGAGTTGTTCGAGCCGACGCTGCTCGACGTCGTCTGCGTCAGCGTCACGTCGATCGGACCCGCGTCTGGACCCGGGGCATCGGGCTGGGCGGCATCGTCACGCGCGTCGGTGCCGGGGGCCGCATCGATGCGGCCGCTGCCGTCATCGCCACTGTCGACGCCGGCGCTGGCACAGGCGACGAGCCCGACCAGCAAGCAAGCGCCCCCTCGCGACGTCATCGGCCCATCATATGTCAGGGCCCGCAGAACGTCGCCATCAGGCCGAGCGAGTCGAAGTAGAAGCTGCTGGTCGACGTGAAGTCGTTGCTCGATGTCATCCGCAGCCGGATCGTCATCCCCGCGACCGCCGCGGTCACCGGGTGATTGATCGCGGTCCACGTGGTCCTGGGTGTGAGGTTGCTCAGCGCGAGGACCGACTCGATCGGCGCGTTGGCGGTCGTGACCAGCGCGAGCGTCCCGGTGTCGAACGCGGTGGTGGTGCTCGTCTCGACCGTGCGGACGTCGTACATCCCGGTGACGACGAGCTGTGTCGTCGACGCCGGGATCATGACGTCCTGCCACAGCGCATCGCTCGCGGGGGTCACGATGCCGCCGAGGACACCGCCCATCCACGCCTTGAGGGTCGGCGTGTGGGCGGCGACCGGGCCATCGGCGCGCACGATCGCCTGCGCGTCGATCAGGGTCTCCATCCAACCCGTGGTCGTCATCTCGAACGCCGGGTTGGTCAGCAGATTCGACGTCATCATCGTGCACGGCTCCGGCGCATCGATGGCCATGGGCGCGTCGACCCGGGGCGCGTCCGGGCCACCTGCCGGGGCATCCGGGGGCTCGTTGCCGGGCGTGGCCGTGGCGCAGCCCACGAGCCCGACGACAAGCCACAGCTGCCTCATGGCCGCATGGTGCCAAGGCCGCCCGGCGGACACAATCGATCTCTTTGCGGGTGCTACTGGCAGACGGTCGCGTTGAGCTCGAGGGAGTCGAAGAAGAACGACGTCACGTCGGTCGCGTCGCTCGCCGTGGACAACCGCACGCGCACCGTCTCGCCGGCGTGCGGCGTGCTGAAGTTGAACGCGAGCGAGGTCCACGCGGTGGTGGCGTTGGTGTTGTCGGTCGCGAACGCCTGCTGGATCAGGGTCCCACCCGGCTGGACGAGCTCGATCTTGCCGCGATCGTAGACACCGAACAGCTCCTGCGTCCGGACCTCGTAGAAGCCCTTGAGGGCGAGCGCGGTCGTCCCGGCAGGCACGGTGACCTCCTGGTACAGCGTGTCGTTCGCGTTCGCGCGCGCGAGCCCACCCATCCACGCCTTGTTCGGTGCGCTCTTCACGAGCGTGCCGTCGGCCGTGATGATCGGGTACAGCGGATCGATCGGCGCCTGGACCCAGCCCATCCCCATCGGGGTCATGTCGAAGGCCGGGTTAGACAGCAGGTTGATCGTCATCACCGTGCAGCTCGGAGGTGCATCGATCGGCGGCGTGATCGGCGCGTCGATCGTCGGCGTTCCCGGTGGTGCGTCGATCGAGCGCGGTGCGTCGGGTGTGCCGCCCCCGTCGTCACCGTTGTCGAGCGACGAGCCCGCGCTCGCGCATCCGGTCACCAACCCCGCCGCCGTTCCGAAAACGATGAGGAGCCCCGAGTACGACATGGGCGGGATAATCCGCAGCCTGCCACCCTGCTCGCAACGAGATTCGTCGCGGTTCGCGGAACAAATCGGCGTCTCAGATCCTGACAGTCGAGGTCAGGACGCAGCCAGACGCAGCCAGCCGGGAGCCACGGCGGGCTCCAACCGACGAGGATCGCTCAGACCGCGAGGCGGACGCCGACGACCGTGACGTCGAAGGCAGGCTGCTTCGCGAGGCGGGCGTCGGCCGCCGCGAGGTCCTCGATCGTGTCGATCTCGGTCGCGTACATCGAGCCGATGTCGACGCCGTACAGGGTCGCGCCTTCGTCGATGATCTGCTGGAGCGAGGCCTCGTAGTACTCGTGCACGAGGCCTTGCTCGCGAACGCGCGCGTCGAGCGTCGCGAACAGCTTGCGGGACGTCGCGGCGGACAGAAGCGCGATGCCGATCGACTCGCCCATCGCAGAGCGCACGGGCACGTGCTTGCCGATCGCGAGGACGCGGTCCTCGATGTCGGCCGTGACCTTGACCTCTTCGAGCCCGAGCTCACCGACGGAGCGCACCGCGAGGCACGACGGGCCGCGCTCGATCAGCTCCTCGACGACACCGAGGTCGAACACGACGTCGCCGTCGAGCAGCATGAAGCTGTCCGCATCGACGTGCTCGCGGAGGAGCAGCAACGTCGATGCCGTGCTCGTGGTGCGGAAGTCGGGGTTGGTCACGAACGTGACGTCGAGATCGGGGAACCAGCTTCCGACCGCGTCGCGGATCATCTGCTCGAGGTAGCCGGTGCCGATCACGAACTGGTCGAAGCCGACCCGCATCAGGCTGGTGATCGTGCGGCGCAGGATCGGGACCCCCGCGACCGGCACCAGCGCCATCGGCAGCTCATCGCCGGGGCGGTGGAGCCGCCGTCCGCCGGCAGCCAGGATCGCGGCCTTCATGACGGCGGTGCCGGTTGCAAGGCGCGTGCTCCTACGGATTTCGTATAGTTGCCCGACCAAGCTGGTAAAAACCGGACAGATCTGGCCCCCCGCCCGCGTCGATCCGACCGATTCCTGTCACCGAGCGCGGGTGCCTCACGGTCCAACCGCGGCAACCATCGGCCACCTCTTGGCGGACCGGGGCGCGGGCATGTAGACGTATGACGTGGCCTTCGAGCTCGATGCGATCGTGCTCGCCGACGATCCGCTCGCCCGCGTGCGGATCGCCGGGCTGCCCGCCTACGAGCGCGCGCGCCGGGTCGCGCTCCGGGTCGGGGCGACGCGCGTGCTCGTGCTCGACGCCGAGCGCGATGGTCTCGCCGCGTGGCGCGCTGGCCGCGACTGTCCGCTGCTCGTGATCCGCGCCGACCAGCTCGTCCACACGCCGCTCGTCGCGCCGCTCGTCGCTGCGCTGCCGCTCGAGGGGGTCGCGGTGGCGGTCGGGCCCGATGGTTCGGACGCCGGGGCCTACCTCGCCGCGGGGGCGGCGGCGGGGCACGCGATCACGGCGATCGCGCAGGGTGCGAACACCGCGGTGTTCGCCGCCGATGCCGTGCGGATCCCCCATGGCGAGATCGCGCGCCATCCGATCGCGACCCCCGAAGATCGCGCCGGCGCGCACCGGCTGCTCTACCGGCTGCTGATCAAGCCTCAGGACAACGCCGTCACGCGCTACTTGTTCCGCCCGGTGTCGCTGCCGCTGACCAAGCTGCTGGTCAAGACGCCGATCACGCCGAACCAGGTGTCGGTGCTCGTCGGGATCCTGGTCGTGATCGGCTGCTGGCTCACCGCCCACGCGAGCTTCGACATGGCGATCGCGGGGAGCCTCGTGGTCCTCGCGTCCGGCTACTTCGATTGCTGCGACGGCGAGATCGCCCGGCTCAAGCTGATGTCGTCGAAGCTCGGCGCGTGGCTCGACACCATCGTCGACGAGTTCTCGACGATGGGGTACATGGCCGCGCTCGGCTACCACTGCCACCTGCGGTTCGGCGAGCCGGGCTTCGATCTGTGGATCGCGGCGATCATCGTCGGCGTCGTGACGTACGCGTGGTCGGTCTACTGCATCTACTTCAACATCATCGTCGGGGTCGGCTCCGCGAACAGCCAGGACTACGTCGGCCGGTTCGTGATCGTCCCGGGCACGACGCCGACCTCGGTCCGGCTCGAGCCGGCCGCGGCGACGGCGATCGTGCCGACCCGCCCGCTGCCGGCGTGGCTTTCGTTCCTCGCGACCAACCTGCCGTACGTCGTGCGCCGCGACTTCCTGGTGTGGGCGATCGCGCTGCTCGCGATCCTTCACCTGACGCATGTCGCATTCGTGCTCCTCGCGGCCGGCGGCCCGGTGATCGCGGCGGTGACCACGAGCCATCACCTCGCCCTGCGCAAGCTGCGGCGCTCGATCGCCGCGTCGGGGCGGATCCTCGAGGCCCCCGCGCGCTGACGACGCGGGACCCGGTCTGGTACAAGGCTGGGATGGTTCGCCGCGTGGTGACTGCGGCAGTGCTCCTGGGGATCGCGATCCCGACGGTTGCACTCGCCGATCATTCGCACCACCACGACGCCGCGGCCACCGAGGCACCGGGCTCGGCGGTCTCGGCGAGCCTCGGGCTCCTGGCCGCGAGCTTCAGCACGGGGAGCTTCGTCGGCGACTACCAGGGGCTGACGCCGGGCGTGCACTGGACCCGCGGGCGGTTCTCCGCCGCGTCGAGCATCAGCGCGTACCGGCTGCGCAAGAACGGCGCGCTCTATCACGGCGTCGGCGACCTGTTCGTCCAGGGCCAGGCGGTGCTCGTCGGTCACCACGCGCGCAGCGCCGGCGTCGTGTTCGCGATGTCGGCGCCGACCGGTTCGCAGCGCGACGGGTTCGGCATGGGGCACGTGATGGTGATGCCCGCGCTGTGGGGGAGCTGGTCCGCCGGTGAGGTCACGCTCGCCGCGTCCGCTGGCTACGGCCACGCGATCGGCGCGAGTCAGAGTGGGGATCACCCACACGGCACCGGACCGATCGTCGATCCGATGAACATGAGGGAGCTGACGTGGAGTGCGAGTGGCGAGCTCGCGGTCGCGCGCGCGCTGCGGCTGGGAGCACGGCTCGGCGGCGCGATCGCGTTCGAGGAGACCGGCGTCGACCGCACCGTCGGCGCGGTGCGCGCGGTGTGGAACGCCGGGCGCGTCGACACCTCGGCCGAGCTGCAGCTCGGGATCTCGGGCGACCCGTTCATCGCGCGCGGCGTGATCGAGACCACGCTGCGGTTCTGACTAGTCGATCCGCTTGATGATGTGGAAGCCGAAGTCGGACTGACACACGCCGATCTCGCCGGGGTTGAGCCGGAGCGAGAGCTGGCGGAACTCGATCACGAGCTGCGCATCGGGTGTCACCTTGAACGCCTGCCCCGAGGCGGCGCTGCCGACATCCTCCGAGTGGGCCTTCATCAGCGTGTCGAAGTCACCGCCCGCCTTGAGCTGCCCGAGCAGCGACTTGACCTCGGCCTCGGCCTGGGGCATCTGGCGCGCCGCGGCGCGCTTGTCCTGCCGGCCGCCGAACGCCTCGTGCAGGTCCTGCCACGAGATCAGGATGTGTTTCACGCTCGCGACGTTCGCGAGGGGCTCGCGCGCGAGGATGTCGGCCGAGACCACCGACGACTGCGGCGCATCGAACGGCTGCGCGCTGATCTTGTTGTTCATCGACGGGCCGCCCTTGGCACCGGGTCCGCAGGCAACGAGCAGCAGGGCGAGCACGAGGCGCTTCATGCGCGGACGCTATCACGCGTCTCCCGATCCGGCACGGAACGTGGCAGGGTGTGCGCCATGAGCGAGGACGTCACGATGCAGCAGCTCGTCGAGCTGCTGCCGACGCGGATCTGGTACCTGACCTCGAACGGCACGGACATGTGGTGCCGCCGGCCGTACGGCTTCCTGTTCTCGACCGGTCAGGCGGCGGAGAGCTTCGCGAAGGAGATGGGCACCGGCGAGGAGCTGTTCGCGATCGGGCTGGAGGCCGGCGCGCTGATGTCCGATGACATCCTCAGCGGGCTACGAAACACCTCCGTCACCCGGCTGTTCATCGACCCGGCGATCGATCCCGCGAGCGGCGACGTCCACGGCAAGATCCTGCGGCTGTCACCGCTCACTTGAGCTCGGCCGCGAACGCGTCGAACGCCTTGATCAGCTCGGGCATGAACGCGGCGAAGTCGGCATGCCTCGCGCGCTCCGCCTGGTAGCGCATCAGCAGCTTGGCGAGGTCCGGCGTCCACCGGAACTCGTAGCGCACCTGCTGCTGCGCTTCCTGGTTTGCCGCCGGCTTGCCCTTGCGGTCGTGGAGGTACAGCACGACGACCGCGCGCACCACCGACTCGTCGACGAACGTCTTCCAGTTGTTGTAGGCCTGCTTCTTCATCGGCTCGGCGACGAGCGCGAACAGGCGGGCCCCCGCGGGTTCGAGCGCGGCGCGGTTCGCATCGATCAGCGGATTGACATAGGAGTGCGCCATCTCGTGGACGAGGAGCGAGACGGTGAGGTCGTCGTTCAGGGGCATCCCATCCGGTGAGCGGATCCCGAGCACCTGGTAGAGCTCCAGCGTGCCGTCGGGGAGCGTCGCGCGGACGCCGAAGTTCCGGTTGCCGGTCAACAGGCCGGGCACGACGATGTAGCGCGCCTTGGCCTTGGCGCCGAAGAACGCATCGAACCAGGCGACGGGGGCCTCGTGCTCGAGCATCGCGCGCACGCCGGCCTCGACCTCGGTGATGTACGGCCGGTGAACCGCGAGGAACTCATCGAGCTTCGTGTCGCGTGCGAAGTCGCGCAGCGTCGCCGCATAGCTCGCGAGGTCTGCGCCGGTGAACCGCGCGTCGAGCCCGGGCAGCTCCTCGGGGTTGACGAGCTGGAGCTGCTCATCGAGATGCGCGGCGAGGATCATCGGCGCGTCCCACGTGATCGAGTGGCTCGCGCGCAGCGCGCGGGTCGCTGCGACCGCGGCGTGGTTCGCGAACGGCGTGAAGGCCTCGTCCACGGCCCGGACGTACGGCGTCACGGGGCCGCTCGTGTAGGCCTGATGCCCGATCAGCCGGTGGAGGATCGACATCAGCTCGACACGGCGGTCGACGCGAACGGTGGCGGTGCTCGGTGCCATCGGGGGTTGGGGCGGTGGTGGTGGTGCCGAGTTGCCCTTGCAGGCCACGAGGACGCAGAGGATCAGCGCACGCACGTCACGAGAGTAGCGCGAGCAAGTCGTCCCGGGTGATCGCCGCCGCGCCGCCTGCCTCGGACAGCGCGGCATCGGCGAGCGCACGCTTGCGTGCCTGGAGCTCGAGGATCCGCTCCTCGACGGTGTCGCGGGCGACCATCCGGTAGACCATCACGGGCTTGTCCTGCCCGATCCGGTGCGCGCGATCCGCGGCTTGATCCTCGACGGCGGGGTTCCACCACGGATCGACGAGGAACACGTGGTCGGCGGCGGTCAGGTTGAGACCCGTTCCGCCGGCCTTGAGCGAGAGCAGCATCACCGGCGGTCCATCCTCGGCCTGGAACGCGTTGACGACGCTCGCGCGGTCGACGGTCGAGCCGTCGAGCCGCACGAACTTGATGCCCGCTGCGGTGAGGTGGGGCTCGATCAGATCGAGCAGTGACGTCCACTGCGAGAACACGAGCGCGCGATGGCCATCGGCGACCGCGTCCTCGAGAGCGATCATCAGGCGCTGCAGCTTCGACGACGACTGTGCAGCTTCGGAACCGCGCAGCCCGTTGGGCAGCAGGGCGGAGTGACACGCGGCCTGGCGCAACCGCAGCAGCGCCTCGAGGGCGGCCATCACGCCCTTGCCCTGCTCGAGCAGCGCGACGATCTCGCGCTGGGTCGCCGCGCGGATCGTGTCGTAGATGACCCGCTCGGCATCGTCGAGCTCGACGTACATCACGGAGTCGGTGCGCGGAGGCAGCTCGCGCGCGACCTCGGTCTTCATCCGGCGCAGCACGAACGGGCGGATCCGCTCGCGCAGGCGGGCCGCAGCGCCGGCGTCCCCGTTCGAGATCGGCTCGGCCCAGCGATCCGCGAAGTCGGTGCGGCCGCCGAGCAGGCCGGGGTTCGTGAAGTGGAGCTGGCTCCACAGCTCGTCGAGCCGGTTCTCGATCGGCGTACCGGACAGCGTGAGCCGCCAGCTCGCCTTGAGCTTGTACGCCGCACGCGCGACCTGACTGTCGGGGTTCTTGATCGTCTGCGACTCGTCGAGGATCACGGTGTCCCACGCGATGGCAGCGAGGACATCGGTATCGTTGCGCAGGATCGGATAGCTCGTCAGCACGATGTCCGCGCTGGTGTCGAGCGCGCGCCGTGCACCGTGGTACGAGGACACCTCGAGGTCGGGGCGGAACTTCCGGATCTCCGCGAGCCAGTTGAACAGCACGCTGGTCGGCGACACCACGAGCGTCCGGGTCTTGCCGGGTGCCGGGATCGCGGCGAGCGCCTGGATCGTCTTGCCGAGGCCCATGTCGTCGGCGAGCACGCAGCCGAGTCCGGCGTCGCGGCAGAACACGAGCCAGTCGACGCCTCGCTGCTGGTACGGGCGCAGCTCGCCGACGAAGCCGCCGCAGGCCTCGACGATCGGGATCCCGGAGAAGCCGTCGAGCAGCGGGCGCAGCCGCTCGAGCTCTGGCGGCGGTGGCTCGTCGAGCTCGACGCACAGCTTCGCGAGATCGGGCAGCGCGTACATCGGGACCTTGTGATCGTCGCCGCGCGAGGCGAGCAGATCGGCGACGCGATCACCGTGCTGATCGAACCACGACATCGGCACGCGGCCCCAGCCCCCGCCCTGCAGCGGTACGAGATCGACGCCGTTCTGCCACGCGCGCAGCGCCGCGGCGATCGAGGCGGTACGGCCGCCGGACCCCTCGAGAGCGACGTCGAGCTTGCTGCCGTTGATCGTGATCCGTGC
>Ga0316605_10001508_pt1 | contig 13420 bp, 7 predicted proteins | sample OWC_soil_day20_n_FD_207666 | JGI IMG/M metagenome (GOLD analysis project Ga0316605, IMG submission 207666) | Wetland soil microbial communities from Old Woman Creek delta, Ohio, United States - OWC_soil_day20_noCT | ecosystem: Environmental > Terrestrial > Soil > Wetlands | place: USA: Ohio... | reverse complement strand
TGAAGAAGTCGAAACAGGGGATCCCTACCCTGGAAACAAGAGGAGGAGGGCAGGAGCCAGTCGATCAAGTGCTGCATTGCCTGTTCCTTTCATCGCGGGGGTTCAGCGTGCCAGTGTACGTGAGCTGGTCGGCCGACGATGCTGGCGGTACAGGTGGACAGGGGATTCCCAAGACGCACTTGAGCGACGACTATCTCCATGAACTTGGCCGCCAGGACCTGGCGATTATTTACCTCGCACTCCTCGAGCATTTTGCTGGTATCGCAATCCCCGACTCGGTTGCCGTAGGCGGGATCAGCCGCGACGAATACAAGGAAATTACCGCAAAGACGTCGAAGTGTCCCGCACTGGACCCCCAGACCATTGCCCGAATCCTCACGCAGGGATTCCACGAAATCCAGATCATAAAAAAACCTGCTAATGAGCATCTTGTGATGATGGTCTCGACAATCCTTCGCCAGCGCAAGCTGAAGAATCCTCTGGCACTGGCCAATCAACTGGAGATCGGCAAAGGTGATTTGCGCCTCCTCGGCGGGAAATACGAAAAGGACTATGGCCTTCGGGAACGAGGCCGCAAGGGCTTTCTCCTTTACGACAAATGGGGCGAACCAGTTCCACTTTACCTGGGAGTAGCAGACAAGTACTACCGCACAATCGATCTCAGCAAGATTCAGGTCGTCCCTGTAACGGATCGCTTCGCGTCCGACATGATGGCTACGCTCCAGCAGGTCTTCGTGTACGACAACGTTCAGGCTGTTCAGGGTGTCGTGGCAATGGTCGAATTCTGTAGATACATCTCGGCGGAAGTATATCGGCAGTTCCAGGTGGCACAGGTTGAGGAATACGTGCGGAAAATGCTGCCGGCGACACTCATCTTCTTCGCGGTCCATGCCCTGGGCGGTTTTCTAGCCAAACGCGGGAGTCCCCTTGGTGTTGCGCTTCTTGTCGCCGCAAAAGCTGCCGGGTTTGTCATGTCAATTGACTACAAGCTCATGTGGTACAAGATTATGATCGAGGCGGGGGGACATTTTGCGAAACTGGAGGAAATTCATCGGACGGCCCCGGGTGAAAAAGAGAAAACCGAGCTGACGAAGCTGTCGCGGTATCATCTGACTCTCGGATGTTCCGCACTTCTCCAGGGAATTTATACTGCAGTGGCCATGAAGGTGTTCGTCGTTGGAGGGAAACTTGGTGGAGCTGCAGGTAAATCCATTGCCAAATTCATTGCGAAAACCCGCACACAGGCTGCCCTCGAACTGATCGTGGACAAGGACGGAAACATTGAGAGTATCAAAGCGATCCGCGGGGGACAGACAGTTGAGATCCCCGTCGATCCCGTTGGCACAAAGATAGGAGAAGTGGGAAAGACACCGTCGACCGAGATTACCACGCCTGCAGGAAAGACCGTTCGTGTGAAGGACCGAAGTCCGCTCTCGGCCGGAGACGGCAGGACGGGAGGACTTCCGGAACGCACCACTGTACCGAAGGCCCGGGACCTTGTCCCAATACTGGAATACCTATTCAAGCCGATGGCGGAGAAACCCGGGACCCCTGCGATGGAGGCCCGCACCGGCATTCCCAATGAAACGCTCGATCTTGTTATTAAGACGGCTACCGCCGAAGGAAATGTCGTCCTGCTCCGTGTCGGCAAAGCGGCGAGCATCCCCTATGCCCGACTCGGGGGATATTCATACAAAGGCAAGAAACTCATGTTCGTCAATGCGGATCCTGCCACCGGGTTTGTCACTGTGAAGGGGACTGACACCGCTCGCATGGCAATGGACAACGGCTACTATGTTCTTGGCCGCGATGGACGATGCTACAACAGCGAAGCGACGTGGGGAATGCCAGAACACGCACTCAAGATCAACGGGGAAACTGTCCAGTTCAAGATCGATTGGCAGGGAGGGAAGGCAACTGGCAGTAACCGTCCCGGGCAGGTGATTGACCCCGCTACCGGAAGACAAATCCTTCCAGACATCGATGTTCAGGACGTCATACGGCCAAATGCCCAGACGGTAAATGCGGCCTCAATTCCTCTTTATCGAGGAGAGGATGTTGTCTCCGCGCCCATGCGATCTTTCATGAGCAGGTTCAATGCCGAGGCCAGGAAAGCAGATGTGGCTGCAGGTCGCCCGCAGGCCGATCGCATCCTTCATGGAGCCGACGCGCAATTCTGGCAGCGGATTTATTTCCGCAACCAGGCTTTCAAAGGGGATGCAATCGTTGTCCTCCCCGACGGCAGGGTACGCTTCCTGGCGGAGGCAGAACTACCTTCGTTCTACCAGAAGATCGGAAGAGAGATTCTCTCCATCTTCAGCAGAAAATATCAGCTACCCCATGAGCCCGGGAAGCCAAGAAGAGCACCTGCTGCGGCTCCTGCGGGAGCGGCACACTGACACAAGGGACCAACGAGAACGCACATGGCGACTGTTTCATTCCAAGGCAAATCGGGGATACAACTCCCGGTAGTTCACCAGGTCCCCGCGCTCTATGTCCGGCTCGGGATTGATCCATCGGATTCGAAACACAAAAAGGACAAGTTCGTCCTCACGTCGGCGAGCGGCAAGTACAACAAAACGCTGACAGTGACTGACGACAGCGTTCCAGGAGATGAGTTCCTCGACCTTGTCTTCAGCCAGTTGAGACAATCCGATAAGTATACCCTGGAATACCACCCGGGCGATGGCGGGGGACCACAGAAGCTCTTTGAAAATATTCCCTTTCAGGAACTTCTCGAACATTATTCCTTCGTAGAGGAAGACGATGGCCTCGAAGGGCAAGAGTCGGAGAGCTCGTCGGAGGAAAGTGGCTCGGCCAAAGATGAAGAAACTGGAGGAACAGAAGGAGGGGATGCCACGCCTACGACGCTTTCTGCAAAACCACAATTCAAGGATGGACACTCCCCGTTCGACCCCGAAGCAGACTCGGAGGAAGACGAAGGGGGCGGCGTTATCCGGAATCTGGATTGGTGAGCCATGACAACCACGACAGGCGCATCGCCACAATTCTCTCGTACTACACCCCTCTACCGGGCATTTCGGTTCAGTCTGGCGTTCCCGGAAGGCTGGGCGGATAAAACTCTCTTTACGCTTGCGGGCCCCGTCACCGACGGGATCCAACACAACATTACTGTCGCCGTCGATGAAGAGGCGGGGAACCAATCGTTGAGGGACTACGCGGACTGGAGTATCCTGGCTCTGGAGGAGGAACTGAAAGGATGTCGGGTATTGAAAGAGGAAGAGGTGAAGCTGGCAAACGGGCTACCCGCTTACCGTGTCATCTTCTCGTGGTGGCCGTCAGACGAGCTCCGAGTGTATCAGGAACAGGTTCTCGTTCTCGCCGGATCAAGGGGATATCGCTTGACCGCCACATTTAGCAAGAAGACACGCAAGACAGTGGGCCCGGAGGTCGAACGGATGATGTTCAGCTTCACGCCCAATGCCGAGGGGGAGAGACATTGATAAGGAGACTTCAATGATTCACATGCTGATGCTCTTCCTGGTTGGAATACGCTACCATTTCCTCAGTGAGGGTCTTTTGTGTCCGCTTGCAGGTCATCGGAGGGACCTCCTTCACCCGACCCGTCATGCTCGTGAAGTAACCAGAGGCAAGGAAAGTTGGTCACTGTTGCCGCATGTTTGTAGCTGCCTACAAGGAGGTAGGTCATGAGCTATTCTCGCAAAACGATCTTTGTCTGTCTCATCGGCTTGCTGGTCCCCTTTATCACACGCGCGCAATGGGTTCAAACGAATGGGCCCGGCGCTGGATCCGTTTATTCGTTCGCCGTAAGTGGGACAAATCTCTTTGCCGGGACCAGGCAGGGCGGGATCTTTGTTACTACTGATAAGGGCATAAGCTGGACTAAGGTCAACACCGGCTTGACCAACACTGAAGTCCATTCTCTTGCCCTGTCAGGCACTAACCTCTTTGCCGGGACTTATGGTGGCGGGGTCTTCCTTTCCAGTGACAAGGGTGCAAGCTGGGCTTTGGTAAATGTGGGCCTGACCAACGGTTATCTTTTCTCTCTTGTCTTTTCAGGCGGCAGTCTCTTTGCCGGGGGTGCTGGCGGAGTTCACCGGTCGGTCAACAACGGGGCTACCTGGACTGTGTCAAACACCGGCTTGACCGACACAGAAGTGCGATCTATTGGCGTTGCAGGCAGTAATCTCTTTGCCGGGACTTTTGGCGGGGGCGTCTTTCTTTCCTTGGACAATGGCGCCAGTTGGACGGCAGTCAATGCAGGATTGCCAAAGTATGTCTATGACGCAACAAAATATGCTCCTGTTGCGTGTCTTGCCTCGAGTGCACAGTATCTCCTTGCCGGTACCTATGGCAGCGGTATCTACCGCTCGACGAATAACGGGACCACTTGGACTTCGGCAAATACCGGCTTGGCCAGTACTGATGTCAACGCTCTTGTCGCTATGGGAACTAATCTCTTTGCCGGGACTGGTGGCGGTGTCTATCGCTCCACTGACAACGGGGCTAGTTGGACGGCCTTCAGTGTCGGCTTGCCTGTGGGTTGTAGCATTCGCTCGTTTGCCTTCAGCGCCACCGACCTCATTCTCGGCACTGATTACAATGGCGTCTGGCGACGGCCGTTGACTGACTTCTTACCGATATCCTTGGTTCTGGTTGAAGGAGGCACTTTCCCAATGGGATCCACCTCGGGAGATCCTGATGAGCAGCCGGTGCATACAGTAACTGTGAGCAGTTTCTATCTTGACCTGAAGGAAGTGACCGTGGGGGAGTACAGAGCTTTCTGCACGGCTACCGGCAGGACTATGCCTTCAGCTCCCACTTGGGGATGGGTGGATACGCATCCCGTAGTGAACGTCTCCTGGAATGATGCCACGGCGTACGCCCAGTGGGTTGGGAAGAGACTTCCCACGGAAGCAGAATGGGAGTATGCGGCACGCGGGGGGAAATTCAATCATGGGTACACTTATAGTGGGAGCAATACGCTTGACGGTGTTGGGTGGTATACTTCCAACTCGGGCAGTAGGACGAATCCCGTCGGGGGCAAAGGAGCTAATGAGTTAGGCCTTTTTGACATGAGTGGGAATATCTGGGAATTGTGCAATGACTGGTATGACGCCGCCTACTATGGTGTGAGTCCTGCGACAAACCCGAAAGGGCCAGTCAATGGGAGCAAACGTGTCGACCGTGGAGGGTCCTGGAAAAACGACCCGAGCGCGTGCCGCGTGTCGGACCGCACCAGCTTTTGGCAGGACAGCGGGCTCGATGATCTCGGCTTCCGGTGTGCCGCAGACCCTCCGCCTGCTCCACCTGTGCCCTATCTCTCCTCGCCCGGCAATGGGGTAACAGGGGTTGCAGGTAGTCCGACGCTTGCCTGGAATGCTTCTACGGGTGCAACGTCCTACCGGGTTCAACTGTCGACAAGCGCAACCTTTGCCACGGGTGCCTATGATTCCAGCGGCATCAGCGGCACATCGCACAAGGTCGAGTGGCTGAGCGGTGCCACTAACTACTATTGGCGCGTGTTTGCAGCAAACGCCAACAACTTGAGCGATCCTTCTTCGGCTTGGTCTTTCGCCACCCTAACTGGACCGTATTTGGGGTCTCGCTTTGTGATTCCGGGGACATTTGAAGCGGAATGCTACGATGCCGGCGGTGAAGGGATTACCTATCACGACAGCGATGCTGTGAACCAGGGAGTGGCGAAGGGCTCGAGATGTCGCACGGTTGAGGGGGTGGACATCGAAGCCTGCCAGGACTCAGAGGGGGGAGTCTTTAACGTTGGCTGGACAGCACGTGGAGAATGGACGAGGTATTCGGTCGCTGTCTCACAGTCAGGCGTCTATCGGATGGATGCAAGAGTGGCCTCGCGCGTGCCGTTCCGATTCCACCTGGAGATTGATGGAAACCCCATTACCGGCTCGCTGGGAAATGACGGTACGGGTGGATGGCAGAACTGGGTCACGTTAAGTGAAACGGTCACCCTCCCGTCCGGGGATCATTACCTGTACCTGAAAATGGATGGTGCTGGAGCTGGCGGCGACAATGGCAATTACAACCGATTCCGATTCACTGCTCTTGCTCCTACCATTCCACTCCGACCGACAGGTCTGCAGGCGACGGCGGTTTCTGGCAGGCAGATCAACCTCACCTGGACCGATGCCTCCGATAACGAAGACGGGTTTAAGGTCGAGCGGAAGGGGGGAGGGATAGATACATTCAAAGTGGTTGCCGCGCCTGCGCCTAATACAACCAGCTATCAAGACACGGGTCTGACACCATCGACGAGTTATACGTACCGGGTCCAAGCCTACAACAGCGCCGGGAGTTCAGACTACTCGGACACGGCTGTGGACACCACACAGGACCGCGTCATCACGGTGACCGGTCCCCTGGCGGGAGTGAGTTGGACCGTCAATACGCAACAGCAGGTAACCTGGACGAGCGAGAATGTGACGGGAAATGTGAACATCTCATTGTCGATCGATGGTGGGGGCAGCTATCCGTTCGCTCTGGAAAGTGCTGCGGTGAGTGCCGGGATAGTGACGATCCTGGTGCCGGACCATCCGTCGACGACGTGCCGGGTGAAGGTGCAGTCGGTCAGTGATACCAACGTCTATCGCATCAACCCCGGGGACTTCACGATCGCCTCCGAGATCATCCCGCCGCAGATCGCCCTCCCCGCCATCAGCGGTGGAGGAGTGGGGCAGGCGATTGACGTCACGGCCCAGGTCACGGACAATGTGAGCGTGGCCAGCGCCACGCTCTACTACCGCGCAGGGGGTGCAACGAGCTTCACGACAGTGGTGATGAGTGTCTCCTCCGGCAGCACCTATCGGGGCACGATCCCTGCCACGGCGGTGACCAGCAGCGGGGTGGACTATCTCATCAAAGCGCTCGATCTCGCTAGGAACGAGGGACGATACCCGGACTCGGGGTGGGCCCATGTGCAGGTGGTGGTCGCGGGAGAGGGCCTGGCTAGCGGTGCAGCCCAGCCGGCGGGGTCGGAGCAGAAGGCCTACCGGTTGGTATCCGTTCCGTTTGAGGCTGACAACAGCAGTGCGACCGCGGTTCTGGTCGATGACCTGGGAGCGTACGACAACACCAGGTGGCGCTTCTTTGAACTGAAGGCCGATCAGAGCTATGCTGAGTATCCGAACGTCTCGTCGATGACACCGGGGAAGGGCTTCTGGCTGATCGTTAGGGAGAGCGGGAAAGTGATCGATTCGGGTCCGGGCAAATCGGTCTCGACCTCTTCGGCCTATGCCATTGCCGTCAATGCAGGGTGGAACCTGATCGGGAATCCGTATCTGTTCCCGCTCCCGGTGGAGAAACTCTCCTGGGCCCTCAGTTATCCGATCGCGCTCCGTTCTTTTGAGGAGATGTGGGTTAGCGCCCTGGCCACAGTGCTGGAGCCATTCAAGGGGTATGCCCTGCACGCCAGCAGCGCCACAACGCTGAAGGTGAGCGGGGATCTGTCAGCAGGTTCCTTGCCGAAGCCGAGGATGGCTCCTGCTGTGGCCCCGTCCTGGTGGGTGGGCATTGAAGCGCAGTGCGGTGAGGCACGGGATGTTGACAATGTGGCGATGGTCTCTGAAGGGGCAAGCCGGGCGCGGGATACGCTGGATCTGCCTGAACCGCCGGTGATCGGGGAGTATGTCTCCGTCTGCTTCCCGCATCCGGAGTGGGGAGAGCAGGCAGGGGGAAGCTACTGCGTTGACGCCCGGCCGGAATCCAACGAGGGAGAGCTCTGGGAGTTTGTGGTGCGCACGGTGAGCCACGACCGGGTAAAGCTGAGCTTTGCCGGTGTAGATAGTGCACCACAAGGTAAGGAGGTTTGGCTCGTCGATGAAGCGGTCCACGTGCGGCAGGATGTGCGCGTGCACCCTTCCTATGAGTTTCCTTCGCCCGGGGAGGGCAACGGACGACAGTTTGCCCTCATTGTGGGAGGGAAAGCAGAGGTGGAGAAACTTATGGCCAACAAGGGTGTTGTGCCGGCCTCCTTCACACTCTTGCCGAACTTCCCTAACCCGTTCAATCCGCGTACGACGATTGCCTTTGGCGTGCCGGTGAGTTGCCAGGTGCGCCTGAGCGTGTACACGGTACTCGGGCAGGAAGTGGCCGTGCTGGTCGATAGGACGGTGGAGGCGGGCTATCACACGGCGGAGTTCGATGGCACCCCTCATGCCAGCGGCGTCTACTTCGTCCGCCTGCAGGCGAGCGGGGTGGCCGGAGGGACAACGCCCTTGCTGAAAAGAATCATGCTTGTGAAATAGTCCAACTATCAGAAGGTACACAGTCATGCCGCGAGTCCGGCAAGGGGAAACCGCAGTGGACCAGTTCGATGTGAGTCCACCAGGAACAGGCCAGCTTTCGCCGGTCCGCTTTGCGGCACTTTGCTTGACCCACAACTGCAACCTTCGCTGCAGGTATTGCTATGCTGGCCCGAAGTCAAACCGAGCCATGGATCCCACGACGCTGAGAACGAGCATAGATTTCTTGCTGGTTAACAGCGGAACGAAGTGCACCATTACATTCCTCGGCGGCGAGCCGTTGCTCCAGTTTGAGCTGCTCATGGAAGCAGTCCGTTATGCTGGCGAAGTTGCCCCCGGGCAGCTCGCCTTCCGCATGAGCACGAACGGGACCCTGCTCGACAGCGAAAAACTTACGCTACTTGCGGAAAATAATGTGACGTTTGTCTTGAGTGTCGACGGCCATCCTTCCCAGCATGACCGGAATCGATTCTATGAATCCGGAACGGGGTCGTATGTGGCAACACTGAGCCACGTGCGCGAGATTCTCACCTGGAACCCCTACACGATAGCCGTCTCTGTTGTTGCTCCTAATACCGGGCCGGATCTTGCTGAAGGTGTTCAACACCTGTTTGGGCAGAGCTTCCGGTACGTACTTCAAACACTGGACTTCTCGGCAACGTGGACCAGGCGAGATCTGACAATCCTGGAGCGGCAATACCGCGCCGTCGCTGCGTTCTATGCCCAGCAACTTCGACGCAACAACAAGATCTACTACAGTCCATTCGACGAACGAATAAGAACCTGGGCTGTAAGGCCCTACAAGAACGGTGATCTCTGCGATATGGCCAACAGCCAGATTGCCATTGCTCCCTCCGGCAGAATCTATCCCTGCGTTCAGTTTGTCGGTAGTGATGGGCAGGGGGAAATCAAAAACGCCATTGGAGATGTCTTCTCGGGGTTCGTGCCCGATGCTCGAAAGAAGTGCGTCGCACTGAATTACGAGGAAAAAGAGAGTTGCCGCGATTGTGCTCTCCTCGGACGATGTATGAGCTATTGCGGCTGTGTCAATTTCCGGGGAACCGGTCACATTAACCAGGTGCCGCCAATTGTGTGCGAGCACGAACGCTTGCTGATGCCGATTGTCGATGATCTTGCGGAACAATTGTGGAATGACGGTGTGTCGCTTTTCGAGAGGAAATTCTATGAAAAAACCTACCCGATCTCTTCGTTTGTTGAGGACTGCATGGTTTAGGGCAAATGGACGCCGTCTCGAAGTCCGGTCGGTCAAACAACGCCGGATCCCCAGGTATCCGCGGGGGGAGTATCTCCGCAGGCCACAAACATGGGGCGAGCTGGCTATACACCGGCTGCTGCCACCGGCACTGCTTCTCTCTCTGCTCGAATCGTGTGAGAGCGTTGGCCCGACTGGCGAGCCGCTGAGTGACCCGACTATGGTCACGGAGGCAGAGGCACGGGGTATCATTGATGCCGCTTTCTTGCGGCGAAACATTCGGCTGACGCCAGATGTCAAGATCCGCCCGGCGGGATTGACGGACACCGTCTCGCTTGACGGGTACAATGACTCACTCAAGGTCGGATATGAATACTTGGCAGAATCGGACCAATCGTCCTTTTTGCCCGTGGTACAGATGGCACTCGAGGGTGATCCATCCAGGCACATACGAATCGTGAAAAAACTGTATGATACTCCAGACCATCAACAGATACTGCGGGGGCAGGTGGACTCCTTTGTTGATTCCTTGAAGGTGGCTGGCGTGATCTGAAGCGGCGTGGATCAGTGTCGGTTGCTGTTTCATTGTTCGGTGCTTTCAAGGAGGGAGTGTCAAGTGTGGCAACCATGGTTCGCTCTTAACAAATGGAGATCGCTATGAGCAAGACAAAGAAATCGCAGGTGGGAATTCGCATAAGCTCCGAGCCCATCACAACCGGCAAAACCCGCCCTGCTGAATTTCCACTTCATATTCTGTATATGGGACCCCTGCTTCCCGTCGGGGTTCCATTGGGTGGGCCAGGGAGCGCTGGCTATCCCCTCCGCGTAGACAAAACTAGCTTCGCGCCGGTGATGCAGTCGCTTTCTCCTTTTCTCAGGATCGAGGTGCCGGACAGGCTGTCGGGAGCACTTAAAAGCATCGAAATCGAACTGACGTTCGGCGACCTGAAAGCATTCCGGCCCGAAGGAGTAGTGGAGCAAGTCCCCGCTCTGAAAAGAATGCTCCAGACCCGCACACTCATCCTGCAGGTGAGGGAAGGAAGCTTGACGCTGCAGGATTTCGGCGCTAAAGCCAGGGAAGCCGGGGTGGACGCCGAGCTCGTTGATCGGTTCACGGCTGCACTCAAACGACCGACTCAGCCTCCGCGCACCGGACCCATTTCCGCACCTGCCGGGGCTTCTCCGCCGAAATCAAGTGGGGCGGCGGGGCTGGAGGCACTGCTGGGGATGGTGGACCTCGAAGGAACCGGCGAGCCTATCCCTGTCCAACATACACCGATGGACGTGCTGATGACTGCGATCACTGCCGATGTGTCCGGTCCCGGCGACGTCGATGCCGGTACCGCCCAGACGCTCATCGCTCAACTGGACCAGATCATCGGTGAACAGGTGAACGCCATAGTGCACCACCAAGAGTTCCGGCAGCTCGAGGCATCCTGGCGGGCTGTGAAGTTGCTCGTTGACCGGATTGATTTCCGAAAGGAGATCGTCCTGACGATTCTTCCCTGTTTGCGAGACAGCGCGCTGGAGACGCTGAACATGTGGGTTACAGAACCGTCGCTGAAAAACACTCACCAGCTCTTGGCCAATGCGCCCGTGTCCGCGATCGTTGTTGACTTCGAGTTCGGCTGTTCGACACCGGAGATCGAACTGCTGGCCGGTCTTGCGAATCAGGCGGCAAAGGTCGGCGCGGTTTGCCTGACCGGGGCTGGACCCAGGTTCCTGGGGAAGAACTCGGCAGGAGGGCTTGCCTCCCTCCCACCGATCTGGCAGTTGCTCCAGCAACCTGAATACACACGCTGGAACTCCCTCAGGAAGACCAATGAATTCAAATCACTCGCCCTCGTACTCCCTCGATTCCTGCTCCGCTATCCCTATGGAAAAAACGAACCCGTAAAGGAGTTTGCCTTCATGGAGCCTGCCGAAGGGGATGCCGCAGCGAGTCTTGCACTCTGGGGAGGGGGGGTGCTGCTGGTGACGCTCGGGCTGGCCGGCCTGTTCGCTGAAGCTGGTTGGCGGCTTCAATTCCGAGGCCTCCACGCGGGCCCGAAGATCGAACGACTCCCTCTCTGGAATCACGGACCGGGGGAGGGGTTTCATCCCCTCGAGATTCTCATCCCGACGGATAAGCAGGCAGAGCTCTCAGAAGCAGGTTTCCTCGTCCTGAGTGCGCGGGCAAACGACGACGGGGCATATGTGGCGTCCGCTCCAACATTCTGGCAGAAATGATTCGAGACACGATCACATTGCAGGTGTCCGCGTGACAAGGGATGATCAACAATCGATGTGGACACAGGAATGGGAACCCCAGCGCGGGGTGCCGGTGATTGAGATCAAGAGCGGGGGGACGGGTGGAAGAACGAAAACGTGGCGGTTCACCCGGAACTTCAGCGTCGGGAGAAGTGAGGAAAGCGACGTTCAACTTGATGATAGGTGCGTCAGCGGCCATCACGCATGCATCCGGTGGCAGGAGGGACAGTGGTGGATCGACGACAACGGTAGCAAGAACGGGACTTACCTTGACGGACAGAAGGTCAGCCGAGCGGTCCTGCCGCATGTGTGCAAGGTGCAGGTGGGCCATAATGGTCCCATCGTCAATCTGGAAATCCTTCCCCCTGACGCCACACTTTCTCCGACCGGCGAGCCAGCCAAGGGAGAGGTGACAATGCTGGCCGACCATTACTTCAGCAACCGCTCGCCAGAGACAATGGGGGATCGGACGCGTCTGATCCATCATGCGTTTCAACGAGTTGAGAAGAAGCACAAGAAGCGCTACTGGATCATTATCGCTATCGTCGGAATTGTCTTGCTCGCGACCGCGACCGCACTCTTCATTCAGAGCCAGCGAGTCACCCGACTGGAAAAGATGCATGCGATGGCCGAGGAGATCTTCTACTCTATGAAGACGCTCGAGCTCCAGATGGCAAGGTTTCAGTCGATTGTGGCAAAGAGCATGGATCCGAAACTCCGGCAGGAGTTTGCGGACAAGCAGCGCCAGTACCGGGGTTTGCAGGAGAGATACAGCGAATTTGCGCGCGAACAGCTTGGAATCTCTCAGGAGAAGCTGACACGCGAAGAATGGCTTATCTATAAGGTCGCACGCCTCTTCGGTGAGTGTGACGTGAACATGCCTCCCGACTTCGTACAAAAGGTGAGGGAGTATATCAAAGCCTGGCAGTCCAGTTCCCGTTACCGGAACGATATTGCGCGTGCCACTGAACTCGGGTACGTCCCCATTATTGTGCAAACAATGGTGAAACATGATATGCCCCCGCAGTTCTTCTACGTGGCCATGCAGGAAAGCAACTTCAAGAGCGAGGCATGCGGCCCGAAGACATGGGCCGGGATTGCCAAAGGTATGTGGCAGTTTATGCCTGAGAGAGGCCGGGAATATGGGCTTCGAACGGGTGGGCTGGTCGAATATAGTCGTCCAGACCGATTCGACGAGCGACATGACGTGAAGAAGTCAACAACAGCTGCCGCCAAGTATTTGCGCGATCTCTACGAAACCGAGGCTCAGGCATCCGGGCTTCTGGTGATGGCCTGCTACAACTGGAATCAGAACATAATCCTGCCCATTGTCAGGAAGATGCCCGAGGATCCACGCCAGCGAAATTTCTGGAGTTTCCTGAAGATCAAGAAGATTCCGGAGGAAACTTACAACTACGTTTTCATGATCTTCTCAGCGGCGGTGATTGGAGAGGATCCACGGTATTTCGGCTTCAATTTTGACAATCCGCTGGCATCGGAGGTCATCGATGCGGCAGGCGGCTGAAGGGCCACAGGATGAACTGCTTGCCCTGAGCTTTCCACACATGCAGTTGGATTGCAGTACATGACAGGCCAGACCATATCTCACTTCGAAATCCTCATGACCCTTGGTGAAAGAGGCATGGGCATGGTCTACAAAGCTCATGACACGAAACTCGATCGAACAGTCGCACTGAAATAC
>Ga0316605_10001507_pt1 | contig 13422 bp, 10 predicted proteins | sample OWC_soil_day20_n_FD_207666 | JGI IMG/M metagenome (GOLD analysis project Ga0316605, IMG submission 207666) | Wetland soil microbial communities from Old Woman Creek delta, Ohio, United States - OWC_soil_day20_noCT | ecosystem: Environmental > Terrestrial > Soil > Wetlands | place: USA: Ohio... | reverse complement strand
AGTCCCTCGCGCTGGTAGATCTGCTGGGTCGCTATGCCCGCCGCGCAGGCCACCGGGTGCGCCGAGTACGTGTAGCCGTGGAACAACTCGATGGCGTTGTCGGGCCCGTGCATGAAGGCGTCGTAGATCTCCTTGCGCGCCGCGACGGCGCCCATCGGCACCGCGCCGTTCGTCAGGCCCTTCGCCATCGTGATCATGTCGGGCAGCACGTCGAAGCGCTGCGCCGCGAACGGCGTGCCGAGGCGACCGAAGCCGGTGATGACCTCGTCGAAGATCAGCAGGATGCCGTGCTTCGTGCAGATCTCGCGCAGCCGCTTGAGGTATCCCTGCGGCGGCATCAGCACGCCCGTGGAGCCCGCGACCGGCTCGACGATCACGGCCGCGATGTTGCTCGCGTCGTGCAGCGCGACGATGCGCTCGAGGTCGTCGGCCAGGTGCGCGCCCCACGCCGGTTCGCCGCGTACGTATGCGTTGTGCGCCAGGTCGTGCGTGTGCGGCAGGTGGTCCACACCGGGCAGCTGCGCGCTGAAGAACTTGCGGTTGTTCACCATGCCGCCGACCGAGATGCCGCCGAAGCCGACGCCGTGGTAGCCGCGCTCACGGCCTATGAGCCGGGTGCGAGTGCCTTCGCCGCGGACACGATGGTAGGCGAGCGCGATCTTCAGGGCCGTGTCGACGGACTCGGAGCCCGAGTTCGTGAAGAATACGTGATCGAGTCCTTCCGGCAGCCAGCGCACGACTTCGTTGGCGAGCTCGAATGCGCCGGGATGTCCCATCTGGAACGGCGGCGCGTACTCCATCTCGGCAATCTGCCTGCTCACGGCCTCGGCGATTTCCTTGCGGCCGTGCCCCGCGTTCACGCACCACAGTCCTGCGACGCCGTCCAGGATCTGCCGTCCCTCGGGAGTCCAGTAGTGCATGCCCGACGCCTTCGCGAGCAGTCGCGGCTTCGCCTTGAACTGGCGATTTGCCGTGAACGGCATCCAGAAGGCTTCCAGGTCGGCGCGGTCGAGGTGTGGCTGGGCGGGCATGGTGATTAACCGGCAGGTGGGCGGGCCGACGATGATAAGAAAAATTGACACCGGCCTCAAACGCAGCCTTAGAATTCCGCGACTTGTACGTCTCGTGTGCAGGATATTGAACACACCGTGGCTGGATTGACCCTCGACGTCGGCGCCCATCTGCGCGCCGTCCGGACCATGTACGGCCTTTCGCAGCGTGAGCTCGCCAAGCGCGCGGGTGTCACGAACGGCCTCATTTCGCTTATCGAGCAGAATCGCGTGAGCCCGTCGGTGAGTTCGCTCAAGAAGGTTCTCGACGGCATTCCGATGTCGCTCGCGGAGTTCTTCACGCTGGACCTCTCGGCGAGCCCGCAGGTCTTCTACCAGGGCGAAGAACTCACGGATCTTGGCGACCGGCATGTCTCGCTGCGACTGGTCGCCGCGCGCCGCCCGAACCGGTCCATGTCGGTGATGCACGAGCGATATGCGTCGGGGGCGGACACGGGTGCCGACATGCTGCGTCACGAGGGCGAGGAAGGCGGCGTCGTCGTGCGCGGCCGTATCGAGCTCACTGTCGGCGGCGAGACGCGCGTGCTCGGCCCCGGCGACGCATACTATTTCACCAGTGCGATTCCGCACCGTTTCCGCAACCCGGGCAACGAGCCATGCGAGATCATTTCCGCGAGCACGCCGCCGACCTTCTGAGACCAGGACCATGACCGACACGAAACCCGACTGGCACCAGCGTGCGCGTTCGCTGGTCATCGAAGGTCGCGCCTTCATCGACGGGCGCTACGTGCACGCGGTTTCTGGCCTCACGTTCGATCGCGCGAGCCCGATCGACGGACGAGTGGTCGCGCAGGTCGCCTCGACGGATGTCGCCGACGTGGACCTGGCCGTCGCGGCGGCGCGGCGCTCGTTCGAGAGCGGCGCCTGGTCCCGCCAGCCGCCGCGCGAGCGCAAGCGAGTGCTGCTGCGCTTTGCCGAGCTCATCCTCGAGCACCGGGACGAGCTGGCGCTGCTCGAGACGCTCGACATGGGCAAGCCGATCTCGGACAGCCTCGCCGTGGACGTCAACTCGACCGCCCGCTGCATCGCCTGGTACGCGGAAGCCATCGACAAGATCTACGACGAGGTGGCGCCGACGGGCCACGACGCGCTCGCGCTGGTGACTCGCGAGCCGGTCGGCGTGGTGGCGGCGATCGTCCCGTGGAACTTTCCGCTCATCATGGCGGCCTGGAAGATCGGACCTGCGCTCGCGGCGGGTAACTCGTTCATCCTCAAGCCGTCCGAAAAGTCGTCATTGACCGCGATCCGAATCGCGGAGCTCGCGGCGCGGGCCGGCATTCCGGATGGAGTATTCAACGTGCTGCCGGGATTCGGGAACACCGCGGGCCAGGCGCTCGCGCTGCATATGGACGTGGATTGCATCGGATTCACCGGCTCTACCCGCACCGGCAAGCTGATGCTGCAGTACGCGGGCCAGTCCAACATGAAACGCGTCTGGCTCGAGTGCGGCGGCAAGTCGCCCAACATCATCCTCGCGGACTGCCCCGATCTGGACCGCGCGGCGGCGGCGGCGGCGTCCGCGATCTTCTTCAACCAGGGCGAGATGTGCTCCGCGGGCTCGCGCCTGATCATCGAGGAGCCGGTGCGTGACGCCGTGCTCGAGAAGGTGATCGCGGCCAGCCGGGACCTGCAGCCTGGTGATCCGCTCGATCCGGCCACCCGGATGGGCGCGATCGTGGACGACCTGCAGCTGAAGACGGTGCTGGGCTATATCGAGGCGGGGCGCGAGGACGGCGCCAAGGTGCTGGCCGGCGGCAACCGCGCGCGGCAGGAAACCGGCGGGTTTTACGTGGAGCCCACGATCTTCGGCGACGTGCGCCAGGAAATGCGCATCGCACGCGAAGAGATCTTCGGGCCGGTGCTGGCGGCGATCACGGTCAAGGATGCGGAGGAGGCGGTGCGGATCGGCAACTCCGTCATCTACGGACTGGCCGCCGCGGTCTGGACGCGCGACATCACGCGCGCACACCGCATGGCGCGGGCACTTCGCTCAGGGATGGTCTACGTCAACTGCTACGACGCCGACGACATCACAGTGCCCTTCGGCGGCTTCAAGCAGTCAGGGACCGGACGCGACAAGTCGCTGCATGCTTTCGACAAGTACACCGAGCTCAAGACCACCTGGATCGACCTGTCATGAGGGCTTGCCGGAACACGACGTTTGACGGGGTCGCGGCGTCGGCGCCGAAGGTGGCCGTGTGACCGCGACGGACGAGGTCGTCCTCGTCCTGAACGCCGGTTCGTCGAGCGTCAAGTTCTGCGCGTTCGCGCACTCGTGCAACGGCCTCGAGCGCGGGCTGCATGGTCAGGTGTCGGGCATCGGCACGGCGCCGTACCTCGTTGCCCGCAAAGGTGGGGATCTCATCGCCAATCGGTCGCTCGGGGGCGACGCACTCAGCCATGCCGATGCGCTCGGCATCCTGGTCGATTTCCTGCGCGGCGAACTCCACGGAGCACGCATCGTCGGCGTCGGCCATCGTGTCGTGCATGGCGGCCTCGAGTTCATGACGCCGACGCGAGTGAGCCAGGAGACGCTGCTTCGGCTCGAACGCTACGTCCGGCTGGCGCCGCTGCACCAGTCGCACAACCTGGCAGCCATCAGGCTGATGCTGCAGCAACTGCCCGACGTGCCGGAGATCGCCTGCTTCGACACGGCGTTCCATCGTACGATTCCCGAGGTCGCGCAGCTGTTCGCGCTGCCGCCGCGGTTCGCGGAGGCCGGGGTGCGGCGCTATGGTTTCCATGGGCTTTCCTACGAGTACGTCGCGACGGTACTGCCTGCGATCGATGCGCGGGCGGCTGCCGGACGTACGGTTGTGTTCCACCTGGGCAACGGCGCGAGCATGTGTGCCATGCAGGCGTGCAGGAGCGTGGCGACGACCATGGGATTCACCGCGGTCGAGGGACTGCCGATGGGGACGCGCAGCGGTTCGCTCGATCCCGGCGTGCTGCTGTTCCTGTTCGACGAGTTCGGCCTCAGCGTTCGCGAGATCGAGCGTCTGCTGTACCACGAGTCGGGACTGCTCGGCATGTCGGGACTGTCGAGCGACATGCGGGAGCTGCTCGCGAGTGACGAGGCGGCGGCCCGCATGGCCGTGGACGTGTTCGTCTATCGCGCGCGGCGCGAACTCGGCTCGCTTGCCGCTGCGCTGGGCGGGCTCGACGCCATCGTGTTCACGGCGGGCATCGGCGAGAACCAGCCGGAAGTGCGCCGGCGCATCAGCGCCGATGCCGGCTGGCTCGGCGTCGAGATCGACGAAGAGGCGAACGCCCGCGGCGAGCAACGTATCAGCGCGCCTGGCAGCCGCGTTGCAGCCTACGTGCTGCCCGCCGACGAGGAGCTGATGATCGCGCGGCACGTGGGCGCACTGCTCGGTTGAGTCGCCAAAAACACGGGGCCCGCGAAGGGCCCCGTGCAGTTCGACCCGAAAGCCGGGGTCAGCGACGGATCGCGACCTCGACCCGACGCGCTTCGGCCATGTCGCCGGAGCCGGTCGTCACGATGGGCTTCACCATGTCGATCTGCGAGTCCGGTACGCCGGCCGCCGTCATCGCGTCCTTCACGGCCTGGGCGCGCTTCCTGGCGAGCTCCTCGTTGTGGGCCGCGTCACCCGTCGGATCGTGGTAGCCGGAAACGCTCGCCACAGCCGTCGGGTTGGCCTTGAGGTACGCGATTACAGCCTCGAGCGAACCCTCGCGTGCCACCGGCAGCGCGAACTGGTCAACTTCGAAGTAGTAGTTTGCGAGCGGGATCTCCTCGGCCGGAGCAGCCTCGACTGCCGGCGCGGGCATCGGCTCGGGCGCCGGGGCGGACTCGACCACCGGAGCAGGCACGGTCTCGACGCTCTGGGTGACCGTCTCTTTCGGGCCCATGCAGCGCGACAGCAGCCACAGCGCCGCGAGCGCGATCAGCAGCGGCAGCAGCCAGCGCCAGATGGACTTCTTTTCCTCGACCGGCGGCGGTGCCGCGTAGGCTGCACGGACCGGCGAGGCGAAATAGCCGTCGAGGCGCGACAGCGGGCCCGGCAACGCTCTCGCGTACGAATCCTTCTGGCCGGTCAGCATGCCGATCAGCGACGAGAGGTTCAGGTTGCCGCTCTTCACAGCCTTGCCCAGAACGGACAGCAGCAGCGGCGCTGCAAAGCTGAGCATCGAATGCGAAGTCGCCGGCTTGACGCCAGCGTAGCCGCCGAGCGAGCTCTCGAGGCTGCCGAGGTTGTTGCCAAACAGCGAACCGAGCAGCTTGCCGCCGAGCGCCATCATCGGCGACGAGGATGCGCCTGGGCCGAGCAGGCTCGCGACGTTGCCGAGCAGGCTGCCGTCGTTGGCCGGGTCGCGCACGAGGTTGAAGAGCGTGGACGCGAAGTCCGGATCGTCGGCGCGGTTGGCGACGCTGCTGAGCAGCACAGGGAACACGGCGCTCATGCCCTTCGACACGGCGGGCTCCGACTCGCCGAGAGCGGATGCCGCTTTGCCGATCATGTCCGGGGTCAGGAGCCCCGAGAGGGTGTCGAGAAATGTGGCCGACATTAGTCAATCTCCCTGATGATTCAAATGGCTTTTTTTGATCCGTTACCGCTCGCCACGACCATCCCCCAAGCCGCGTGAGCCAAGCTTCCCCTCGTTATTTTTAACATAATGACGGCAGCGCGCCAGTTGCCGCTGCCGGGGCGGCCGTTAGACTCTGTCGCCCGCCCCCTGGGCCTGTGCCTGTGACCTAAGGTGACCACGTGAAAATGACGCTTGCCGCGACTCAATTCGCCTGCTCCTCTGACGCGGCGGAGAACCTCGACCGGGCCGAGCTCGCCGTGCGCGAGGCCGCCGGCAGTGGTGCGCAAGTCATTCTGTTACAGGAGCTTTTTGAGACACCGTACTTCTGCAAGGACCACCTCGCGAGTCACTTCGACCTGGCGCGGCCGATCGCGGACAGCCCGGTCGTGCAGCGGTTCCAGGCGATCGCGCGCGAGCTGGAAGTGGCCCTGCCGCTCAGCGTCTTCGAGCGTGCGAACAACGCCTACTTCAATTCTCTTGCGATGATCGACGCGGACGGCAGCGTGCTCGGCGTCTACCGCAAGTCGCACATCCCCGAAGGCCCCGGCTACCACGAGAAGTACTACTTCTCGCCGGGCGACACCGGCTTTCGCGTCTGGAAGACGCGCTACGGCACGCTCGGCGTCGGCATCTGCTGGGACCAGTGGTTTCCGGAAGCGGCGCGCTGCATGGCGCTGATGGGCGCGGACGTGCTGCTCTATCCGACGGCCATCGGCTCGGAGCCGCACGACGCGAGCATCGACTCGCGCGACCACTGGCAGCGCTGCATGCAGGGCCATGCGGCCGCGAACGTGATGCCACTCGTCGCGTCCAATCGCATCGGCGTCGAGCGCGGCCAGAAATACCAGATGACGTTCTATGGCTCGTCGTTCATCGCAGGCCCTGCCGGCGAGAAGCTGGTCGAAGCGGACCGGTCGACCGAGGCCGTGATCACGGCGACCGTCGATCTGGACGCCATCCGTGCACAGCGTCACGCCTGGGGAGTTTTCCGCGACCGGCGCCCCGAACTCTATGGTCCGATCATGACGCTGGACGGCGACGCGACACTTTGACCGCGCCCAGCCGCATCGCCAGCTCCCGGAAAGCCACGCTCGCTGCGCCCGTGCTGCGCGGGCCGGTCGCTTGCGTCGATCTCGAGACGACAGGCGGGACGGCGGCGCAACACCGGGTCACCGAGGTCGGCATCGTGCTGCTCGACGACGGCGCCGTCGTCGAGGAGTGGAGCAGCCTCGTCAATCCGTGCCAGAGAATCCCGCCGGCCATCCAGAGCTTCACCGGCATCACCAATGAGATGGTCGCCGACGCGCCAACTTTCGACGACCTGCGCTCCGAGGTACGGGCGCGGCTCGACGGGCGCCTGTTCGTTGCGCATAACGCCCGCTTCGACTATGGGTTTGTGCGCAGCGAGTTCCGGCGCGTGGGCGAGAAGTTCTCGGCGCCAGTGCTGTGCACCGTTCGACTGTCGCGCACGCTGTTTGCCGAGCACAACCGCCACAACCTCGACGCGCTGATCGAGCGCTGGAGCCTCGAGTGCGGCCAGCGCCACCGTGCGCTCGGCGATGCGGCGGTGTTGCCTGGCCTGCTCGCAGCGTTCGAAGGCGCAGTCGGCGCAGAGAGGGTGCAGCAGGTTATCGAGGCGTCGCGCTTCGAGTCGCGCCTGCCGCCGCACCTTCCGCCCGACCTTGCGGACGACCTTCCTGAAGGACCCGGCGTGTACTTTTTCCGCGGCGAGGGCGGCACGCTGCTCTATGTCGGCAAGAGCCGCAACCTGCGCAGCCGCGTGCTCGATCATTTCTCCGCGGGGCACAGGTCCGGCAAGGAGGCGAAACTCGGGTCCCAGGTGCGCGAAGTGGAGTGGATCGAAACGGGCGGCGAACTCGGCGCGTTGCTGCTCGAATCGCGCATGGTCAAGGAGCTCGCGCCGACCGCGAACCGTCGGCTGCGCAAGTCGGCAGGCGTGTTCTGCGTTCGGCTTCACGATTCGGAAGGCGCGCTGCGACCGTGCGTCGAAGCTCTGGACGCGCAGTTCCTCGACCGGGATGCCGAAGCCTACGGACCGTTTCGCAGCGAGCGCGACGCGCGGCGCGCGCTCGAAGGCAAGGCACGGGAGGCAGGGCTGTGTCTCAAGCTGCTCGGTCTCGAGCAGGGACCGGGTTCGTGTTTCGGTTTCCAGCTTGGTCGCTGCCGCGGCGCCTGCGTCGGCAAGGAGCCGCCGGCGCTGCACGACGCACGCCTGCGACTCGCCCTGGCGTCGTTGCGTCTGCGCGCATGGCCGTTCGAGGGGCCTGTGGGAATCCGTGAGCGGGCCGCGGATGGTGCCGGCATGCTGCTGCACGTCGTCGATCGCTGGCAACACCTCGGCACGGCGCAGGACGAGGGCGAAGTCGCGGAATTGCTGCGCACGTCGAGCGGTCGTTCGTTCGACCCGGACAGCTACCGGATCGTGGCGCGCTGCCTCGAGCGTCTGCCGCGACGCGACCTCGTGATGTTCGGGCGCGAGGCGCACTGACGGATGACGGACGCACCTGAAATCGCGGGATTCGAGTTCTTCGCCGCCTGCCCGCGGCACGTGTCCGATCTGCTCGCGTCGGAACTTCGGGTGGCGGGCCTCAATGTAACGCGTGAACACCCGGCCGGCGTCAGCTTCAACGGGCCGCTGCGGGACGGCTACGTGGCGTGCCTGCATTCGCGTACGGCGAGCCGAGTGCTGCTCGCGCTGGCAACCGTGCCGCTCGACACCGTCGAGTCGATGCACGCCGCGCTTGAGGAGGTCCCCTGGGAGGAACACCTCGCGCCGCAGGGCACGCTCGCGGTGGACGTCGTGGGCGAAGCTCCTGCCTGGCTGCGACACACGCAGTTCGCGGCGCAGAAGGCCAAGGACGCGATCGTGGACCGGTTTCGCGCGCGCACTGGCCAGCGGCCTTCGGTGGACCTGCGGACGCCGGACATGCGGGTGAGCCTGCGTCTGGCGCGCACGCACGCGACGGTCTCCCTCGATCTCGGCGGCGAGCCATTGCATCGTCGCGGCTATCGGCAGTCCGGCGTCGAGGCGCCGCTCAAGGAGAACCTGGCAGCGGCGCTGCTGCTGCGCTGCGGCTGGCCCGCGATCGCGGCGGAGGGCGGCGCATTCGTCGACCCGATGTGCGGATCGGGCACGCTGGTGGTTGAGGCGGCGCTGATGGCGGCGCAGGTGGCTCCCGGCCTGCTCAGGCGTCGATTCGGGTTCGAGCGCTGGCTGCAGTACGACGCCGCGCTGTGGCAGTCGCTGCGCGAGGCAGCGCTCGCGCGCCGCGACTTCACCGCGCTCGGGACCGGCCGCCTGCGCGGTTTTGATCGCGACCAGACCGCGATACGCGCGTCGCTCGCGAATGCCGGGCGCGCCGGCGTTGGCGACCACGTGATCTTCGAGCGCCGGGATGTCTCGTCGCTGCCCACGGTGGCAGAGCCGCGCGGGCTGGTGCTGGTCAATCCGCCATATGGCGCGCGTCTCGAGGAAGAGGGCACGCTCGGCCCGCTGTACGCGGAGCTCGGCCGCGCGTTGATCGAGCGATTCCCGGACTGGGATGCTGGAGTGTTCACCGGCAATCCGCCGCTCGGCAGGGCGCTGCGGCTCAGGGCCTATCGTTCGCACACGTTCTTCAATGGCCCGATCGAGTGCCGGCTGCTGCGGTTCGAGCTGAACGCAGACGCGGTGGAGCCGGACCCGGAGACGGCACGCCGCGATCGCCTGGAAGCTGCAAGTGTCCGGCCCGGGGCCACGATGTTCGCCAACCGGTTGCGCAAGAACTTCTCGCGGCTCGAGTCGTGGGCAAGGCGGGAGGACGTTGCGTGCTATCGCGTGTACGACGCCGACATGCCTGAGTACTCGTTCGCCGTGGACATCTACGGCAACGGCGAGCGCTACGCGTGTGTGCAGGAATACGCGGCGCCGCCGACCGTGTCGAGGGACGCCGCGCGCAGTCGCCGCGACGAAGCGCTTTCGGTCCTGCCCGAAGTGCTCGGCCTGCCGCCCGAGCGGATTGCCCTGCGGGTCCGCAGGCGGCAGCGTCACGGCGAGCAGTACGAGAAGGTGGACAGCGAGCAGAGCTTCCACGTCGTGCGCGAGGGCCGCTACAGGTTCCTGGTCAACTTCACCGATTACCTCGACACCGGCCTGTTCCTCGATCACCGCATCACCCGGCGGCGCATCGGCGAACTGGCGGCGGGACGGCGATTCCTCAACCTGTTCGCGTACACGGGGACGGCGACCGTCTACGCGGCCGGGGGCGGCGCGACGAGTTCGACGACAGTGGACATGTCGAACACGTATCTCGAATGGGCGAAGCGCAACCTCGCACTGAACGACCTCGCGGGACCGAACCACGGGTTCGTGCATGCGGACTGCATCGCGTGGCTCGAAGACCAGGCGAGGGAGGGCGGGCAACGCTACGGGCTGGTGTTCGTCGATCCGCCTACGCTGTCACGCTCGAAGCGCATGGCACGGGAGTTCGACGTGCAGCGCGACCATGTGCAACTGCTGCGGATGGTCGCGGCGCTGCTCGAACCCGACGGAGTGATCCTGTTCTCGAACAACTACCAGCGATTCAAGCTCGATGTCGAGTCGCTGGCCGAGTTCGAGGTGGAGGACCTGAGCCGCAAGACGCTTCCCGAGGATTTCCGGCGCAATCCCAGGATTCATGTCGCATACTCATTGCGACGCAAGGCCGCCCGCGTTGCAGGCGGTTGAGTGACTTGCGGACCATCGACTGATTCCAGGAGGGAACAGGACATGAAACGCTATCTCGCCATTCTTGTATTTGCAGCGGCGCTGCTGGCGCCGGCCGCCCAGGCTGACCCGGGCAATTCGCAGGGCAAGGACAACCACGGGCAGGTCGTCTCCGAGTGCAACCACCGCGCGAACGAACGCAAGCTCAAGGGCAAGGAGCGCCAGGATTTCGTCGACTGGTGTACCGACAGCAGCGAGCGTCACGGTTTCTACGACTGGCGCTGGAACGACGATCGCTCGTGTTACCAGAAGGCCGACAACAAGGGCCTGTCGGGCGACCAGCGCCGCGACTTCGTCCGCCGCTGCATCGACAAGAACACCGACGACTATGCGAAGAAGTCGCAGGGCCAGGGCGGCGACAAGAACAAGGGCAACGACAAGAACAAGGGCAACGACAGGGACTGAGGGCCGCGTACGCAGCCAGCTCCCCGGACAACTCGATCAATGGAAATCTTCAAGACGTTCACGCTCGAGAGTGCGCACCGGCTGCCGAACGTGCCCGCCGGCCACAAGTGCGCGCGGGTGCACGGGCATTCGTTTCGCGTCGAGATCCACGTGAGCGGCCCGGTGGATCCGCATCTCGGCTGGGTGATGGATTTCGCCGACGTGAAGGCGGCGTTCGATCCGCTTTTCCAGCGGCTCGACCACCATTACCTGAACGACGTGCCGGGACTCGAGAATCCGACCAGCGAGAACCTGGCGCGCTGGATCTGGCAGGAGCTGAAACCCCGCCTGCCTCTTCTTGCTTGCGTCGTCGTGCACGAGACGTGCACTAGCGGCGCGCGCTACGCAGGAAGCGATCAGTGACCAGTGAGCAGGGATCAGTGAATAGTGAATAGTGAATATTGGATGGTAGGAAAGCCGGCGGCGGCGCTCATCCGGTTTCCGATCTTTCCACTAGTCACTGATCACAAGTCACCGGTCACTTCCCTACAGCAGGTCCTTCAGCCGGAACCACAGCATCGCCAGCACCAGCGCCGGCATGCGCAGCGCCGGGCCGCCCGGGAAGTCGCGGTGCTCGAGCCTCGTGAACAGGTCGAACCGTTCGGCCTGCCCGGCGATCGCCTCCGCTGCGAGCTTTCCCGCCATTCCGGTGAGCGCGATGCCGTGCCCCGAGAATCCCTGCAGGTAGTACACGTTTGGCGCGAGGCGACCGAAGTCCGGTGCGCGGCTCATCGTGATGTCGACGTAACCGCCCCACGAATATTCGATCTTCACGTCGGCGAGCTGCGGAAACACCTTAAGCATCCGTGCGCGCGTGGCCCGCTCGGTGTTGAGCGGATCGAGTCCCGAGTAGCTGACGCGCCCGCCGAACAGCAGCCGGTGGTCGGCCGAGCGGCGAAAATAGTCGAGCACCCAGTTGATGTCGGTGACGCCCACGTTGTCGCGCATCAGTGCCTGCATGCGCGCCGCGCCGAGCGGCTCCGTCGCTACGATGTAAGTGCCGACCGGCATGATCCGCGCACGCAGCTTCGCCGAGATCTTTTCATCCACGTAGGCGTTGCAGCAGAGCGCGACGTGCTTCGCGCGCACGGTTCCGCCGTCCGTCGCAATCGTGACCGTGTCGCCGTGGTCGAGGCGCACGACCTGGCTGCCTTCGAAGACGCGCACGCCAGCGGCCTCGGCGGCGCGTGCCAGACCGAGCGTGTAGTTGAGAGGATGCAGGTGGCCGCTGCGAGGATCGAGCAGGCCGCCGATATACCGGTCCGTCGCGAGGATCGCGCGCACTTCGTCACGGTCGAGCCAGCGCGGGGACGCATAACCGTAATCGCGATCGAGTTCTTCGCGCCAGGCCTTGAGCTCCGTCTCGTGGCGCGGCTTGATCGCGACGTGCATCTGGCCCCAGTTGAGGTCGCAGTCGATCGAGTGCCGCGCGACGCGCGCTTTCAGCAGGTCGAGGGCTTCTACAGAGATGTCGAACATGCGCCTGGCCACGTCCTTGCCGACCTGCGCCGCGAGCTTGTCCTGTCCGGCGGCAAATCCGAACAACGCCTGTCCGCCGCTGCGGCCGGAGGCGCCCCATGCGATGCGCTTGCCCTCGAGCAGCACGACGCTGTAGCCACGCTCCGCAAGATGCAGCGCGGTCGAGCAGCCCGCGATGCCGCCCCCGACGATGCAGACGTCCGCCGAGACATCGCCCCTGAGCGGTTCGCGCAGTGGTGCAGCGTGTGCGGAGGCGGCGTAGTACGAGCGGACGTGCTCCATGGCTCAGCTCGTCGTCAGGTACCAGGAAAACTCGAGAGGCGACACGTAGGAGCTGAAATCCTGCATTTCGCCGCGCCGGGTCCGGGTGTAGAGCCGCGTGAAGCGTTCGCCGAAGTACTCGCGGACGAACGCGCTCTGTTCGAAGGCGTTCAGTGCTTCCGCCCATGTGAGCGGGATGGTCGGCGTCGCGTCGCGGTATGCGTTGCCGGCCAGCACCGGGCCCGGGTCGAGCTTGCGCGTCATGCCGAGGTGCATTCCGGCGAGAACCATCGCTGCGAGCAGGTACGGGTTCGCCTCGGCCCCGGCGACGCGGTGCTCGACGCGGCGGCTCGCAGGCGGACCGTGCGGCACGCGGAAGGCGACGCCGCGGTTGTTGACCGACCAGCTCGGGCTCAACGGCACATAGGCCTCGGGCTGGAAGCGGCGGTACGAGTTGGCGGTCGGCGCACACACGGCCATCGAGTCGTTGATCGTCGCCGCGAGCCCACCGATCGCGTGGCGCAATGCCGGGCTGCCGGCCGGGTCCTCGGCCGCGAAGACATTGTGCCCGTCGGCGTCCACCAGGCTCACGTGCAGGTGCGCACCGCTGCCGGCGTGCTCGCGATAGGGCTTTGGCATGAATGTCGCCTCCATCCCGTGCTGCAGCGCCACGCCCTTGATCAGTCGCTTCAGGCGGATCGCGTGGTCACAGGCGAGGAGAGCGTCGTCCACGTGGTGCAGGTTCACCTCGAACTGGCCCGGTCCGTACTCGGCCAGCACGGTGCCCGTGGGCAGCTGCTGGACCTGCGCGGCGGAGGCGATGGCCGCAAGCACGCCGGAGTACTCGTCGAG
>Ga0316605_10001502_pt1 | contig 13449 bp, 5 predicted proteins | sample OWC_soil_day20_n_FD_207666 | JGI IMG/M metagenome (GOLD analysis project Ga0316605, IMG submission 207666) | Wetland soil microbial communities from Old Woman Creek delta, Ohio, United States - OWC_soil_day20_noCT | ecosystem: Environmental > Terrestrial > Soil > Wetlands | place: USA: Ohio... | reverse complement strand
AACCGCTCTCGGAAACAATCGATCCGAAGTGGGGATTCGCCAGAACGTTCACCCAGGGCAGCGGTGTTGTCTCTCCGGGCTTCAGAATGATGAGATATTCACGTCCGTCAGGCGTAAATCCCCCGAGACCGTTTCCAAAAATCAGATCGGGATAAGAAAACACTTCCTCATCCTTGCCTTTCGCGCCGGGATTTCTGACCGGCTTCAGTCGCGGCGCGGGGATTTCCTTTATTTTGCGGCGGCTGAGCTGTTCCTCCAGTGTTCCCATATCGTCTTTGATGATAACGCGGGAAACCGTCTGAAAAAGAATGCGGTCTTCACTGGAGATCTGGTCACCCGGTCTCACAAAGATGCCGCCCGGCCGGTCCATCACCCGGGTTTCCATGCTGGTGGCGATCAATCCCACAATCTGGTCATGAAGCGATTGCCGGTAGATGGCGTTATCCTCATTCCAGATGACGAGATCGACCGCCAGACCCTTTAAACGCCAGTAGGCATGGGCCTGCTGGAGCTTACGGACCAGCTCAATGTTGGCATGATCGCCGATCTGAAGCAACACAATGGGCAAATCTCCGGAAATAGCGTAACCCCATAAACCGGACTGCCCGCGGCGGTTTTTCATGATGATCCTCGGATCGGCGCGCAGGGATGAATCGGCGTATATAACGGACCCGGCCATCTGCCCGTAAAGTTTCGCGTCTTCCTGTGTCGCATTGATTTGCCTGAGCGTTACCTGGCTGTGGGTCCAGGCCAGATTAAAAACGCGATCGGCCAGGCGGTTATCGGAGTATTTTTCAACAAGGCCGAGAGCCCTGGCACGGGTTTCGGCGATGCCGGAAACAATATCCAGCGTCACCGATTCTCCCGGAGCGAGTCTGATCAGACGGCGGATGGAAACAATCGGATCCAGAACGGACCCTTCCGTGCCTGACAGAGCCTGCGCTCCGCCCACAGACTGCTTCATGGCCGCGGGGCTGGACAGCGTGTTGCCGCGGCCGACAAACTTCAAGCGGTCCGTTTCATAGGAGACCTCGCTTTTGTCCGTGCCTTGCACCGCCATTAAATGAAACGCCCAATAGGTGGGCTCATCCTTGGAACGGGGTCTTCGCGTACAGAGAATGGCCTGGCGATTCCGGATGATTTCCGTTTGAACAAAAAGGTTGGAAAATGCCGGATGGATCGCGTCAGCCGCGGGCGCGGCGATCACCACTTCCGCGTAACTGGTTACATCCAGGTCGCGGCGTTTTCTGGAACGATTGGTGATGCGGACGCGCCTCAGTTCAATATCATCTTCCGGCGATACGGCAATCTGGGTGTGCGTGTTGATGTCGTCATCGCGTCGGCGAAATTCCACTTTTGAGTCGGATAAAATCGCCTCGTACCGGTCAGGCTTTTTCAGCGTCGGCTGATAGGCGCAAGACCAGAATTCTCCCGTGGAAATGTCGCGGATGTAACAAAACGTGCCCCAGCAATCGCGGGTGGCGTCTTCGCGCCAGCGGGTCACCGCCAAATCTTTCCAGCGGCTGTATCCGCCGCCGGCCTGGGTCACCATCACGTGATATCTGCCGTTGGACAGCAATTGCACCTCCGGCGCGGGCGTGTCGGGCGTTTTGAAAACACGCGATGGGACTTTCTGCAGACCGGGCGATTTCCGGATGTTAATGTCGTCGGCGATCTGCCGGTAGAAGGAAACGGCTTTGGGGATGCGTTCCTGGAGCAGAAGCGTTGCTGATTGAAACATCGGTTCGGATTCAAAACGTTTCTGCATCGGACGGTTCAGCAAGAGATGGGCCAGGGCCAGTAAGCTCATCCCCTGATGATGCGCCATGAAAGATCGGACGGCAACACTGACTTGACCGGCGGGCAAACGCGAAGCGGTGTAATCCAGCGCTTCATAAAAACCGTACGACCCCATCATGCCCTTCCCGGCCAGCCGCTGGAGATTCTCGCAGGCCTCCCGGGGCGCGATCATCAGCGCCAGCGCCGAGGCATACGGAGCGACCACCAGATCGTCGCCAAGTCCGCGTTTGAGCCCCAGGCCGGGGACGCCGAAAGCTCGATACTGGTAGTTCAAGTGACCATCGATGATGTTGTAGCCGGATTCCGAAATGCCCCAGAGCACTCCCCTTTTCTCCCCGTAGGCGATCTGTCTTTTAACCGCCGCCTTGTATGTTTGGTCCAGAAGCGTGTTTTCGTAATTCGGCATAACCAGAAGCGGCATCAGGTACTCAAACATCGACCCGTCCCAGGCCAGCAGCACCGGATCACCTCCCGGGTTCGTGAGCATGCGTCCCAGGGCAAACCAGTTTTCCTTCGGCAGTTGCCCCTGCGCAATGCCGACAAAGCTGCAAAATCTGGCCTCGGACGCCAGCAGATCATAGAAGCTGGCATCCCGGCGACGATCGCCGACGCTATAACCGATGGTTAATAACTGCCGTCCTTTGTCGTACAGGAAGCTGTAATCCATTTCAGCGAATTCCCCGGTTTTTTTAATGAGCGTTTGGATGACGGATAGTCTTTCACGTGCGATGGCGCTTCCTTCCGAAACCCGTTTATGAAAATCGCTTAACCAGGCCCGTTCGCCGGCTTCAGCAGAAGCCCCGATCATTTCTTCCACAACGACAAGCCATTTAGCGGGCAGATCCGCCACTTCCCGTAATGTGGGAATTCCCATGTCTTCAAAAAGCCGGACAACCGGGGTCTTCGGAACAGCAAGCGAAGCCCAGGGGCAGATCGTGGTCAGTTCGTCCGCCGCGTCCCGGCATTGACGAACGAGAACCTGCGCCCAGCCATAGGCCTGACTTTGCGGATCGGCCTCAAAGGCGGCGGCAAGGATTGATGCCGCCCGGGCCAGCCCATCGATCCGCCGCCACAATTCGTTCACCGTCTTTCCCTGCAGAGCCTCAGGCGAATCCAGATGCTTTTTAAATGCGGCCAGTTCATTTTTAGACGTCGTCTCAGCGACATCTTTGAGGACTCTGTAAGTGTCGGTAATGCCTTCCAGCAATCGATCCCCCGATATTTTCCGGTCCGGAAGCTCAAGGAGTCCCCATTTCAGCGTCAACAGATAACCGCCCAGATTTCCGCTGTCCACGGTCGATATGTAATGCGGCGGCAATGTTTTTAAGCTTTGCGTATCATACCAGTTGTAAAAATGACCCCGGTAACGATCCAATTTTTCCATGGCGTCGAAGGTATTGGCTGTGCGTCTGATGAATTCACCGGACGTAATATACTCAAAATCGCATGCGGACAAATTCGCCAGGAGCGCCAGACCGATGTTGGTGGGCGATGTGCGATGTGCAATGACGGAACCGGGATCCTCCTGATAGTTGTCCGGGGGCAGCCAGTGATCTCCCACGGCGACAAATCGTTCAAAAAACGCCCAGGTTCTGCGGGCTGCCTTTCTCAGAAAGATAATTTGTTCATTATTCAGAGTGATCCCTTCTTTGACGACAGGACGGCTGACCCACCATGTAATGAAGGGAGATCCAAACCATAGAACCAGCACGGGCAGGGCGGCCCAAAGCGCACCGGGTCTCGCCATCAGCAGATATGTGAATACTGAGGCCGACAGAAGGGGGGCGATCCACATGGACTTGCAGGATTCGGCAAGACCGTTTGCCGCATGATGCGTATGGTTGTGGAAGGGATTCCACTCCAATAATCGTTTGTGCGTCACCAGCATCCGCCAGACCGTGCGTAAAATAGCATCGAGACTGTAGAAAGCTTCATACGGCAGACAGACGATTGTAAATAAAATCTGAAATCCATGCCGCCTGGCCTGCCGCATCATATAGATGATGTGGTCCCGCAACAATACGTCTCCCGGCTTGCGAAACAGATCCAGTGTAACAGCTCCCGCGGAAGGGATCAGCAGAATTCCCGCTGCCAGGAGCGTCCATAGCCAGGCCGGAGGCAGCATGGTCCAACCGGCGATCAGCATGATCGTCAACGCGGCGGGAACGAGACTGCGGCGAAGGTTATCGAATATTTTCCACTGGGAAAGACACGATAATGCATTTTTTTGATGTTCGCCGCCCAAAACAGGAACCTTTGACCTCAACCAACCGGCGATTTGCCAGTCTCCGCGAATCCAGCGGTATCTGCGGCCGACATCCACCCGATACTGCGCCGGATATTCTTCATATAACTCGACGTCGGAAATAAGCCCGCTGCGCGCATGACAACCCTCGATCAGGTCATGGCTGAGTATCCGATTTTCGGGAAGACGGTTGTGCAGCACTTTTTCAAATGCATCGACGTCATAAATGCCTTTGCCCACATAGGAGCCTTCACCAAAGACATCCTGATAAATGTCGGAAACCATACGCGTATAGGGGTCGATGCCCGTCTGGCCTCCCCACAATCGCGAATACCATGTCTGTCTGGCTCCGGACAGGCTCTCCGTCAGACGCGGCTGCAGGATGCCGTAACCGGCGTAAATTATTTTTCTGGATTCGTCAAAGCGGGGTCGGTTCAGGGGGTGGGCTATCGTCCCGATAAATTTCTCCGCGGCATCGCGGGGCAACTGCGTATCCGTATCCAGGGTAATGACATATTTCACGTTGGATAATAATTCCGTGGCGCCGACAATCTTGGAAAAACAATCTTTCGCGCCGCCGCGCAAGAGGGCGTTCAACTCGGCGAGTTTGCCGCGTTTACGTTCGTAGCCCATCCATATGCCTTCCTCCGGATTCCAGAGGCGCGGACGATGAAACAGAAAAAAGGTTCCTCCTTTGACACCCCTGTATTTCTCATGAAGGTCCTTGATCCCCCTCTCGGCCAAACGCAAAAGTTCGTCGTCTTGAGGCATTTTTTCTGAAGAGGCGTCGCCAAAATCGGTAAGCAGACCGAAATGCAGGTTGTTTTCCCGGTTCGTCAGAAATCGTATTTCCAGTGCTTCGATCAAATCTTCCACGTTCTGAAGATTGTTGAGCATTGTGGGAATCACCACCAGCGTGCTTGCTTCCGGCGGAATTTCCAGCGAAAAGTCCATGCGCGGCAGGGGATGCGGATGCGTCAGCAGTGTGGCCAGCCAGTTGGTCAGAGCCACCCCCAGAGAACTTGCGGAAAGAACCAGGATCGCCGCAGCCGGAAGCATGATCCAGCCGTGAACACCTGCCGCCTGGATCCTGACCAGCAGAGCTCCCGCCAGTAATAAGGTGATCAGAATAATGCTGCCCAGATAAAGGAGTAAAGGAGCCCGGCAAAGAATTCTTTTGACGGTCTCGAATAAAGAAAGGTGCATCTGCGTGTTTTTTTCAAGGTGAGGCAATCCTTTGTCAATGAGATAATAACCGACATGATTCATCCAGTCTTCGCCGCTTTTCCGGGACAGGGCCTCCTTGGCCAAATCGATGGCTTTCTCAGCGACATCTCTTTCGAATATCCGGCTGTTTTTGGCAATTTTTTCAACGACATGACGATAATGGTCCCGCGTGACAAAATCCATTCGGATGTAAACGTCGCTGGGATCTTCCCGCAGCACTTTTTCGACCACACTCATGGTCTCGACAAATTCACGCCAGTCCATCGTCGTCAAAAACCGAAGGGAGACGATGCTGTTGCTGACTGAAGCCTGGTCTGCGGCCAGTTGCTGACTCCCCGACTGGATCATCTGTTCAATGGTCTGGCGCGATTCGGAGAGCCGCTGTTCGATCCAGGTAAGGGGCAAAGCGAGCGCCGGACTCTTTCCCTGCAGGCGGCGGGCAAATTCCGCGACAAATGAACTGGAAAGCGGTGGATCGGACCTGGCCATATCCGCAATAACGAGAACAAGATTTTTGGGATCCCGCTTGGCGACGTCCGCCATCCGATTCGCCCATTCATTGGCGCGCGCCCGGTCCGCAATATCGGCCATGATGCATTTTCCAATACGCCGGAGATTTTCAATCAGCGCCAGACGCAACATGATCGGAATGGCCCACAACTCGCCCAGTTTCAGATGGGAAACCGACTGGTAGGCGGTGACAAAACTGACGAGATTTTCCAGATCGACCCTGCCGTCCCCGTGGGAAATGATTTCCTGTGCGATATCATAAACCCTGGGAAGGCCGGCCGCGGGGCCCGATGAGAGCCAGGGCAGGCCCCGGCTGAATCCGCGGGATAAGTGACGCTTGGCCGTGCGGACATTTTCCTCAATTAAATAATAGTTATCCAGAAGCCATTCCTCCGCCGGAGCGACGGGGCCGCTTTCCTTGACCACGGCGGTTAACTGCCGGATGGTCTCGATCAGAACGTCGTCATTTTCATGGAGCCGCCCCAGAAGTTTCTCGGTCGCTTTTTTACCGGTTAATTGGTGCAGGCTGGCCAGATTTTTGCCGTGCTGCTTCATCTGTCCGGAACTGAGCAATTCCGATCGCAGCGGGGACTCGTCGCGGGCATACTTTTTCCTGAAACTCCTTTGCGGAAGGAGCTTTTTGAAAAATAGAAAAATATCGGCCGCTGTCTTGTAAATCAAATTCAATTTTTATCTCCTTGTTGAAGAGCAGAGGCGACCATCGTATCCCGGAAAGACATCTTTTTTACCGGGTATATCTTAGAGAATGGATCGTTTGCCGTTATACCGTTCGGTATCGTAATATTTATTCACATCAATGAGATTCAGGTGATCGGTAACATCTTTCATGGGCACCGACGTGATCTCACCATGGCGTAAGCTGACCATTCTGCCGAAATCCTCGCTGACGATCATATCCACAGCCGCAATCCCGAACCACCGCGCCATCAGGCGGTCCCGGGCCGACGGTGATCCTCCCCGCTGCAGGTGACTCAACATGACATAGCGGGTTTCGAATCCCGTTTTCCCTTCGATTTCCTGCGCGATATAGGCGGCAATTCCCCCCAGGGACCGGTGCCCGAACTCATCCACCTTATTGTCTTTGCAGAATTCTCTATGGACGGTCATCGCAGCGCCCTCGGACACGACGATAATACTGTACTGCCCTTCCCGGCCACGGCGTTCTTCAAGCAGAGCGCAGACGCGTTCCATATCAAAAGGGAATTCGGGAATCAGAATAATATAGGCGCCGCTGCACTCGCCTCCGTGCAGGGCAAGCCATCCCGCATGCCGGCCCATGGTCTCCACCACGAAAATCCGGTTGTGGGAACCGGCGGTTGTCCGGAGACGATCAATTTCTTCCATGATAATGTTCACCGCCGAATCAAAGCCCAACGAATAATCGGTGCCCACCAGATCGCCGTCAATGGTTTTGGGAATACCGATCGTCTTGACGCCAAGGCGGTAGAGCTTGGAAGCGACGCCAAGGGTATCTTCGCCGCCGATCGCCACAATAACATCGATGCCGAGCCTGGCGATATTCCCCATCACCACGCCCTGCGCGTTTTTTTTGGGATTGAAGGGGTTGGTCCGGGACGTGCCGAGGTTCGTTCCCCCGTAACGGTCCCATGTGCGCACGATCTCCTCATCAAGCTTCAGGGTATGGCGGGCCAAACTCTCGGGACTCTCCGGATCGACTTCCACGAGGCCCTTCCATCCATCCCGAATACCGATGACGTCAAACTTGACGGACCGCTTCTGCTCGAGCAGAGGATCAAGAGCCGATTTGGTCACCCATTTAATTGCGCCGTTGAGCCCCGGGCAATCACCGCCACCCGTTAAAACAGCTATTCTCATGGCTATTTTCCCTAAAAGTTTATTTTACTGTTTCATTACAAACAATAGACGACGTCACAATTCTTCTTGATCGATCAGTAGAAAGGAGATTGGATATTGGGAATCGAGAAAACCGGTTTCTCCGGATGCTACCGTTCTTGATCTGTTTTCTCCGTTTACAGTCCGGGCACCCAGTTGCGAAGCAAGATATCAACCTTGAATGATCGTAGTATTTCATATTGCTCAACTTTTATCAACTGAAGAATTCAGGCCGGTCCATCCGGTTACTGCTGGCCGAGCTTGACCACCCCATCTTTCGGTGATAATGGAGCTTCAATTCTATTGCGAGGATCATTTTGAAAAAAAGCAGGCAGGACTCTTTCTGGGGCGGCGTTGTCCGCTCAATGGGGATTGTTTTCGGCGATATCGGCACAAGCCCCATTTATACCTTGACCGTCGTATTTGCCCTGACCCCGAGGACGCAGGATAGCGTTCTGGGAATTCTTTCCCTGGTGGTCTGGACGTTGCTGATCCTCGTCACCGCCGAATACGCCTGGCTGGCCATGAGCCTTTCCTATAAAGGACAAGGCGGCGAAATCATGCTGCGGGAAATCCTGGCGAAAACACTCAAACCCGGCCGTAAACTGGCCTTTGGCGGATTTCTCGCGTTTATCGGCGTTTCGCTTTTATTGGGCGACGGCGTCATCACGCCTGCGATTACCATTCTGTCCGCTGTGGAAGGCATCCTGCTTGTTCCCGGCCTGGAAAACATGCAACTGGGCATTCTGATCCTGATTGCGGTAATGATTGCCATCGGACTTTTTGCCGTTCAATCCCGGGGCGTGGATAAAGTCGCGGGGGTTTTCGGACCGGTTATGCTGGTCTGGTTTGTTTGCCTGGCCGTTACCGGGCTTACATCCTTAGTCACCATGCCGGGGATTCTCAAAGCCGTCAATCCATACTATGCCTTCAATTTTCTTTCGGAAAATGGGCTGGCTGGTTTTTTTGTCCTTTCCGAGGTCATTCTCTGCGCCACGGGCGGAGAGGCCCTGTATGCCGATATGGGGCAACTGGGCAAGAAACCGATCCTGCATGCCTGGTATTTCGTCCTGGCCGCCATCCTTCTTAATTATATGGGCCAGGGCGTCTTCGCTATCGAACATCCGGAAGTCAAGTACCTGCTCTTCGGCATGGTCCAGCATCAGGCCTCTTATTTCTATATTCCTTTTCTCCTGCTCACCGTGCTGGCAACGATCATCGCGTCGCAGTCGATCATCAGCGGGACTTTTTCCGTCGTCTATCAGGGAATTACCACAAGACTCATGCCGCTGATGAAGGTTGCCTATACCTCCAGCCAGATTAAATCCCAGATCCATATTCCCGTCGTGAACGGCACATTGATGTGCGCGGTCATTTTCATGATCCTTTTCTTCCAGAAATCGGAGAATCTGGCCGCGGCTTACGGCATGGCGGTGACCGGATCGATGACCATCACCGGCCTGATGATGATTCTGGTGTTTTCACAGATCAAAAGATGGAAATGGAAGCTTCCCTTCGCCGTCCTGATCAGCGCCATTGCCTTTACTTTTTTTATCTCTACCCTGAGCAAGCTTCCTCACGGCGCCTATTGGTCGCTGATTCTGGCCGCCATCCCGCTCAGCCTGATTCTCATCTGGACGAAGGGCCAAAAACGCCTGTATGAATCTCTGCGGCCGTTGGATTTCGAAACCTTCCTCATCAGCTATGAACAAATCTACGCCAAAGGGAGAAATATCGCCGGCACAGCCCTGTATTTCTGCCGGGGCTACCGGATGATCTCGCCTTACATTGTTCACAGCATCTTTCGCAGCAATATTATCTATGAGCGAAATGTGCTGATTTCCATCAACCGCACGGATGAACCCTATGGGGTGAATGTTCATTTGAAGCAGGATCTGGCACCGGGTCTCGAGTCGCTCGAAGTGGAAGCCGGCTACCGGGAAATTTTCGATCTTGAAGGTCTGATCAAGGAGCAGGGCATCCAGGAAAAGGTCATCTTTTACGGCGTGGAGGACATCGTCACGCGCAACCCCATCTGGCGCGTCTTCAGTCTGATTAAGCGGATCACCCCTAATTTCGTTCAGTTCAGCAAGCTGCCGCCCAGCCGCCTGCAGGGAATTGTGACGCGGGTGGAGATGTAGCGCCATTTCTTGGCGGGAACTGAAAAGCATCTGAAGCAGATGACTCGCTAATTTAACGATAGGAATCAAAATGCCGGCGGGGCTTAGAAGAACGCAGATACAACCATCGTACCGGACAGACCGATCAGGATAATGACGGTTGCCCAGGAAATAACATTCATCAGCCTGCTGTTGATATAATCTCCCATAACACGCTTGTCATTAATCAGAAGCAGCATGAAAATCAGGACAAACGGCAGCAGAATACCGTTGATAACCTGAGAGTAAAACATGATGGAAATCAGCGGCACACCCGGCAAAAGAATAATGCCCGCTCCCAAAAAGATCATCAGCGAGTAAAGGCCGTAAAACTGCGGGGCTTCAATAAATTTCGTATTTAGGCTGGATTCCCAGCCAAAGGCTTCACAAATGGTATAAGCGGTGGAAAGAGGCAGGATCGAGGCGGCAAAAAGCGATGCATTAAGCAAACCGAAGGCAAACAGCATTGAAGCGTATGATCCGGCCAGCGGCGCCAAAGCCAGCGCGGCGTCTTTCGCTGTTTCAATCTTAAGCCCGTTTTGAAATAAGGTCAGGGCGCAAAGCATAATAATAAAAAAAGCAACAACGTTGACGGTGATTGAGCCGAAGATAACATCCATCCGGGAATATTTATAACTTTCCGCTTTCAACCCTTTGTCCACGATCGACGATTGCAGGTAAAACTGCATCCAGGGGGCTATCGTTGTTCCAATAATTCCGATAGCCATGGTCAGCATGCTTGTATCAAAATTCAAATCCGGTGTTATTGCCGCTTTGCTGATGACCGACCAGTCGGGATGAACCAGAAACCCTGACACGACATAGGAAAGATAAAAAACACAGGCCACAAGAAATACTTTTTCCACCGATTTATAATTTCCCTTAACCACCAGCCACCAGACAAAGAAAGCGCCTGCCGGCACGGAAATGTACTTACTGACGCCGAATATTTCCATACTGGCCGCGATACCGGCAAATTCGCAGAGTGTGTTTCCCAGGTTGGCGAGAAGCAGAACGATCATCAAATAAAAAGTGATTTTTGCGCCGAAACGCTCGCGAATCAAATCAGAAAGTCCCTTGCCGGAAACCACCCCCATCCGAGCGCACATTTCCTGAATGATGATCAATGCCAAGGTGACGGGGATTAAAATCCACAGAAGACTTAATCCATAATGAGCACCGGCCAGAGAATAGGTGGTAATGCCGCCAGCGTCATTATCGACATTGGACGTAATGATCCCCGGACCGATAAAGGCAAAGAAGAGTCCCAGTTTCCATAAACCGGTTTGAATTATTTTTTTCCAATAGGCTTTGATTGTTTCCATAAATTACCGGCAACAGCCGCTCATGTCTCACTTCCCTAATTGCGGAGCCACAATCTCCAGAAGATTTTTAAAAATAATGGTGCCATGCATCTTTTCATTTTCATCCACGACGGGTATGGCGGTTACCGCGTATTTGGCGAACAGGTCGGCAATGGTGTCATGTTTGTCATCGAGTTTGACCGAAACAACGCGTTCATCCATAATGTCTTCCAGCCTTTGATCCGCATCGGCCAGAATCAAATCGCGAAGACTGATGACACCCAACAGACGTTCTTCCTCATCCGTCACATAGACGTAGTAAACCAGATCCACATCGGCCGCTTCCCGGCGAAATTTCTCCAGGGCTTCCCGAACCGTCGTTAGCGGGTTGAAACTCAGATAAGACGTGGTCATCATACCGCCCGCTTCCCGCTCAGGATGGGCCATGAGTTCCTTGACATCATCGGCAATATCCTTTTCCATTTCTTTTAAAATGCCTTCCGCCTTGGCTTTTGGCAGATCTCCGATCAGGTCGGCCGCTTCGGACAGAGACATTTCCTCGATAATGTCCGACGCCTTTTCCGAATTGAGATCATTAATCAGGCTGACCTGAATTTTAGGGTCGGTCTCTTCCAGCGCTTCCGCTGCCGTTTCAACATCCAGGGCCTGAAACACGGCGGCGCGCTGTTTAATATTGAGATCTTCCAGAATATCCGCCAGATCGGCCGGATGGATTTGGCTTAACCGGTTTTGCGTTATATTCAACTGTAATAGATTCGGCGAACTGAGCGGTTGGGTAAATTTCCAGGGAATAAGATGATCAGGCAATTTGTAATCAAACAAGCCCTGAAAAACGGCATCGAAAACTCTAATTAAACCGACACGGCGAATCAAACCGCGAAAGCCAACGTCCACATGAACAAGATGCAGACCGTGCCGCGTTTTCAAAAAGTGAAGATCATTGACCCGTCTAATTTTAGCACCGTCCGTATCCACCACCTGCTTATCCAGAAGCGCATCTTTGAGCAGCAGCTCTCCTTCACGTAAATCAAGCGCGGACAAATCCCGGAGGGACGTTACCGATACCGATATGTTTTGATCAACATCCGCTACGTCTTTCCAGGGGAGAACGACCGGTGTTTTTTCCCGGGCAGAGCGTAAAATAATGCCGGTAACAATTGGATAAGGGTCGACAAGCTCCGCCGTTAAATCATAAACGCGGCCTAATGTTTCGCCCGTGTCGCCAATAATGCTTCTCCCCAGGATTTTGCTTAGAAATAAAAAAACCTGAGGTTCGCGATTTATCGCCATGATTATTTCCCTCCAGGTGGAAGACGTATACCAGATATTATTTTTCACGGAAAGCGTTTTTGAATCTTTTTTTGATGGAATCGAAACAGCGACATCCCAGGCGTCATTTAACGCCTTGACGGCTGAAAATTCTATCGTTACTTCTGAGGGTAATGTGTCAAAAATAAAAGCAGAATGGAAAAACGGAGATTACCGGAAACAAACGGCGGTTTTAAGGACTAAGTCATTCGATAATTTCCCGTTTATATTTAAGAACGTCAACCTTGATGCTGCTTTCAGCGGTTCACAAAAGTCATGGTTAAAATATTGCTGTCCCCTTCCCGCCGGTAGGCCACCCGATCGGTCATCTTGCGGATCAGAAATACGCCCATCCCGCCGATCTTACGTTTGGTCAGATCAGAGTCCACATCCGGATTGGCCAGGGAAAGAGGATCAAAAGAAACCCCTGTGTCGCGGATTTCAATCGTCAGCGATGGATCATCCGCAACCACGCAACGCACTTCAACCTGCCCCGGGTTCCGGGCATAGCCGTGCACAAACACATTGACCAGCGCCTCTTCCGCAACCAGTTCAATCCGCTGCAGCGTGCCCTCGGAGAATCCTCTTTTCTTCGCCTCGGTCCTGATAAAAGTCAGCAGCTCGTGCAGGCTTTCCACCCGGGCGGGCATTTGTTTAGTCAGCATAGGCCACCCTTTCAGCGCGACGCTAGCGGACAGCGTCCTGAGCCGCTCCCAGGGTGTCGTATGCGGGAATCAGAGCAATAAATCCCGAAATGGTGAATACGTCTTTCACGTTATCCCGGAGTCTGGCCATGCCCAGTTTCCCGTCGCGCGCTTTCATTTTTTTGGCAGTAGTAAGAAATACTCTCAGGCCGGCGCTGCTGATATAGTCAAGTTCGTCCAGATCGAAAATCAGCTTTTTCCCCGATTGTTCGAACCACACGTTGAGCCGCTCTTCCAGCTGCGGAACGGTCACGGCATCCAGCCTGCCGCGAAGCATAAAAACAAACACGTCTGAT
>Ga0316605_10001501_pt1 | contig 13450 bp, 8 predicted proteins | sample OWC_soil_day20_n_FD_207666 | JGI IMG/M metagenome (GOLD analysis project Ga0316605, IMG submission 207666) | Wetland soil microbial communities from Old Woman Creek delta, Ohio, United States - OWC_soil_day20_noCT | ecosystem: Environmental > Terrestrial > Soil > Wetlands | place: USA: Ohio... | reverse complement strand
TCGTGCGGGTCAAAACTTGCCATTCTTCAAAAATTATTACCGTTTTATCTTTTACAAATATATCTATAGTTTTTATATAAAATTTGATTTTAATTTATGTTTGTTGATATGTTAATAACTAAACTTATCATATTTAATAAACAAATATTTTAACTTTATTAACAAGTTATTAATATTAAATATTTAACTTAATTAATTATCATATAATATTTTATATAAAAATAAACATCATTATTAACCATTGTTGATAACTGTAAGAAAGAGGATTTCAACAATTGGTGTATGTGGATAAAAATGCGATAAATAATTCAAAAAATTGCCCTTAAAAATTTGGATATAAAAAGGAAGATTATATATAAAAAAAGATGGCAATAATTGTAAAAGAATTATGAATTTTTATAAACATGAGACAAACTGTTTTATTAACAGTATTTGGTATTATTGTTAATAAACTATATTTGCACCCTATTATATGAAAGAGGGTTTGGTATTAGAAAAATTTGCAACCCAAGACGCTGCAAAAGAACTTGTTAATTGGGTTGAGACTTCAAAGGGAGGAGCCATTACGGCGGAGGGACTCTATTCTTCTGCAAAGGCTTTTGCCATGGCTGCTGCAATAAAAAGCGGCCTTCATTTTATACTTTTAAACAACAGGGAAGATGCCTCTTACTGTTCGGGAGATTTATACAGCCTTCTGGATAAAGAGTGTGTTTTCTTTTTTCCCGGATCATCTAACCATAGCGCAAAAGGTGATAAAAAAGACCCTTCATTTCAGGTTCAGAGAACAGCTGCCATAAAAGCTCTCAACTCATACCGAGAGGGAAGCTATGCCGGTGAAAAACTTATTGTTGTTGCATATCCGCATTCTGTTGCAGAACTTTTGCCTAACGAAAAAAAGTTAAGCTCAAGCATCCTTAAGATATCTAAAGGAGATATGCTTTCGCATGAATTTATTAAAGAAACGCTCATTGAGTACTCTTTTGAACGGGTGGACTTTGTTTCTGAACCGGGTCAGTTTGCTTTGCGCGGAAGCATTATTGACCTGTTTTCTTATTCCGACAACAGGCCGTACAGAGTAGATTTTTTCGGGGATAATGTAGAAAGCATAAGAATATTTGAAATTGACAGCCAGCGGTCGCTGGAAGAACTTGGAACCATTGAAATCTTTCCTAATATATATGAAGGCAATTCAGACGAAGAGCTGACAAATATATTTGCATTCACAGGCAAGGCTTCTACAATATGGATTACAGATGCGGAATATTTTACTCAGCAGATAAAAACGCTGAAAGAGCTTGAAAAGCAGGAAGAAAGGTTAATTGAACCGGCACAGTTTGCAATAGAAACAGGCAATTTCCGGACTATACTTTTTGGGCCGCATTCCAAAAAATTTGAGACAGAGAAAACCATAAAATTTCACACCTCGCCGCAACCATCTTTTAACAAAAACTTCGATTTGCTTGCCGGAGACATTGACAACAAAACCACAGAGGGATTTGATGTATCAATTATAAGCGACAATCTTAATCAGATAGAGAGGTTAAACCAGATATTTTCTTCAATTGAAGGACATCCGGTTAAATTCAACCATCTGAATTACTCTCTTCATGAGGGATTCACTGACCATAATTCCATGCTTTGTTTGTATACCGACCATCAGATATTTGAGCGGTATCACAGGGTTAAGACATACAGAACAGTTGAGAAGAGCGAGAGGCTTACAATTAACGACCTGAACTCTTTTCAGATAGGAGATTATATAGTTCACGTTGACCACGGGATAGGAGTATTTGGAGGCCTGGTGAGGACTAGTATAAACGGAAAACCGCAGGAGGTAGTAAAACTTATCTACAGGGATGGCGATGTTATATTTTTGTCTATCCACGGCCTGCATAAAATTTCCCGTTACAAGTCAAAGGATTCTTCGCCACCTAAGGTTTATAAGCTTGGTACCGGTGCGTGGAACAAACTCAAGAGCCAGGCAAAATCAAAAGCTAAAGATATTGCCTCGGACCTGATAGAGTTGTATGCTAAAAGAAGAGGTTCCGGAGGTTATGCCTTCTCCGGCGACTCATATATGCAGTATGAACTGGAAGCTTCTTTTATTTATGAGGATACTCCGGATCAGCTAAAGGCGACAAAGGCGGTGAAGGAGGATATGGAACAAAACTATCCAATGGACAGGCTGGTGTGCGGAGACGTGGGATTTGGCAAAACCGAGATAGCAATAAGGGCGGCATTTAAGGCTGTTGCCGACAGCAAACAGGTGGCAGTTCTCGTTCCAACAACAATTTTAGCACTTCAGCATTATAAAACATTTACAAGACGGTTAAAAAATTTTCCGTGCAACATTAGCTATATCAGCCGGCTCAAAACGTCCAGGGAGATTAAAGAGACAACCGACAAGCTTAAAGAAGGACAATTGGACATTATTATTGGCACCCACCGGTTGCTTAACAAAGAGATTAACTTTAAAGATCTGGGGCTTCTGATTATTGACGAAGAGCAAAAATTCGGAGTAGCAGCAAAAGAGAGACTGAGACAACTCAAGGCAAATGTGGATACTCTCACTCTCACGGCTACGCCAATCCCCCGTACTCTTCAGTTTTCTTTGCTTGGAGCAAGGGATCTTTCCATAATAAACACTCCTCCCCCAAACAGACTACCCATTCAGACCGAGATAATTGACTTTAATGAAGATGTAATAAGGGATGCAATCAATTTTGAACTTGAAAGGGGCGGACAGGTCTTTTTTGTTCATAACCGGGTAGAAGACATAAGAGCGATAGAAGATATCATCCGCCGGCTGTGCCCCGAAGCAAAATGCTGCGTTGGCCATGGTCAGATGGAGCCAACAGCGCTCGAGAGGGTGATTCTTGATTTTATGATGGGCGATTACGATATTCTGATTGCCACAACAATAGTAGAAAACGGGATTGACATTCCGAATGCAAATACCATGATTATCAATCAGGCGCAAAATTTTGGCCTGAGCGATCTTCACCAGCTGAGAGGCAGGGTGGGGAGGTCCAACAGCAAAGCCTTCTGTTATCTGATAGTACCTTCAATGCTTGCAATAACGGATGAGGCGAGGCGGAGGCTAAAGGCAATTGAGGCATTCTCCGATTTAGGAAGCGGATTCAACATTGCAATGCAGGATTTAGATATCCGCGGTGCCGGAAATATGCTTGGTTCCGAACAGAGCGGTTTTATTGCAGAAATGGGATTTGAAACATATCAGCGCATATTGACCGAGGCAGTTAATGAATTGAGAGAGGAGAGGGGTATGGAGATTCCTTCAGACTCGCATCAGACCGCAAAAACGAATGATTTTGTTGCCGACTGCTCAATTGAAACCGACCTGGAAATACTCATTCCGGACGACTATGTAAATATTACATCAGAAAAAATGAGGCTGTACAAAGAGCTTGACGCCGTTGCCAGCGAAGCGGAACTCAAGAGCTTCCTTGAATCGCTTGCTGACAGATTCGGACCTTTGCCGCATCAGGTTCAGGAGTTGTCGGACACGGTGAGGCTAAGATGGCTGGCGATGGAGTTGGGATTCGAAAAAATAGTGCTCAAAGAAGGGATGCTGATTGCGTATTTTGTTACCAATAAGATGTCGGGATTTTATAAATCTCCCGGATTTGCTAAAATTCTCAACTATCTTCAGAAACAGTCCAAACGCTTTGAAATTAAGGAGCACAACGAAAAACTCTTTATTAAAGTGAGGCGAGTGGAGAGCATAGAGAGAGCTTATAAAATATTTTTGGAGATGCAATCCTGAAAAATTATAACTTTGCAAATTGTGACTAATCTCATAATAGATATCGGAAACACAGCTCTTAAAGCTGCCTTTGCTCAGGGAACTGTAGTGGGGGCCGTTGAAAGATACTGCGGAGAAGGGGTTTTGGATTTCATACTTGGAATGACTTCCGCACAGAAACCAGCAGTAATTGCAATCTCCACCGTTAGAAAATTTGATGATAATTTTTACGGCAGGCTTGAGCGTGAGTGTGAGAAACTTATTGTGCTGAATGATAAAACGTGGCTTCCGCTTGTTAACAAATATAAGACGCCGGAAACTTTAGGTGCAGACAGGATTGCATCTGCAGTTGCGGCAAAGGAGCTTTTTCCCGGGAAAAATATTATTGTTTTCGATTTTGGGACGGCTCTTACAATTGATTTTATTACATCATCCGGAGAATTTCTCGGGGGAAATATTTCGCTGGGTTTAAGGACTAGATATATGGCTTTAAACCATTATACTCAGCAACTTCCGCTCCTTGATGCGCCGGAGGAATTTGATGGAATAGGAGGGTCTACAAAGGATGCTATAAACACCGGCGTTATTTTGGGTCTGATTTTTGAAGTTGAAGGTTATATAAGGCAATATCCGGATCACATACATATTTTTACAGGTGGTGATGCGATTTATTTTGCAAAAAAATTGAAAAGTCCGATATTTGTAGTTTACAATTTAGTATTGATGGGCTTAGCCCATGTAGCTGATTATTATGAGAAAAAACAGATTCTTTGCTAAGGCATTACTTCTTTCATTATCAATGATGTGGGTTGGCCTTGCCTTCTCTCAGACGACAGATGCCCTAAACACGTTCACTCCGTATTCCATTTTTGGAGTGGGCAATGTTTCCAAACAGGGTACCGCATTAAACAAAGCTATGGGGGGAATCGGGATAGGTTTCAGAGACAACCGTTCCATCAACTACCTCAACCCCGCATCAATATCCTTCAGAGATACACTTGCCTTCATGCTCGACTTTGGCATGGAACAAAACAATAATTACTATTCTTCTGCAACATCATCATCGGCATACAACACATTCAATATGCACGATTTTGTGATGACTTTTCCTATTTATAAAAAATCGGCACTCATAATCGGAGTAACCCCATACAGCTCAGTTGGCTACAAATTTGAAACGAAAGAGACCGATCCGGAAATCATTAATGCGCTCGGAGACGTTACATATCAAAAATATGGAACAGGCGGAATAAACAAACTCTTCCTCGGGGGCTCTGCCAAGATTTTTAAAAATCTTTCCCTTGGAGCAGAATTGTTATACTACTTTGGAACAATTGACCGATATTCAAATATAAACTTCAGCAACTCGGGGTCGCTCCGGAATATTAAAACAGGAGATGACTTTGTAATCAGCACAATTTCAGGTAAACTTGGCCTTCAGTACAGCTACAATTTTGACAAAGAGAAATCGCTTACTCTGGGTGCGACATATCTTATTAATACAAAACTCAGCGGAGAGCGTACAAAGTATACTTTTTCAAATACTGCATCGGAAGCAGTTGATACCGTTTCCTATAATGTTAGCACAAATACAAATCTGCAAATTCCGGGAGAACTGGGAATTGGTGCCTCATACAGATTACAGGACAAATGGATGATTGGTGCAGATTATGTGAGACAGAACTGGAAAAATGCCAGCGTCCCACTCACTCCGGGGGTGAATTTCCTTCCAACAACGAGCAGTTCTATAAGAATTGGGGGAGAATATACGCCAAACAGGTATGATATCAGGTACTATCTTAAGAGAGTGACATACAGGGCGGGTCTCTATTACGACAAGTCGTACGTGAGCCTTAACGGACAGCAGGTAAATTCGTTTGGCATAACACTGGGAGCCAACCTGCCAATTTACAGGTGGTATAATGCATTTGGATTCTCAATTGACATGGGTCAGAGGGGAGCTGTAAGAGACGGACTCGTGAGAGAAAGATATATAATGCTAAACCTCAACGTGAGTCTTCACGATATTTGGTTCCAGAAATACAGGTATGACTAAAATAAATTTAAATTTAAAATAATTAATGGTTATGAAGAAAGTAAGTGTATTATTTTTACTTGCAGCCCTTTCTCTGATCTCAATATCATCTTTTGCTCAGGGAAAATATGGTAAAGATAGTGTAGAATGTACCAGAAATATCTCGTTCTACACAGATTATATGAAGCAGGGAAACCTGGCAGAGGCCGCTCCTTTGTGGAGAGAAGCATTAAAATACTGCCCTCCGGGAGTGAGACAAGGTTTGTATGTTGACGGACAAAAAATTATTAAATTTCTCATCGAGAAGAATAAGAGCAATATTGCTTTAAAGAATTCGTTGATAGACTCTTTGATGATGATGTACGATCTGAGGTCGGAATATTTCCCAAAATATATTTTAACTGCTCAGACCAACAAGGCTCTTGACATGGATATTTACAAAGGCGACCAGAACAAAATAGTATTGGAAGCTTTCGAAAAAGTAATTAAAATGGGCGGCCCAAATGTTGAACCAAGAGTTTTTACCATTGCAATGCAAAGAGCATCGGATATGTATTCAAAAAAAGAGATCGGAGCTGAAAAAGTGATGAGTCTTTATTCAAGCTTTACTCCTATTCTGGAGGCTCAGATTAAAGCAAATCACCCCGACGCTGCCTCGGTAAAAAAGGATGTTGACAATCTGTTTGCAGTGAGCGGTGTTGCAAGTTGTGAAAATATCGTTGCCCTGTTTACACCAAAGCTTGAAGCCACTCCCAATGACAAAGAACTCGTTTCCGGAATTGTAGGCCTGCTAAATAACGGCGGTTGCTACAAGGAGCCTCTTTTCTTAAAGGCAGTTGAATCTCTTTATAAAATGGACCCTTCATATCAGTCGGCATACTATCTGTACAAGCTGTACTCTATGAAAGAGGATTATGCAAATGCTGCAAAAATGCTTCAGGAAGCGATAGACAGCGATCAGTCGGGTCCAAAAGAAGATGCAGAATATCTTTATACTCTGGCATCAATTTATTACGGCAAACTGGAAAGCCCAGCGAAAGCAATTTCTTTAGCAAGACAAGCGGCAGAACTGGACCCTTCATATAATGGAAAGGTATATATGCTGATGGGTTCTGTATGGGCTTCTTCAAGATGTGGCGGAAATGAAATTGAATCCAGGGCAAAATGGTGGGTTGCTGTTGACTTTTTTGTAAAAGCAAAAAATGCCGACTCTACTCTTTCCGAAGAAGCCGACAGATTTATTTCAACTTATCGTCAATATTTTCCAAAACAGGAAGATGCATTTATGTACGATATAATTGACGGTTCTTCATATACTGTTTCATGTGCAGGGATGAGAGAATCGACAACAGTGAGAACTATTAAATAAGGAAGATGTTTTTTAAAGACTTTCGGGATTTAAGAATTATCAGGACAGTAGCAGCCACTTTTGTGGTTGCTACTCTTCTTTTTTCCTGTAAAGACGAATTGCCGGTTACCGACCCCATTGATGCGGAAAAGGTGCCTACGCATATCGTACTTGAAATGTCTTTAGAACAGTCATCGGGCGGGAAAGTGAAGATGAGGGTAAGTGCTCCTGTTATGCAAAACTTTTCCAAGAGCATACCTCCTTATGAGATATTCCCCAATGGAATGAATGTCAAGGCTTTTACCGCCGACGGACTCCTCGAAACCGAAATAACAGCCAAACAGGCAAGACACATAAATTCTCCGGAGAAAGATCAGTGGGAGGCATACGGAGATGTCGTGATTAATAACTACATCAAAGGACAAACAATAGAAACAGACACCCTTTATTGGGACAAGTCAAACAAAAAGATCTTTACGCATTGCTATGTCAAGATAAAGGATCCGCTGGGATTTATACAGGGTTATGGAATGGAATCGGACGAACTTGCAAGAAATGCGATACTTCTGCGACCTTTCGATGCTTACGGAATAATAAAAAGAGATTCAACCGAGGTAATTTACGTAGATACTGTTAACTTTATAGGGCCCATTTTAAAGATTAAATAGTATGGTTTCTATTATTACGGCTATTGTATCATTATTGATCCTCTCTTTATTTGCAGCTCTGGAAATCTCTTTTCTGGCCTGCAACAGATTAAAAATAGAGCTCGACTTAAAACAGGAGAGACACTATGCCCATATTATTGAAATTCTGCTCGAAAACAGCACGCAATTTTTAAATTCACTTAAAATAGCTTACGCATTCTTTTTGGTGCTTTTAGGAGTATCAATTGTAAACATATTTTCTCCTCTGATAACTGAATATATTACAGATTCGCTTTTTGGAATAATAGTCATTGAGATTTTTCTTATCGTATTTCTGGCCGTGGGTCCGGCCAATCTTCTTCCTAAACGGTTTTCCGTTAAAAACCCAAATCTGGTACTTGAAAAGTTTTACTGGCTTGCATATGCTGTGTATAATACGATATCTCCTTTTATGAAAAAGAGAGAAATCTCCCAATCTGTTATCCCGCCGGGAGAACCTGAAACATCGGCAGATATTGAAATAATCCAGAATGCACTTAATTTTTCCGAAGTTTTGCTTAAAGAGTGTATGATTCCAAGAACGGAAATATGTGCGATTTCCAGGGATGCTGCACTGGAAGAGGTTATATCGCTGTTTGCCGAGTCTAATTATTCCCGAATTCCCGTTTTTGCCGGAAGCGTAGACAGGATAGTAGGCTATATACACTCAAAAGACCTGTTTGCCGGAGGCAAAACTGTTTCTGAACTCATACGCCCTGTCGATTTTGTAACCGAGGATATGAACGCAAATGCCCTTTTGGCGATGCTTACAAAAAGCAAGCGGTCGCTTGCGGTTGTTCTGGACGAATACGGCGGAACAGCCGGGATAGTTACCCTTGAGGATCTTATTGAGGAAATTTTCGGAGAAATATCGGATGAGCTTGACAAAGAAGAACTTTCGGAAAAAAGGATTTCAGACAATGAATTTATCTTTTCAGCGCGAAAAGAGATAAAATATCTAAATAAAGCATACGACCTTAACCTTCCCGAATCAGAAGATTACGAAACTCTGGGCGGGTTAATAACTTACCTTCACGAAAACATCCCCGGAGAAGGAGAAGTGCTTGCTTTTAACAATTTTTCTTTCAAAATACTCAAAACTGCTTCAAACCGGGTAGAGACAGTGAGTTTGAAAGTAGAAGACGAATAATAGATATCATAAATAAAAAAATTACTATCTTCGCGCCTTACAAGGAAATAACTTAAAACTTTATAAAAAATGGCAGTTCTCGAGAATATCCGAGTTAAAATGGGTGCCTTTATAACGATTATCATCGGTATCGCACTTTTATCATTTATTGTTGACGCAGACACGTTACAATCGGCAGTCTCCATGTTCTCGTCCAAATATGATGTTGGAGAGATGAAGGGAGAGGCAATCTCTTATAAGGATTATCAAAAAAAGATTGACTATTTTACTCAAATCCACCAAATGGCAACCGGTTCGTCAAATGTTGACGAGCAGACGCAGGAGATGATTAATCAGGGAGCATGGCAGGACATTCTTACCGAGAAAGTCCTTATCCCTACAATCAAGGATGCAGGGCTCGACGTTGGAGAAGAGGAAATGTTTGATTTAAGCCAGGGAACACAAATTTCTCCGGTTCTCACAAGAGAGCAGGCTTTTTTGGGTGCAGACGGCCAGTTCGACAGAAATAAGCTTGTTGAATTCATTAAGGCTATCCCAACTGACGAGAGCGGCAAACTGGCAACATACTGGAACTATTTGGAAAACACAATGATGAACGACCAGATGTTCTCAAAATATGTTTCATTGCTTGCAAAGAGCAGCGTTATGAATCCGGTTGAGCTCAGAAGAACAATTGAAAACAACAATATTACTTCCGATGTTTCATTCGTTATGCAGCCATACGGTTATCAGGTTGATACCACAGTAGCTGTCTCTAAACAGGAGATTAAGGATTATTACAACAAGCGCAAGCAGAACTTTGAACAAAAGGCCAGCAGGGATATAGAATATGTTGTTTTTGAAGTTCAGCCTTCACAGGAAGATATCAACCTTTCAAAAGGCGATATTGAAAAAGTATATAACGAGTTTACCACAACTGGCAATCTGAAATCTTTCCTTGCAAAGAATTCTGAAAAGCAACTCAACCCGTATTACTTCAAAAAGGGCGAACTGGCTTCAATTTCTCCGGTACTGGACAGTTTTGCATTCGGGGCAACTCCGGCTGTAGTTCTTCCGGTTTACCAGGAAGGAAATATATTCAGGGCAGCAAGAATCAGTTCGGTTAAGAATATTCCGGACTCAGTATATGTTGAACACATTCTTCTTGACGGCAGAGACAAGGCGGTTGCTCAGGCAAAAGCCGACTCTCTTATTAAACTTCTTGAGGGAGGAGCAAGCTTCACAGAACTCGCAGCAGCGAATTCCCTTGATAAAAACCCTAATGTTGCTCCCGGCGAACTTGGCTGGATGACACAAAACTATATGATTCCGGGTTTTGACACATGTTTTGTTGCAGCTCCAAACAAGCTGATGAAACTTGAGACTCAATACGGGCTTCATATTGTTAAAATCAAAGAGAAGACCGCTCCTGTTAAAAAAGTTCAGCTTGCCATACTTGAAAAGAGTGCTGTTGCCGGAAAAGAGACTTTCCAAAAGTATTATTCACAGGCAAACGATGTAGCTTCAAAATCGGCAGGAAAACTTGATAAATTCAGGGCCGTTATAAAAGAGATGAATCTCGTTCCGATCCCTGCAATGGGAATTGAAGAGGGAGCAAAAACTGTTGCGACATACAAAAACGCAAGAGAACTCAGCAAATGGGTTTATGGAGCTAAGAAGGACGAAGTGTCACAGATTATTTCCATAGACAACAAATACTTCTTTGTTGCAACCGTAACTGCAATCCGCGAAGAAGGAATTCCATCGCTTGCTTCAATGGAAAGTACTATTACTACTATCCTTAAGAGAGAAAAATCTAACGAAAAGATGCTTGCCAAAGTTAAGGAAGAGGTAAAAGGAATGGCCAACATCGAAGAAATTGCTGCCAAACTTGGAACAACAGTAAACAAACAAAGCGGTATCTCTTTCGGAGCAATAGGATCGCAGTCGTTTGACCCGATATTTATCGGTTCTGTTGCAGGTGCCAAAGAGAACACTCTCACCGGCCCGGTTAAAGGCAATGTTGGTATCTATATTTTCAACGTAGACGCAAGACAAACCGGAGCTTTCTTCACAGAAAACGATGCAAAAGCAAAGGCAAGTCAAATGTTTTCTTACCAGCTTCAGCTTCTTCAGGGAGTTTTTGAGAAGGGTGGAGAAGTTAAGGACCACAGAGCAAGATTCTTTTAGCAGATAGTTGCTGAGCAATAAATAAAAAGAGGGGCTGTCTAATAACTAGACAGCCCCTCTTTTTATTGTTAATCTTCGGCGGCTAAACGTTAAAGCGGAAGTGCATGATATCTCCGTCCTGAACTACGTATTCTTTGCCTTCGACTCCGAGGCGGCCGGCTTCGCGGCATGCGGCTTCGGAACCGTATTTTACATAGTCTTCGTATTTAATGACCTCTGCACGTATGAATCCCTTTTCGAAGTCGGTATGAATTACGGCCGCTGCCTGAGGTGCCTTTGCTCCTTTATGGAACGTCCAGGCTCTCACTTCCTGAATGCCCGCAGTAAAGTATGTTTCGAGGTTCAGAAGGGAATAAGCAGATTGAATTACTCTGGAAACGCCGGATGCCTCGAGACCAAGTTCCTGAAGAAACATCTCCCGCTCTTCGAAACTCTCAAGTTCTGCTATTTCTGATTCAATTTTAGCAGCAACAATCAATATCTCCGCCCCTTCGTCCTTAATTGCCTCTTTTACCATATCTACATAGGCATTTCCGTCCTTTGCAGCCCTTTCGTCTACATTGCAAACATAGAGAACAGGCTTGTCAGTTAAAAGAAAGAGCTCTCCGGCAAGCTTAATATCGTCGGCATTGTCGAAAACAACGGTTCTGGCGCTCTTTCCCTGCTCAAGTATCTCTTTGTATTTAATAAGAATATTGTAGAGTCTTTTGGCCTCTTTATCGCCTCCTGTCTGTGCCTGTTTAGAAACCTTCTTCAGGCGGTTTTCAACAGTATCCAGGTCCTTTATCTGAAGTTCGGTGTCAATAATCTCTTTATCTCTTACCGGATTAATGCTGCCATCTACGTGAACAATATTTGGATCGTCGAAACATCTGAGGACATGAATTATTGCATCAGTTTCGCGAATATTGGCAAGAAACTGGTTTCCAAGCCCTTCCCCTTTGCTGGCTCCTTTTACAAGCCCGGCGATATCCACAATTTCAACTGTTGCAGGAACAACCCTGTGCGGTTTTACCAGTTTCTCCAACACCTGAAGCCTTGCATCGGGAACTATTGTAGACCCGAAATTGGGCTCAATTGTACAAAACGGGAAGTTGGCAGACTGAGCCTTCCCCGAACTTATACAGTTAAAAAGGGTCGATTTTCCAACATTTGGAAGGCCTACTATTCCACACTTTAATGCCATTTTTCTATTTTTTATTATTTGAGGGGGCGAAATTAGTCAAATTTTACAATAAAATCTAAAATGAGATAAAACAAATTAATAATCAGATATTTATTGAATACGCAAACAGTGTCGGAAGCCGGAATTTTTATATTTGACTATGAAATTACTACAAAATATCATACAAAAAACATGGGTAACATGTTTTCCGGGTATAAAAACGATTGCACCCGGCATGTTTGTATGTATCCTCTTTTTTTCTGCACTTTTTTTGCTTTCGCCGAAAACGGCAGGAGCACAGGATTTCAAGATTGTATTCTGGAATCTGGAAAATTTTTTCGACACGAGAGACGACCCTCTTACTTCCGATGACGAGTTTACCCCAATGGGGGAGAAACACTGGAGCCGAAAGAAATTCAACGAGAAGAGAAACGGACTGGCGAAAGCAATTCTTCTGCTGGCAGATGGGGAGCTGCCGTCGCTTATTGGAGTGGCCGAAGCGGAAAACAGGTATGTGCTCCGCCAGCTGACGGAAGCTACGGCGCTTTCGCCCGCGGGATATGGAATAATTCACAAAGATTCTCCGGATTCCAGAGGAATAGATGTGGCGCTTCTTTACAGAAAAGAGAGATTTTCTCCTTTAAAAACAGATTTTATCAATGTCCGGCTTCCCGATACAAGTATGAGAACAAGGCTGATATTATATACTAAGGGCGTTCTTGACAAGCTGGACACAATTCATGTTTTTGTAAATCACTGGCCATCTAAATATGGCTCAGGAGTTTTGTCCGATTCAAGGAGAGAGGCGGCGGCCGGCTCCCTCAGGCGGTATTGCGATTCGCTGATTTTTAGGAATTCTAAAGCAAACATTCTGTTAATGGGAGATTTTAATGATTCTCCGGAGAGGTCAGCTGCATCCTCTTTTGCCGGGTTCACAAACCTTGCGGAAAACCTGCAGAGGAGAATTCTCCGGGGGAAAAATGACAATGAGACCAATGGAGCCATTGCGGGAACAACTTCTCCCTGCAAGAGAGTAAAGGGCAGCATCAGGTTTATGGGAGAGTGGGAGCTGATAGATCATTTTCTTGTCTCGTCAAATCTTATGGACCCTCTTGAGCCTATTTACTGCCT
>Ga0316605_10001500_pt1 | contig 13453 bp, 11 predicted proteins | sample OWC_soil_day20_n_FD_207666 | JGI IMG/M metagenome (GOLD analysis project Ga0316605, IMG submission 207666) | Wetland soil microbial communities from Old Woman Creek delta, Ohio, United States - OWC_soil_day20_noCT | ecosystem: Environmental > Terrestrial > Soil > Wetlands | place: USA: Ohio... | reverse complement strand
CCCGTCCCCCCGTACCGCCGGGTGATCGAGTCGTCCGCCTGGCCGAAGCGGTCGAAGATGCGCTGCAGCGCCTCGGGGGCGATCCCGATGCCGGTGTCCACGACCTCGAAGCGGATCCCGGCGTGCCTGGGGTTTTCCGACTCGAGGAAGGCGCGAACCCCCACGTCGCCGCGTTCGGTGAACTTCACCGCGTTCCCGAGCAGGTTCAGCAGGACCTGCCGCAGGAGGAGCGGGTCCCCCCGCAACAGGAAGGGGACGCTGGCGGGGACGTGGAGGAACATCTCGAGCCCCTTGGCACGCGCCTGGGGTTCCATGATGGTCACGGTGTTCTTCAACAGTTCGTGCAGGTCGAAGTCCGACACCTGGACGGAAACCTTGCCGGCCTCGATCTTGGAGAGGTCCAGCACGTCCTGCATCAGGAAAAGGAGGGACCGGGCGGAGGCGTCGACCGCCTTGGTCAGCTCCTCCTGCTCCCCCGTCATGGGGGTCCCCCGCAACAGGTCGACCAGCCCGATGATCCCGTTGAGCGGGGTCCTCATCTCGTGGCTCATGTTCGCCAGGAACCGGTTCTTCGCCCGGTTGGCTTCCTCGGCGCGCTGGGCGGTCGCGGTCAGCTTCTTCAGGAGCGCCGAGATGTACAGAGGCAGCATGAGGATGCCGATCTGCAGGCCGACTCCCAGGATGAGCTTGTTCCGCCAGTAGTCGTTCACGTTGATGGCGACGCCGAACATCACCGTGCCGATGGCGGTGGAAACGAAGAGGTAGTTCCGCCCGTAGCGGAAACCGTTCCCGAAGATCACCCACAGGAGGATCACGTACAGGGGGGCTCCGGCGTCTCCCACCACGGAGATCCCGTACGACGTGAGGCACAGGTCCCCGAAGATCCCGACATACCGGCGGACGGGAGACACCCCGGGATCCATGGTGACCCGGTGGAAAATGCCCAGCGAGGCGACGTGGTAGAGGCAGCAGACCCAGAGTGCCCGGGCCTCGTCCGGCTTCAGGATCCCGTCCCGGAGGGAAGCCCAGTACAGGTAGAAAAACACGGCAGCGGTGATAACGACCCGGATCAGCGCCTGCTCGTGCTCGCTGTCCGGCCGGCGGGAGAGGTGATCCCACGCCGAACGGAACCTCCCGGTCATGACCAGACGCCAGAACCGCACCGGCCGATCCCCCCCGCTGGCCCCGGACATGGGGGCCAGCGGAGTATCTCATCGGAACAACCGGGGGAAGAATTCAAGGAAAACGTGGCGGACACCCCCCCGGGAGGGGATCCTCCCGGGGGGGTCGGAACGGTCGCCCTCCGTCAGGCGTCCCGGGCCCAGGTCACCCGGAGAAGGTTGGCGTCCTCCGACCATCTGTACACGACGGATCCACGGAACGCCTTCCGGATCTCCCGCCCGATGCGCTGCGCGAGTTTCTCGTCGGTGGTGAGAATCTCCACGCCGTCGTTCCCCTCCCGCAGCCCCAGGATCCGCTCGAGCGGGTTGTTCCCGCGCGCGCGCCGCTCCTCGTTCCTCGCGACGGTGAGGAGCTCCTCGCGGTGGGCCCGCAGGAACCGCCCCCGGAGCGACACGACCCCCGACGGAAAACCGTCGGCGATCTTGCGGCACGCCGGGCACCGGCGGTGCGCCGCGCCGGAGCGCGCAAGGACCGCGTACTCCGCCTCGTCCGCATACCAGCGCTTCTTCCGGTTGATGGCGTGGCACTCCGTGCACACGCCCGTCTCGGGGGTGCCTTTCCGCGGGATGTAGGGATCGTCGGTGCGGTCCACGTTCTTCCGGCTGGCGGGCTGGAATCTGGAGGTCGTCATGGCGCGCACCTCCTTTCATCTCCATGATAGCGCCGTACCGCCCCGTCGTTCCAGACGGAGGAGCAAGGATTTATTCCACGCGAATACCCTCTCCTAACTTTATGATCTTCAATGGGATTCCGGATTCGGCGCGCCGGGCTAGCTCCCCTTCCGCGCTCATGGCGCCGATCGGCCCCCGGACCCAGCGGTCCACCGCCCGGGCGAGCTCCCGGACGCCATAATCCGGCTGGTACCCCTCGGCTGCCAGCCATGCCTGCGCTTCCTCCGACACCTCCAGGGAAACGCCGTGGTCCGCCTGGAGTGTCCCGGCGAGGTCGGCCAGCTGCATCGCCAGCACCTTCCGGACGTCGCCGGGGGTGAGGGCCCGGAAGACGATCTGTTCGTCCACCCGGTTCAGGAACTCGGGCCGGAACCGTCGCCGCACCTCGGCGAGTGCACCGCCCTCCGCGACGGCGGGGGCTCCGGCGTGGAACCCGAGCTCCTTCCCGACCCGTATGTTCCCCGTCATGATGAAGATCGCGTGCCGGGCGTCCGCCGTGTGCCCCTGCGCGTCCGTGATCTTTCCGTCGTCGAAGAGCTGCAGGAACAGGTCGAACACCCGCGGAGCCGCCTTCTCCACCTCGTCGAGGAGGACCACCGAGTACGGGGTCGTACGCAACCGGGCTACCAGCTGCCCTCCCTCCTCGTACCCGACGTACCCCGGGGAGGCCCCGATCAGGCGGGACACGCTCACCTCATCCTGGTACTCCGACATGTCGAGGCGGATGAATGCCCGCTCGTTGGAGAAGAGATACGCGGCGGTCCGCCGGGCGACTTCCGTCTTGCCGACGCCGGAGGGCCCCAGGAACAGGAACACTCCCATCGGGCGGCGGCGGTCCCCCAGCCCCGCGTGGGAGAACACGAGGCGGCGGCATACCCGGGAGATCGCCTCCTCCTGGCCGACGATGTGGCGGTTGAGATACTCCTCGAGTCCCCGGATGCGGGACTCCGTGATGCCGCCCAGCCCTCCACGGGCCACCTCCAGCGGGATCCCCATCTTCTCGGCGACCACGCGGGCGACGTATTCGGGCGCCACCACCGCGACCCCCACGGAGTCGTACTGCTCCGAGCGGGCGGCCATCGAGAGCATCGGCACGCGGCACTCCGCGCACGCCCGGTCCAGCAGGTCGATCGCCTTGTCCGGCAGGAACCGGGTCGGGTCGAAGCGGATCGCGAGGTCCACCGTGGCCGCGAGGGCGTCGTCGCGGATCGTCAGGCCGAAGTGCTGCTCCCGGTGCGCGCGGACACCCTGGAGGATCTCGAGGGTCTCCTCCCGCCCGGGCTCAGCGACCTGGATCGCCTGGAAGCGCCGCTCGAGGGCCGGGTCCTTCTCGATGCTCCGCCGGTACTCCGCGATCGTGGTCGCGCCGATGCACCGCAGCTCCCCGCGCGCCAGCGCCGGCTTCATGATGTTGCCCGCGTCCATCGGGGCGCCCTCGGCGCGCCCCGCGCCGGCCACGGTGTGGAACTCGTCGATGAACAGGATCACCTCCGGGTGCGAGCGGACCTCGTCGATCAGGCGCGTGAGCCGCTCCTCGAACTCGCCGCGGTACTTGGTGCCCGCCACCAGCTCGGCCATCGACAGCTCGACCAGGCGCCGCCCCTGGAGGACTTTCCGGTCCCGTCCCATGGCGATCCGCTCCGCGAGCGCCTCGACCAGGGCGGTCTTCCCGACGCCCGCCTCGCCCACCAGAACGGGGTTGTTCTTCGTCGGCATCATCAGGACCTTGATGAGCTGCCGCAGGGTGTTCCGCGTGCGGTCGGAGTCGACGAAGGGGAGCAGCCTCCCCTCCCGGGCCGCCCGGGTGATGTCGCGGCCGTACCGGTCCAGAAGGGGCGTTTCGGAGGCCGGCGGCTCCTCCATGGAGGGGAAGGCCCCCACCTCTTCCCGCACCGGCTGCTGGACCTCCACGGGGCCCTTTCCCCGAAGGAGCTCGCGGCGGAGCAGGTCGGGCGCGATGCCGGCCCCGGCGAGGACCGCCGAGACGATGGGTCCCGGGTCCTCGAGGACCGCCGCCATCAGGTCGCGGACCCTCACCTCCGCCCCCGGTCCCGCGATCTCCCGCGCCCGGTAGAAGTGCCGCTTGCACTCGGGGCTCCGGTGGACGACCCGCTCCGCGTGGATCGCGGTCCCCGGGCGGAGCCGTGACCGCACGCCGCGCCGGAGCGCCATGCCGCTGATCCCCTGGGACGTGAGGACGCGCTCGATCTCCTCCCCCTCCTCCCGGAGTGCTTCCGCGGGGAGCGCCTCGACGTGGGTGTAGTTCAGGTATTCCAGGATCTTCAGCAGGCTGCAGAGCCCGATGACGACGTGTTCCCGCTCGATGTAGGGGTGTCGGGCCCGGGCGGCCTCCGCGGCACCGATGTTCCACGCCATCCGGGCGGCCTTGGTCAGCTGCGACATCGATGGATCCCCTCCCTGCCAGGAATTAGACGGTCCGGAACTCTGTAAGGGCGCGGAACGCGTCCAGGCGGGAGCCGATCTCCTCGAGGGTCAGCCCCTCCAGCCGCTCCGTGCTGAAGGCTTCCACCGTGAAGGAGGCGATGGCGCTCCCGTACATCGTCGCCAGGCGGTAATCCATCTCCGTGAGGGGTGCGCTGCCGCGGGAGGCGAGGTACCCCATGAAGCCGCCGGCAAAGCTGTCCCCGGCCCCCGTGGGGTCGAAGATCGTCTCGAGGGGGTAGGCGGGGGCGGCGAACACCTCCCCGTCCGACAGCTGCAGCACCCCGTACTCCCCCCGCTTGATCACCACCCGGCCGGGCCCCATCCCCATGATCTTGCGCGCCGCCTTGACGAGGTTGAACTCCCCGGTGAGTTCCCGGACCTCCGCCTCGTTGATGATCACGATGTCCACGTTGCGGATGACCTCCCGGAGCAGCTGGGGGCTCTTCCCGATCCAGAAGTTCATCGTGTCGAGGGCCACGATCTTCGGCTCCCGCACCTGCGCGAGGATGTCCAGCTGGAGGCGGGGATCGATGTTCCCGAGGAAGACGTACGGCGTTTCCCGGAACGAGGGCGGCAGCACGGGGGCGAAGTCCCGGAAGACGTTGAGATCCGTCCGGACCGTGTGGGCCGTGTTCAGGTCGAACTCGTAATATCCCTTCCAGTGGAACGTCTCTCCGTCCGCCACCTTTAGCCCCTGAAGATCGATCCCCCGGGCCGAGAGCATCTCGATGGTCTTTTTCGGGAAATCCCGCCCCACCACGGAGACGAGCCGGACCGGCGCGAGGTAGCTGGCGGCGAGGGAGAAGTAGGTCGCGGAGCCGCCGATCACCCGCTCCACCTCGCCGAACGGCGACCGGATGCTGTCGAAGGCCATCGACCCGACCACCAGAAGACTCATGCACCCCATGATACCGCAGGGGCCCTATTTTCCCCACAACTGCTTCAGGCGGGCGTCCCGGCCGCACGCGGCCCGGTAATACTGGTACCGGAGCGGGTTCTTCCGGTAATAGTCCTGGTGGTACTCCTCGGCGGGGTAGAACTCCGCCGCCGGGACGATCTCCGTTACGATCTTCTCACGGAACGGCTTCGACTTTTCCAGCTCCGCCCGGGACGCCTCCGCCTCCCGCTTCTGCTCCCCGTCGTGATGGAAGATCGCGGTGCGGTACTGGTTCCCCACGTCGCAGAACTGCCGATCCGAAACCGTCGGGTCGATGTTGCGCCAGAAGACGTCGAGCAGTTCCCTGTACGAAACCTTCGCGGGGTCGTAGACCACCTGCACCGCCTCCGCGTGGCCCGTGGAACCCGATGTGACCTCCTCGTAGGTAGGGTCTTTCTTGTGCCCCCCCGTGTACCCCGAGGTGACGGACACCACCCCGGGGATCTTTTCATACGGCGGCTCCATGCACCAGAAGCAGCCCCCTGCGAATGTCGCCTTCGCCTGCCTGCCGCCCGCCGCGGGTTCCGCGCCTTCCGAAGGGATGGCTGCCGCCAGCAGGGGGAGGAACATCAGTATGGAAAGGATTGCCGTCTTCATCGGTCGCCTCCGGGTACGTCTTTTCCTTTAGATGCCCAATACCCCCAGGACGTCGGCCAGCAGCGCGAGCATCACCAGCGCGAGGTAGACGATCGAGGCCGCGAACGCCCGGCCGTACCGCTTCGTGACCACCGTGTCCCGGTAGAAGGCGACGAGGAAGGCCCCCCCCAGCAGAAGGGCCGCCCAGGCGAACCGGGAGGAAAGGTATCCCAGCGCCCAGAGGGACAGGGAAAGGGGAGGCAGCGCGGCGGCGTAGAGGAAGATCAGCACCTTCGTGTACGGTTCCCCCATGGCCACCGGGAGGACCGGCACGCCGGCTGCGCGGTACTCCTCCTGGTGGCGCAGCGCGAGGGCCCAGAAGTGGGGCGGCTGCCACAGCACGAGGAACAGGAAGAGGACGACGCCGTCCATCCCGAGACGGGGGTTCACCGCGGCGTAGCCGATCAGCACGGGGAGGGCGCCCGGCACCGCCCCGGGAATCGTGCCGTAGGGAGACCGGCGCTTCCATACCAAGGTGTACAGGAGCGCGTACCCGGCTACGGCGGCGGCCAGGAGCAGGGACACGGTTCCGTTGATCCAGAGGGCCGACAACAGGAGGGATGCGGCGATCGCGGCGACCGCCACCGCCGCGACGTTCCCCCGCCCGAGAGAGCGGAGCGCGGCGGCGCGGCGGGACAGGCGGGGCATCTTCGCGTCCATCCCCGCGTCGAATACCGTGTTGAGGGCGGCGGATCCCCCGGCGGAGGCGAGGATGCAGGCGAGGGCGAGGATCGCCTTCCCGGGGTCCGGGAGGCCGCGGCGGGCCAGGACCATACCGGAGAACCCGGCGAGGGTCACCGCGGCGACGATGCCGGGCTTGAACAGGAGGACGGCGGACGGCTTCCCGGGTGGCTCCGGGCGGTTCCCCGGACTCCCGGCTTCCGGCGTCAGGCGGGCGGGAGGGATAGCGCCGCCCCCTCCGCGCGGACCGCCTGGACCCAGAGGTGAACGAGGACCGACAGCATCCCCAGCGCCACCCCCAGGTGCAGCGCCGCGGCCAGGAAGTTGAGCCCCGACAGCACCACCAGCGCCCCGACGCCGACCTGCACCGCCACCAGGCCGAGGAAGGCGACGGCCAGCCCGCGGTTCCCCCGCTGCCGCGGATCCCGCCGGACGAAGAGGTACAGGGCCACGGCGGTCAGCAGGATCAGGTACCCCACCACGCGGTGGGAATAGTGCGCAAGCACCGGCCCGCCGAGGAAGGCGGGCACCCAGCGCCCGAGGCACGTCGGGAAGTCCGGGCACGCAAGACCCGCTTCCAGGTGCCGGACGTACGCCCCCAGCGAGGCCTGGAAGTAGACCAGCGCGACCAGGCTCAGGAACAGCGCCGCCGATCCCCGGAATGCGAACACGGGGGGCTCGGACTCCCCGTCGAAGGTCGCCATGTAGAAGGCGAGGAGGAACACGAGGAGCCCGGTCATGAAGTGGAGCGTGGTCAGCTGGACGGGGATCTCGAGGAGCACGACGGCCCCGCCCATTCCGATCGCCGCGACCAGCAGGAGAAGGGCCAGGAACGGCACCAGACGCGCCGTCCCCTCGTACCTGCGGAACCGCCGGACCGACAGGGCGACCAGGAACAGCGACGCGACCCCCGCGATCACCCGGTGGAGGAACTCCATGTAGATGTCCCAGCGGAAGGGGGGGAGGACCTTGCCGTGGCACAGGGGCCAGTCCGGGCACGCCAGCCCCGCCTTCAGCCCGGCCACGAGGTTTCCCCAGACGAGCAACAGGAACAGAATCCCGACGGTCGCCCGTCCCAGCATCGGCGTACCCCCTTCGAACGGATACGGGAATTATCCCCGCACGCGGGAATCAGCGCAACTGCGTGTCGAGGAGGGTCCCGAAGATGATGAGGGCGAGGAAGAAGATGGGGACGAGGGCGAACCCCCATACGAGGCCGCTTTCGCCCTTGAGGTGCATGAAGAAGAGTGCCACGAGCGATGCCTTCGCCGAGGCGATCAGGAGCGCCACGGCGACGTTCAGTAGCCCCAGGTCGACGTACGAGACCATGACCGTCACGACCGTCAGGGTGATCAGGGCGGCGAACACCCCGTAATAGATCCGGCGGGAGCCGGCGGATCCGTGGCTCATACTCCCCCTCCTCACCCGATGAGATAGAGCAGCGGGAACAGGTAGATCCACACCAGGTCGACGAAGTGCCAGTACAGCCCGGACATCTCCGCCGGGGTGTAATACGTCTCCGACAGGCGTCCCCGCCGCGCGAGCACGACGACGTACGACAGCACGCCCATCCCGATCAGCACGTGGATCCCGTGGATCCCCGTCATCATGTAGTACAGGGAGAAGAAGATGTTCGTGGACGGGAACAGGCCGTGGTGGAACTTCTCGGTGTACTCCACGTACTTGACGCAGAGGAAGACCCCCGCCAGCAGGATCGTGGCGCCGAAATACCGCGGGAGGAGCCTCGCCTTCCCCTTCTTCACGGCGTCGATCCCCAGCGCCACCGTGAGGCTGCTGGTGATCAGGACGACTGTGTTGACCGCCCCCAGCACCCGGTTCAGTTTCCCGTGCTCCGCGTGGAACAGGTCCGGGTACTTCAGCCGGAAGACGATGTAGGCCGTGAACAGGGCGCCGAACAGGAGCACCTCGGTGGCGAGGAATGTCCAGAGCCCGAGCTTGGCGCTCTCGAATGCGACGACGGGGTCGTGGTGCTCCGCGGCGGGCTCGCTCATCGCCTTACGCCTTCCTTGTCCCGTAGCCGTACGGCCAGTCGGCGACCTGCGGGATCTCGTGGAAGTTCTCCGTTTCGGGCGGCGACGCGGCCCGCCACTCCAGCGTGAGGGAGCGCCACGGGTCGGAGGGCGCCTGCGCGCCCTTGCGCAGCCCCTGGACGAAGTTCCACATCATCACGAGGATCCCGAGGGCGAGGATCGCGGAACCGACGGTGGAGATCACGTTCTCCGTGTGGAACTTCGGGATGTACTCCGCGTAGCGGCGGGGCATCCCGCGGGTCCCCGCGATGAACATGGTGAAGAAGGTGAGGTTGAACCCGAGGAACACGAGCGCCCACGCAACGCGGGCGACCTTCTCGTTCAGCATCCGCCCCGTCATCTTCGGAAACCAGTAGTGGAGCCCCGCGAAGAACCCCATCACCGTGCCCCCCATCATCGTGTAGTGGAAGTGGGCCACCACGAAGTACGTGTCGTGGAGCTGGACGTTGGTGGCCAGCGCCCCCAGGAACGGGCCGGTGAGCCCGCCGATGATGAAGAGGAAGATGAACGTGAGGGCGTACAGCATCGGGGACTCGAACGTGATCGACCCCCTGTACAGCGTGGCGATCCAGTTGAACACCTTCACGGCGGTCGGCACGGCGACGAAGAAGGTGAGGAAGGAAAAGATGGTGTTCGCCAGCGGCGACATCCCCGAGGTGAACATGTGGTGTCCCCACACGAGGAATCCGATGAACGCGATCGCCAGGGACGAGTAGGCGATGGCGTTGTACCCGAAGATGGGCTTGCGCGAGAAGACGGGGATCACCTCGGAGACGATCCCCATCGCCGGGAGGATCATGACGTAGACCACCGGGTGCGAGTAGAACCAGAAGAAGTGCTGGAACAGCACCGGGTCGCCCCCCTTGGAGGGGTCGAAGAACCCCACTCCCAGCAGCCGCTCGGCGGCCAGGAGGAGGAACGTGACGCCGACCACGGGAGTCGCCACCACCTGGATGATGCTCGTGGCGTACATCGACCAGATGAACAGGGGCAGCCGGTGCCACGTCATCCCCGGCGCGCGGAGCTTGTGGATCGTGACGATGAAGTTGAGCCCCGTGAGGATCGACGACATCCCGATGAGGAAGACGCCCAGGGAGAGGGTCGCTACCGCCGCTCCGGTCTTCGCGGAGTACGGCGTGTAGAAGGTCCACCCCGTGTCCATCGGCGCCACCAGCGACCCGATGATCACCAGGAATCCGGCCGCGAAGATCCAGTAGCTGGCCAGGTTCAGCCGGGGGAACGCCACGTCCTTCGCCCCCAGGTGCAGCGGGATGAGGAAGTTCCCCAGCCCCGAGGGGATGGCCGGGATGACGAACAGAAAGATCATCATCGCGCCGTGGAGGGTGAAGAAGACGTTGTAGGCGTGGTTGCTGAAGTATTTCGCCTGCGGGGAGAGCAGCTCCAGCCGCAGCAGCAGGGCGAACACCCCGCCGAGGAGAAAAAAGACGATCGTCGACCAGAGGTACATCGCGCCGATCCGTTTGTGGTCCAGCGTGAACGCCCAGGACCGCCACCCGCGCTCCGAGAGGTATCCCCTCCCGTTCCCTGCGATCCCGCTTTCTTCCCCTGCGCTCATCCCGCCTCCCGGCTCAATCCGGTTTTTTCAGGAACTCGATCACCGCCTGGACCTCGTCCGGCTTCAGGGTGGTCTTGTACGTCGGCATCACGTTCGGGTACCCCTTCACCACCTTGGCCCCCGGGTCGACGATCGACTCCCGGAGATACTCCTCGTCGGCCTTCACGGACGTACCGTCCGAAAGGGGCACCGTCGATCCGTACACCCCGTGGAAGTTGGGGCCGATCTTCTCCTTCCCGGAGACGGCGTGGCAGTTCAGGCACCCCGTCCTGCCCACGATCCGCTCCCCGCGCTCGTGGAGCGACAGCTGCTCCTCGCCTTCCCCCCGTTCCTCTTTCCCGGCCGCCCACGCCACGTACTGTTCGGGGGGCATGACGATCAGGCGGGCATTCATGTTGGAGTGGCCGTCGCCGCAGTACACGGTGCAGTAGATCGTATACTCTCCGGTCCGGTCCGGTTGCACCCAGAGACTGGTGAGCCGCCCCGGGATCGCGTCCATCTTCACCCGGAAATCCGGCAGGTAGAATCCGTGGATGACGTCGGTCGCCGTGAGGATGAACTTGACGGGCTTCCCCTGGGGCACCCGGATCTCGTTGAGCGCCGTCCGCCCGTCCGGGTATTTGACCTCCCACATCCACTGCCTGCCGGTGACGTAGACCTCCGTCGCTCCGGGGCGCGGCTCGCGCAGGTCGTCGTACACCCTCCACCCGTAGTAGAAGATGGCCACCACCACGAGCGTGGGGATCAGGATCCAGAAAAACTCCAGGAGGTGGTTGCCCGTGATGCCGGGCGTCTCGTTGTCCCGCTCCGGGCTGCGCCGCCGGTACCGCACGGCGAAATAGATCAGCAGCCCCTGGGTGAGCAGGAAGAAGAAACCGCCGATGACGGTGATGAAGAGGAAGACGGCGTCGATCCTGCCGGCCTCCGCGGACGCCGCGCCGAAAGCGAGAACGTTGTCCATCAGTTTCCTTTCCATCGCGGACCGGAAGTCCCCCCGTACCGCCTCCACAGCACGGCGAGGAGCGCCGCCAGGAAGACCGCGGTCGCCGCCCCCGCCGCCTTCATGATGTTCCGGGCATAAAGCATATACTTCTTTCCCGCCGGGTCGTACCGGAAACAGTACATTAGAAGCGCGTTCGCGGCGGAGGATGCGCCGATTTTCCCGTCCGCCGCCTCGACCAGGGCGAGCTTCAGGTCCCGCGGGGGGATCTCGATGCCGTGGAGGTACCGCGACACCCTCCCGTCGGGGGACAGGACGATCGCCACCGTAGGATGGGCGAAATCCGACCCCACCTTCCGGTACCGGTACCCGACGGCGTCGGTCAGGCGCCGCACGCTGTCCGCATCCCCGTAGAGGAATGGCCACCGGTCGTCCGCGTCGTCGAGCCCCGCGACCAGGGCGTGCGTTTCCCGCGCCTTCGCCGCGGCGATCTCCGGGATCTCGTCCGGGTTGATGCTCACGGTAACCACGCGGTAATCCTTCGCCGGGGAGAGCCCCTTCACCCCGTCCATCGTCGCGGCCAGGCTGCGGAACGTCAGGGGGCACAGCATCGGGCAGGTGTAGTAGTTCAGTGTGAGGACCACGGGGCCGGCGCCGAGGTAGTCACCGAGCCGGACCCTCTTCCCGGTGCTCTGCGTGAAGACCAGGTCCGCCGGGATCCGCCCGCCGAGACGCTCGTCCACCCCGACCGCCAGCAGGATCGCGTCCTGCGGGTCCGCGGCGCGCGCGGAGCAAGGGAGTAAGACCAGCAGGAGACCAAGGAGGGCATACCGGAGGGGCATTACCGTCGCTCCAAGGGCTCGCGGGGGGCTTCCTCGGAAGCTACGCTCGCGAACTTCGCCCGCTCGCTGCGATTCCGCTCGACGCAATCTCTGCCTCCGCTCCATACGCCGCTTCCGAGGAACCCCCCGCTACGCCCTTTGCGCAAATGGAGATCCTCAAACCACGGTCAGATCATGACGGGGGAGCCGGGGACGGGGACCTCGGCGGTCCACCCGAGCCGGGACCGCAGCGTCCCGGCGAACTCGAGGGAGACGGACTCCTCGCCGTGGGCCACCAGCACCGTCCCGGGCGGCGCCTCGAAATGGCCCGCCCACGCGAGGAGGTCTTCCCGGTCGGCGTGGGCCGACAGCCCGCCGATGGTGTAGACGTCGGCCGCCACCGCGATGTCCTCCCCCAGCACCTTCACCCGCTTCGCCCCTTCGACGATCTTCCGGCCGAGCGTCCCCTGCGCCTGGAACCCGACGATGATGACGGAGGACTCCTTCCGCCACAGGTTGTGCTTGAGGTGGTGCTTGATCCGGCCCGCCTCGCACATGCCGCTCCCGGCCAGTATGATCGCCCCGCCGTGGAGGGAGTTCAGCGCCCGGGACTCCTCGGCGCTCCGCGTGAAGACGACCCGCATCGCCTCCGGGTGCGCGTCCCGCCATGCGAAGACCTCCCTCGTCGCCTCGTCGAAGCACTCGGGGTGGCGCATCGTGATCCGCGTCGCCTCCGCCGCCAGGGGGGAGTCGACGTAGACGGTGATCCCGGAGAGGCGCCCGCGGCGGGTCAGGTCGGCGAGCAGGTAGAGGATGTCCTGCGCGCGCCCCACCGCGAAGGCGGGGATGATCACGTTGCCGCCCTTTCGCCGCAGCGTGTCGTGGACGGCGCGGACGAATTCCTCCTCGGTGTCCCCCATCCCCTTGTGGAGACGGTTCCCGTACGTCGACTCGATGACGAGGGCGTCGGCCCGGGCCACCGGCGAGGGATCGCGCACGATGGGCAGCCCCCGGTGGCCGAGATCGCCGGAGAAGACCAGGCGCTTTTCCGTCCCCCCGTCCCGCAGGAACACGGTGACGATCGCGGAACCCAGGATGTGCCCCGCGTCCAGCAGGGTCGCGGAGATCCCGTGCGCGGGCTCGAACGCCTTCCCGTACGGGACGGCCCGGAGGCGCGGGCCGACGGCGATGGCGTCCGCCTCCGTGTACAGGGGGGCAACCGTCTTCCTGCCCCCCCGCTCGCGTTTCCGGCTCTCCCACTCCGCCTCCTTCTCCTGGATGTGCCCCGCGTCGGGGAGCATCACCTTCAGGAGGTCCGCGGTCGCGGGTGTGCAGTACACGGGGCCCCGGAAACCGTCCCGCACCAGTTTCGGGAGGAGGCCGGAATGATCGATGTGGGCGTGGGTGGAGAGGACGAAATCGATGGAGGAGGGCGACACCGGCATGCGGCGCTGGTTCTTCCGGTCGCTCTCCCCTCCTCCCTGGAACATCCCGCAGTCCACCAGGAACCGGT
>Ga0316605_10001499_pt1 | contig 13454 bp, 12 predicted proteins | sample OWC_soil_day20_n_FD_207666 | JGI IMG/M metagenome (GOLD analysis project Ga0316605, IMG submission 207666) | Wetland soil microbial communities from Old Woman Creek delta, Ohio, United States - OWC_soil_day20_noCT | ecosystem: Environmental > Terrestrial > Soil > Wetlands | place: USA: Ohio... | reverse complement strand
CATTTCTCCCCGAGATTAGCACCCGGCAATTTGTTCAGGGAATCTTCAGCGAACAAACTTTCGAACTGGGAAACAAATTCAATAAAATTCAATGCACGGTTAAAAGTATTGAGGTGGTGCCGCCTCCCCATTTCACAGATACCATGCGGTTCTCGATGCTTTCACCTGCCTGTGTGGTACTCAAACATCCCGATCTGTCGGAAGAATACATTTCACCCGATCATCCGCAAGCACCCGGACTGATATTACGGAACCTGATGGATAAATACAGAGCATTGAATGGTGAAGATTTCCCCGGCGAGAACATCAACATCACCGTGAAATCCCTGACAATTCCCAAACCTGTTCTGATTACAATCAAAGCAGGAACACCGGAGGAAAGCAGAATACGCGGTTTTATGGGTCAGTTCGAAATATCAGCCCCTGAACCCCTGATGAAGATCATGTACGACGGAGGAATTGGAAGTAAAAACAGTATGGGATTTGGGATGATTGAGAAATTGAATAATTGAGAAATTGAGGAATTGAAAAATGTGAAAGGAGTATTGCATTACTTGTGCTGAGGTATACAAAATATAAAATAAATACCGCAAGACACGTGCTGAGGTGCGCAAAATATAAAATAAGTACAGCAAGACACATGCGGAGGTGCGCAAAATGTAAAAAGAGAACCGAAAGACTGATGCGGCGGCACGCACAACCGATGCGGAGATACGCAATAAAGCCGCAGCAGAATGAAAAACAATTGTTATGAAAAAAAGGCAAAAGCCAAATGTTCAAATAATTTAAACCAAATTTGTATGGAAGAAAAAAAATTTAATTGTGCGGCTGAGCAATTACCTATTGCTCTACGAATGGCTCTGACGAGCTTAAAAATTGATTGGGCGGACTTTAATAGTTATGCGCCCGGAGTGTTTAGCAACAGCTTTATTCAGGAATCGGAAGCGAAAATTACTTCGTTCGAGCAACTGACTAAGGCTTGGGATGTGAAGCAGCAACAAAAAGTGGTTACCACTCAAAACTTGCCTGCGGCTTTGAAGAATGTACAATTGCAATTGAATCCGGTGGAAGGTTATCTGAAATTAGCAGACGGAACGTTAGACATTAATCGTGATGATTTTGGATTGGATAAACTGCGCGATGCACTACATGATAAAGATATTGCAGGAGTAGTATCAGCAGGAAATTCGGTTATTATCCATCTGAAACGCAACGAAGAAGCCTTGACTGCAAAGGGTATGAAGCCGGAGGCTATCACCAGTCTGGCTGCCAAACTTATCGAGGTTGAAAGTCTGAAAAGCTCGCAAAACAACCTGAAAAACAAAACAGGACGTGTATCGAGCACTAACATTGAGGCTGGAAACGAAATTTGGGACACGCTGAAAATCATCACCGACACGGGTACCGCCATTTACAAAGGCGTGGACAGCGTAAAACAAAAGGAATATACCCTGAGCGCTATTTTTAAACGGATAAGCAACAGTCAGGAAAGTCCCACCAACGATACTTCTCCGAAAACAGACGCTCCGGCTTAAGGACATCGAATTCTCCAAACGCCGAAGTTCTCAAAAAATCATAAAGGGGAAAGCGGGTAATTTTCATACCCCGAAAGTTTTGGAAACCATAAAGTTGAAGGTGGATAATTTTCATACCCCGAAGGTTTTGGAAACCATAAAGTTGAAGGTGGATAATTTTCATACCCCGAAGGTTTCAAAAACCTTCGGGGTAAAGGAAAAAACAAATTTTGGAGAGGATTTAAAGAAAAGAAAAAATATACTGAGAAAAACACGATTGTCAGAATTTGGCAAAACGGGGTGGTAGATTTGCAGAGAGAAAAAGAATGGAGAAATACATATCATTTTATAAAGACATTACAGGTTTTGTTCCTTATGATTATCAAATTAAAGTTGCAGAGCTATTACTTTCTGGGAAGAATGTAATCCTTTCTGTGCCTACAGGTGCTGGAAAAACATGGGCTTCTATGATGCCATTTCTGTATGCAAAACAAAATGAAAAAATAGATTTCCCACAAAAGATGATATATAGTCTGCCATTACGAACATTGGCAAATTCGATTTATTCAGATATTAATACTGCGTTAGATAAAGAAAATATAAAATCATTATATCCTAAGCTTAGCAAATTAATGTCTATTCAGACAGGTGAATACAGTGATGATCCTTATTTTGAAAAGGAAATTATTTTTTCTACAATTGACCAGACATTAAGTAATTTCTTATGCTTCCCGTTACCACTATCACAACGGCAAGCTAACATTAATGCAGGATCGTTAGTTGGTAGCTATTTGGTTTTTGATGAGTTTCATTTGTTAGATCCCAAATTATCAATGGCAACGAGTTTAGGAATGATTCGATTATTGAAAAACTTATGTCGTGTTTGTATAATGACAGCAACCCTAACAGATGACTATATTCAGTTTATAAAGAATGAACTTGGTTTTGAAGTTATTTCAATTAATGATTTTCCAAAAGATGTCGAGAAAATAAATTCACTTAGACCAGCAAATGATAAGTCCATAAAGAAATCGGTGTCGGTTTGTTCAGATAAAAAGATAAATTCAACAGATATTTTAGAAACCCATAAAGATAAGACGATTGTCATTTGTAATCGAGTCGAGACTGCTCAAAATTTATATCTTGAATTAGAAAAAGTAAAAGAGAAAGATACAACATTACTTTGCATTCATTCTCGTTATTTCGATTCTGATAGAAAAAAACAAGAACAACTAATAAAAGAGTACTTTGGCAAAAGCAACAAAAAACATAATGCTATCCTAATTGCCACGCAAGTTATAGAAGCAGGTATGGATATTTCTTGTGATATTATGCACACCGAGATTTCGCCCATCAATTCTTTTTTGCAAAGAGCCGGACGATGTGCCCGATTTGAAAATGAATATGGCGATATATTCGTTTATGATGTGCTTGATTTAACAGAAAAGGAGATAATTAACATTGAAGCTGATAAAAATGAGGATAAAAATGAAATTAGAAAGCTCAAAAATAGATATTTGCCTTATGACGAGAAACTTTGCGAAAAATCATTGACTGAATTGAGTAAATACAATTCCCTTGATGAAAATATTTCTAATGAACTTGTAAATACAGTTTTGAGAGACGAAGAAAACAAAAAGATTGGGAATGTTGTAGCCAATCTTTTCAATATGGATAAAATAAGGCAATCATGGAATGACTGCAACAAGAGTCGTTATAGGGAAACCATTCGAGACATACAAAGTATTGAAATCGTTTTGATAGATTTAGAAAATAATCATGATACGAAAGTTTTTCCGTGGAAGTATGAAACGGTTAGCGTATATAAATGGAGCTTTATTGGTTGGGCAAAACGGATTGAGGAGAATAAAATAGATCCTGAAGATTGGATATTTTCAAAAGCAGAGCAAGGAAACGAAAGTCAGTTCGATGATGATTGGAAGGACAAAGATTCCTATTTCCTTCGCAAATTAGCAGTTGAAGATTTAAAAAATCATTTTGAAATCATTTTTGTTGATAATCGATATTTTGATTACACAAAAGCTGGATTAATGGTATTTCCTAATGACAATAGTATTATTTCACCAATAAAAGAAGAAACTAAAAAAGACAAATTGGTTGTCACCTATAAAAAGGATACATTTTATCAACACAACAAAGCCTTACTAAACTGCTTTGAAATGGAGTTTAAACTCAATTTAAAGTTTGTACTTAATGAGTTAGAAAGCTATTGGGGTGAGGCTGTTGATTGGGAGAAGTTGATAAAATTGACTATTTGTTTGCATGATTATGGCAAATTGAATGCAACTTGGCAAATGCCAATGAAAGAATTTCAAAAGCGAAAGACTGGAGTCGATAATCCAACTGAGGTTTTGGCTCATACCGATTATGATGATATCACAGATAGAGACCTCGCGAAAGAATGCAAAATAAAAAGTAAACCTCCTCATGCAGGAATTGGGGCAATGCAAGCATATGAAATACTTTATGATAAATATTCAGAAGATGTGGCAAAAGTAATATGTAATGCTATTTTGAAACATCATAGTCATGAAACTCAATCTTTTTTTGATTTCAACATTCCTGATTATTGTATTCAAATAATCAAGCAATTATTTGAAGAATATACATTAAAAGGAGAATTTATCAAAGCAGAAAAAGGAGAATCATTGCAAGATATTGTTCCGACGAAAGATAAAGAATGGATAATCTATTTATTTATTGTCCGGATTTTACGACTTTGCGACCAGAAAGCAACAGAATCATTTGAAAAATACTACATATTATGAATACATTTAAAATAGAGAAACGAACAGGAACTTATTCAGATCTACTTGAAACTTATGGCTTTGCCAACTTGCTTTCAAAAATCTATGACAGGGTAAATATTTCTGATGCTGAGATTTATATTTTAGACAAAGGCTTGTATTACGAAGTATCAACTAATACTGCTTTATCAGATGAGATGTTAGAAAAGTTAAGTTACTTCCCATTGTTTAGATATATCAAGCAGAAGCCTGAAACTGATATGATTCAGTTTTCAGACTATTTTGATTATCCTGTTCAAAAAGAATGGAAGAAAGAAAGGCAAAAACTTTTACTTCAAGTGTATAGTGAATGCGCTGGCAAAGATAAAAAGATTGAGAGAGATAGACGAATTCAAGAAGTAGAACATATTTATCAGAGTGAAAAACGTATAGATGCTGCATTAGATGTATATGCTCAGATAAATTCGCCGAATAATTTTCCAAGCTTCGATAAACTTTATCAAAACTTAATGGGAAATAAAGAGCTTTTTCCTCAAATTGTCAGTGAAATAATATATTCTTACGGAGACGAGCGGTATAATAGTAAAGATTTTGATAAAAAAATTAAGAGCTTTTCATTCAGTAAAACAGTCACAGCAACTCAATTATATAATCCGAATAAAGGACAAGGATTAAATAAGCCTAAAGCCGATGGACTTAATCGGAAAAATTTCGATTCGTCATGGATTAGTGAAAGCATGAAAGTTTCTGGGGCATTGTCCGATATGATTTGTCAATTGGTAAAAGTTGGAAGTAGTTATGATTTAAAGGTTTTTGTACCCGAATACAAGCAAATTAATTATCGATATAAAGACTCTTTGATGCCGAAGTTCAAGAAGCATTTAAAGGGTAATACCCCTATTGAGATTGATATTTTGAATATTCTATTACTTACGCAGATGGTCATTGAGCATTCTGGGTTTATGGGACGTAGAAAAAAAGTAAAAGATATTGTAGCAGGATTACATTCGGTTTATCAAAAAGATTTAGGACAAAACAAAGCTGTTGTTAATATTGGATTTATTCAAGTGCCGAACTTTATTGAAATTAGCAGTAAAGAAGAAAACCAACTTTGGATTGAAATTTTACAAGAACAAAGACAAATAATAGGAAGCATTAAAGAATTAGGAGATACAACACAGGGATTATTGTTTTATCGTAACTTTATAAGTGGATCAGATATCAATAGCTTCTTTAAATTCTCCTTTTGGTATGCTACTTATCTCAGTAGTCAACTCTCGAATAAAAAATATGCGCGAGCTTTTTCAATAGAAACATTAAATCAATTTTATAAATGTATGGATACAAATGAATTAAAATTATCAGAAATCATCTCAAATGTTGGTTTCAATGCGGTTGCTGGTGCAATCCGCAAGAGTACTGTTACATTGCAGTATACTCCCAAAGAAAGTAGAAAATATGATGTTCGGTATGGCGTTGCACAAACCTTACAAAACAAGTCGAAATCAAAAGAGGATTTGGCAGAGTTTGTTGGTGAGTTTATCGCACTTTATAATTCAGAAACTGCTCGACAAGCAGAAAAAACGGGTAGTTCACTGAGAGCTAGTGTAAGAGAAAATGAACTTATTGAGTTCTATACTTTACTTGATAGTTTTCCATCTAAATTGGTTGGAGCATTACTTGCTTCATATGGATTTGCACTTAAAGCAAAAGATGCCGCCAAGCCAGATGAACATGAAGAAAATTTAATAGAAGAAACAATTGAAGATTAATAACAATTTAAAAATCATACAAAAATGGAAAAGAAAGTAGCATCGATTTCTATCAGTGGCGAAATGACATTAAATCTTCATTCGCTCAACAATGAAGGTGGCGAAGGAAATCAAATCATGACTCGTCAATTGACTATTATTGATAAAAAAGGAATTGAACATACCGTTAACGGTATTAGCGGCGACATGTTTAAACACATCCATGCGGGACATTTAATAAATTATTGTGTAGAACAAAAATTACCGTTGAGTAAGTATTCCGAAAAACTTGATCCAAACAGAATTTCTTCTTCGGAAATATTAGAAAAAAACAATAGAGTTGGCGATGAAAAGTCAAATGGCTCACAAGTTTTAGATGAAATTTTGAAAATATGTACAGTATGCGATACACATGGATTTTTAAATACTGATGATGTAGGTAAAAACAAAGGTGCTAAAAATTTACCACGAAAATCCGTGATCGAATTTGCTTGGACAGTTGGCATTCCTGACAAGAATAATACAGAAACTTATGTTCATACCAAATTGGTAGCTGATGCTGGCGAAAAAGGTAGTGGTACAGGTAGCAACGAGGGGCAAAATATATTTCATCGTCCGGCAAATCATGGAGCTTATGCTTTTATTTGTAATTTGGATACTTACCGTATTGGATTCAATGATATTTCTCGAAAATATTCCATTGATGATCCTGAAAGAACAAAAAGATACAAAGCTATTCTCCAAAGTTTATTAAGCTCTTTTCTTAATCCTAAAGGAGCAATGACAAGCACTCAAAAGCCTCATATTACTGATTTCAAAGGAGTGGTTTCTATTTCTCATAAATTAATTCCTGCGCCAACTATTAGTGCAATCAATCCAGATTATCAGGAAGAGATTACAGAAATAGCTAAAAACCTAAATGAAATTGAAGCTGACTCAATTGAACTAAAAAGCTTTGATGGTTTAGGTAGTCTATCAAATATTTTTGCAGAATTAATTGCTGCTGAACCTTATAAAATTCAATAATTATGAAGTTCTCAGCAATTTATAAACCTACTGCTTTGTTCTCTCTTCGGGATAGTAATTCTACTAGTTCTGGGGCAAAGTCGTTGTTTTTGCCATCCCCTTATGCCATTAAAATGGCTTTTATAAGTCAGGCTATTTCATTAGGTGGTGAGAATTTTAATGAAAATATAAAGCATTTTGATATTATTCGGGATGCAGACATTAGTTACAACATTAAAGGTAACTTTTGTGTAAATAATTGCTTTGTCAAGGTTCAGAAACAACGAGATAATGACCCCTTTAAACCGACAGTGAGTTTTCGAGAGTATATCTTTTTAGATAATGACCTAGAAATAATTTTTGAAGTCCAAAAAGTAGAAGATGTTGTATTTCTAAAGCAGTATCTTTATCGCATTAATTATCTGGGTAAACGAGGTTGCTTTTTCCAGTTTGTGAAGTATAATGATGAACCATGTGAACCTAACGTTAAGACTTTTGATGTAAAAGCATTATCGTTCGGGATTTTACAAGAATATGATGATTTTGATAAAAAAATTACTTTTAATAATGTAAATAGCTATTCGGATGCAAAAACAACTCGGTGCAAGAAGATATTAGTGTTACCAATAAAGTCCGAGGGATCATCTAAGTCTTATTCACTTTATAAAGTTAATTAAATATTCTTCAGGCAAAATTAATGTTTTGTCTGAAGACATTTTTCTGTAAATTAATATTATTTCCCCCTTATGTCCAACGAACTACCAACCCCCGAAGAATTCCGCAGAATGGAATATGAGTTTAACGAGACGCGCGACAGTATGCCTGAAGAGCTGGCTAACGTGATGTCGGAATTATTTGATTTGATGCGTGGCTTTACTACTCTGGAGTCGCCTTCTACCGATGAGTTTATTGGTGCTTTTGAAGAGTATATGTTCGCACACTACCCCGAACTGAAACAGTGCCGTGAGTTTTGGCAGCGCGGATGGATTAAAGAAGTTGTCGAGGAAAACGGCAGTGAAATGGGTACAGACGTCTTTGTGTTTTTCAATCGAGTGTCGAAAGGAGAAGATGTTACCAAAGATTTCGACGATTTTAATCACGTCATAAAAATGTATCTGAAAAATGAACCTCCTGAAAAACGCGTTGTTGACCCAGCGGAATATCCTGAACTGTCGGCTGAGCAACTAAAGATTTTCCAGGAAAGTTATGACGAGGACTATTTGGATGAACTGGAATACTACGAAGAGATGCGACCCCGGAAATTGGAGTTCAGAAAAACAATGCAGTCGATTATATTCAAATACTACGAAGAGCAAACGCATAACTTAAGCCTGCCGCAATGGCAGTATTACGGCATAATGATGGCTATGGCATTTGACGAGTTTCATGACAACTGCCTCGATTTGATAAGTTATTTGGTTTCGGACGAACGACTGACGGCGTTTCCCGGTATGGATTTTTATGAATATAAGGCGAAGGAGTGGGAGAAGATTAAGGCAAGGTGATTTATCTCCACCCCGAAGTTTTTTTTAACCTTCGGAGTGGAAAAACAAAAAAATATGTCGATACAAAAAACGCCATTACAAACCGGGAAGTACTACCATATTTATAACCGGGGTATCAACAGTTGCGATTTGTTTCGTGAAGATGGGAACTACGAACATTTCATGCGCTTGTACCACAAGTATATTTCGCCCGTGGCAAACACATTCGCGTGGGTGCTGATGAAAAACCATTTTCATTTTCTGGTGCAGATACTTCCGAAGGATCGGTGGGATATAAACCCCGAAGGTTTCAAAAACCTTCGGTGTTTGGAGGGTTTGGATGATGACGCGGAAACCGACAAACGGATAAACCAGCAGTTCTCCAACCTTTTCAACGCCTACACCAAAGCCTGCAACAAACGGTATGACCGTACAGGCAGCCTGTTCGAACATTCGTTCAGAAGAAAACACGTTGATACAATGGAATATCTGAAAAGAGTGATTGTCTATATCCACATGAATCCCGTGAAACATGGCTTTTGTCAATATCCGGAAGAATATCCGTGGAGTTCATATTTAAGTTGTATTTCGTTCAAGCCTACCAAACTGCAACGCGAAAAAGTGATTGCCAGTTTTGGTAATACAGATGAATTTAAAATATATCATAATCAGAAGTTTATTTCCGAATCAATTGATGAATGGATTGATATGGAATAATTTCCAATCCCGAAGGTTTCTGTAACCTTCGGGGTTTAAGAAAAAAATAAAATGACTACAGGCACTCATTTCAACTACTATCAGGTTTGTCGGCGTAAACTATGGCTGTTTGCCAGCGGCATTAACATGGAACACACCTCTGACCTGGTGTACGATGGCAAACTGATTCATGAAACTTCGTATCCTCAGCGTTCCGAAAGGTATGAGGAGTTGGAGATTGACGGAATTAAGATTGATTACTACGATCCTCGTAACAAGGTGATTCATGAAATAAAACGTTCGGATAAAGTGGAAAAAGCGCATGAATGGCAGCTGAAATATTATATGTATGTGCTGGAGCAAAACGGAATACACGACACAACCGGAATTCTGGAATATCCCGAACTTCGGCATACGGCACGGGTAGTGCTCACTGATGACGACCGCGAAAAAATAGTGGAAATGACACAGGATATTCAACAGATCATCCACTCCGAAGACTGTCCGCCACTCATTCACGCTAAAATATGCCGGAATTGCAGTTATTATGATTTTTGTTACGTGGAGGAATAATTTTTTTCAACCTAACCTGAAGGCTTTCAAAACCTTCAGGGTTTAAAATAAAAAAACATGAAACGCACTTATTATCTGTTTAACCCGGGGACATTACAACGCAAGGACAATACCCTGAAATTCACACCGGTTGAGGAAGATGCAAACGGAGTGGAACATAACGGTCAGCCCCGATATTTGCCGGTAGAAGATATCTCCGAGTTTTACGCTTTCGGTTCACTGATGGCAAACAGCGCGTTGTACAACTTTCTGGGACAAAACGATATTGCCGTACATTTTTTCGATTATTACGAAAATTACACCGGTTCGTTCATGCCTCGAGACGGTCTGCTGTCGGGCAAAATGATACTTGCTCAAACAAAACACTATCAGACAAAGAAAAAACGTGTGGTGCTTGCACGGAAGTTCGTTGAGGGTGCGGCCTTTAATATGATCAAGAACCTAAAGTACTACAATACGAGGGGAAAAGATTTGGATAAACTCATCGAACGCATCGAGAAGTATGCAAGTCAGTTGATTACAGCCGGGGAGGTGGATCAAATCATGGGGCTGGAAGGCAACATCCGACAAACATACTACGAAGGATTTGATTTGATAATAAATGATTTCAATATGGAAGGTCGCAGCAAGCAACCGCCTCGTAATGAAGTGAATGCCCTGATCTCGTTTGGCAACATGATGTGTTACAGCCAGTGTTTGAGAGCAATCCACCAGACACAGCTGAATCCTACTATCAGTTACCTGCACACGCCGGGTGAAAGAAGGTATTCGCTGTCGCTTGACATCTCCGAAATATTTAAACCTATACTTGTTGACCGGGTTATTTTCAGGTTGCTCAACAAAAAAGAATTACAGGAAAAACATTTCGATACAAAACTGAACCGTTGTCTGCTTAATCCGAACGGGAAAAAGATTTTTGTAAAAGCATTCGAAGAACGGCTAACGGAAACCATTCAGCATCGTTCGCTGAAGAGGAATGTAAGTTATCGGCATCTCATCCGGCTGGAGTGTTACAAGTTAAGCAAACATCTGCTGGATATGGAAGAGTACAAACCATTCAAAATGTGGTGGTAATTGAGTAATTGAATTTTACCTTTTTCCTCTTTTGAATGAGACTATTTTATGTGCGAAACATTAGTTAATAATACACGAAATAAACTTTGACTAGCGGTTTGTTATTAAACCAATAGGTATTAATTATAATACATTTGCCGATATTATATAAAAATCAATCTTCAATCTTTTAGCCGGAATACATTTCAACTATTACACTCGCTGCCGCGGTAATAGAAAAACATAAAGCAACATTGCCCTTGGCAAGCTTTGAGTAATTGTTTTTTTTATGTTACTACATGCTTCGGTATCGAAAAAAACAAGTTACTTTTACACCTCAATCATTAATAGCAAAAAAAATATGGCAAAGAGCAAAAAACAAAAACCGAACGTACAGTTATTAAGTCCCGAAAACTATATCCGCCAGAAGGCGCGCAATTTGCCGCTTTACGAATGCTGCGTCAACAAAAACTGGAGGGAGGAAGGTATGGCCGAAGTAGTAGTGGCGCGTATCCATACCAATGGCAATATTACTTTTGGGGTATATTTGGTGGATGTATATTGTCTGGGGGTGAAAGATTCGTTTTGTAATTTCAACCAACCGCTGGATAAATATGAGGAATTGATTTCAAGGCTATCAGCACAAATGGGAATGATAACCATTGAATATGCCCTAGCGCATAATATTGTGTTTGCAGCCATGGAGTATGCCGCCGAGCTGGGATTCAAAGCTTGCAAAGAATTCGTCCAGACAACTAAATTTATTCTCGAGGAAGACACCGACGAGGTGGAACTGATAGACATAGAATGCGGATATAACGGCAAGCCAATGTTTATAAAAACAGATGCGACAACCGACGCACAAGCCGATGACATTATCCGCCAATTAGAAAAAACGGTGGGCAAAGGAAACTACGAGGTGCTGATTGCCGATGGTTTTGATGACGAGGATGAATATGGGGATGATGATGAGTACGAAAATGAATACGATGACATGGATGAAGAGGAACGGCGGAACTTGTTCGGGGAAATAGCCAGTAGAGGTATTGAAAATCTATCGTACGATGATCACATGGGGTTGCTGAAACTCAGTGATTCTATTTACATCAATGACATTTGCGATATGGACGAGGTGGATTATTTGCTTGAAAAATGGGAACCGGAAATAGAGATGGACATCAGCGCCGAAGCATGTACACCCGAATCGTTGGGGCTAATTGAAGCAAGGGAGATTTGCGATGAGGATATGGAGGAGTTGGACAGATTATTGGATATTGATAAAGATAATAACCAGGATGCCATGCATAAAATAACACAACTTAGAGCTATATGGGGAAACATACCTTATTTGTGTTATCTGGAACTGATATTTATTGATCAAAATGAGAACGGCGAGGAATATGTCGCTAAATTAAATGAATACACTGCACTATATCCTGACTTTTCTTTGCTGAAAATGGAAAAATTGAAAAATACTATATTGAATCGTTCTGAAGTTACTGATGATGATATTGATTTTGAGACTATATTCGAAGGAAGAACAGCAATAACTGAATATGAAATGTTTCAGTTTCAGACGGTAAAATTTTTAGCTTTAATGAATGAAAATGCCTTTGATATAATGCAAGCTTTGTACGAAATGTACGATAGCCTGGAAATAAGCGAAGAATATGTAAACCAGCTGAAGGCTTTGTTAGCTATATCGAGAATCAATTTCCTGTACTATTATTTTAATAAGCAACAGATTAACTGATTAATTGAATATGGATACATTGAATTTAGGGAAAACAACTAAAGCAGAGAACAAAAGCTTTTGCATTGCGTGTAATTCGATTATATCAGTCTTTGCCTGCAAATACTGAGAGCCAGATAATCGGCAAACAATTATTACGTTCGTCAACGTCTGTTGTGGCAAATTATCGGGCGGCATGTCGAAGTAGATCAAATGCAGAGTTTTATAGCAAAATAAGTATTGTTATTGAAGAAACCGACGAAAGTTTATTTTGGTTAGAGATCCTTACCGAAGCCGGCATCGTAAAAGCTGAGTTGTTAGTAGAATTGTGTCGGGAAAATGAGGAAATAATAAAAATCATGGTCACAGCCCGTAAACACTCAGAAAAATCCAAATAAATTAATCAATTACTCAATTATTCAATATGTACGTAATACTGGTATATGATTGTGGCGAAAAACGTGTAGGCAAGATGCTGAAACTTTGCCGGAAATACCTGAATTGGATTCAAAACTCTGTGTTTGAGGGCGAAATATCAGAAGTAAAACTAAAAGAGCTGGTCTTCAAAGCGGAAGATATAATGGAACTCGAAGAAGACAGTTTGATTATTTTTTCGGGACGAACCCAAAAATGGATGGAAAAACAAATAGTAGGGAAGGAGCGAAGCAGTATTGAAAATTTTCTTTGATGTCGTCGGTCAATCTGGCCCGATAAGAATTTGGTGACAAATTCCCGTTGTAAGATCTTTGAAATACAGAATATCAGGAAATTATGAAGTTGTCGGTGAACAGTAAATTTTATACTTTTGTCCATCGACAACTTTTAGTCGTAAAAACACAATAATTATATTTTTTATTCAGCTGATTATCAGCTTTTTT
>Ga0316605_10001496_pt1 | contig 13469 bp, 14 predicted proteins | sample OWC_soil_day20_n_FD_207666 | JGI IMG/M metagenome (GOLD analysis project Ga0316605, IMG submission 207666) | Wetland soil microbial communities from Old Woman Creek delta, Ohio, United States - OWC_soil_day20_noCT | ecosystem: Environmental > Terrestrial > Soil > Wetlands | place: USA: Ohio... | reverse complement strand
CCCAAAACTCTACATATAAAGCGAATTTGACGAATGACTCATACCAAGGCCGCTGAAATAGCTTTACCTTTTCCTCATCCGGATTACCGGCTTTATCAAGCAATTCGAACGGTTCCGAAATGACAAATGATTCCGCTTTTTCCCTCTCAGAAATCACCTGCGGGTCCTTCCATGCTTTGGTATATATGTCTATTAGATCTGCCCGGTTAGAGTTGCTCGGGTCAAGAGCATCTTCTGCCGCGGAGTTGAGAGACTTCATCTCCATTTTAATCCTATCTTCGGGCAGCTTGCTCACCCCCTTAGATTTTCTTGGTGATTTGTCGTCCTTCTTATTTTTAGATACTTTCCAGCTAAATAGTGCCATATTATAATGCTTTTAATCAAATGGGTTGTGAGTTCTTTTTGTGTTGCTTCCCCAACGGAACTTCGTTTTGCTTTTTCCGTCAGAACTGGTGATTCTCAATAAGTCCGAGCCCTCTTTGCCCGCAGCAATATTTGCTATTTCCTTGATAGAGTCGGTATAATTATCTCTTACCCGTTCCGGGATATCCTGATCGGGTATAGTATTATAAATAGCATAAACGCTGATAGCAACAGCCCAGCGAATTAAATTCGAATTTCTGGCATCGCCGCTCATTGACGATTCCTGCTGTATGTCGAAACGTCCAGACAGCTTTGAAGAGATTTGAGCCAAAGCGCTCTTTTCGGCAGTGTCAAGCTTAGATACATCGGTACCAATTATCTGCTCTAAGATTGAGGAATTGATATTGTTTTCAAAGTCTTCCCGTATAAGAAAATTCATGTTTTATGCCCTCCTTGATTCGTTTGTTTTATATCTTCCCGCTCTACCGGAGTTTGATTCCCCGGAAGACCTTTTGTTAAGCTTAAATATGGCTCCCTCAACAGCATCCGGACCGTCATCATGCTTGCTGTCCGGGAACCCTAGAAATTGATTCCGTAATTCTATCATATCAGGATTTTGCCTCTCATCGACGTTAAACCGAATCAGCTGTCGCTCCGTAAATGAAGACAAGGCCTCTATGCGCTCTTCCTTTTCCGGCTTCTTCCGCTTGTCTCCCCTAATGCCTATTTGATGTCCGCACTTTTCTCCTTCGCGATCATAATCATTCAAGAGTATGTCCTGTATAAAGTTTGCCTCCATCCAGTGCGGGCATGTCTTATTTTCAGGAATACTTCCCGCCAAAGCATAATGTCCACGAACCATTTCGGGAGGAAGGCATTGCCTGCAAAAGACCTTTATAATGTCAAAAAAGTTACCGGTCTGACCAACCAGAGCTATTGCCTTAAAGTCATTTTTTTTCGTCCCTTTAAATGACGGGTCACAGTAGGTAACGAGTTTTTTATATGATGTTATAGTCGGCAGCTTAACCCACGGTAAATGCTCCTCGCGAAACACACGGCCTATTACTATATGCTCGTGGAAGTACTCTCTTAATGCGAGCCTCCAACCCATTTTCCCCATTTTATCCAGGATCTGCTTCCTCGTGTAGTTTTCTTTCCACGCAGGGACGCCACTTTCGGAGAGGTCTTTAGCATGAGTTTTTGGATTTTCTAATGCAAAAACCTTAATGTGGGTGATGTTTGCGTTCTTCGGATCTCCCGCCTCTACATCACCAACGATTTTAGCTAAAATTGATTTTTTATTTGTCCTATTACCAGCTATAATCAGCCAACTTCCTTTGGTAGGCATTGCGCCATAAAAATCGCCTAAGATCCAGTCGACTGCCTCGTTTACCCTCTCCTCATTTTTTACAAGCATGGCATCATCCATATCGTCCGCAACGCCGTAGTTAGGCCTTTTGTCGGCGTTTCTTGTGCCCCGGGGACTCTGCCCCCTTCCAAAAGCCCAAAATCCTATACCGTCGGTAGTTACAAAATAGCCATCAGACCACTTCCCATCTCTGTACTGTTCACCAAAGTCATTTATAAATCGCTTGTTAAACATTAGCTCCGCTTGTATGTCCGACAGTAATACATTTGCCTTAGCCTCATTTGCGGATGACAACATCATCCCTGTAAGTTGCCCCTTGGCTTTTAAAAACAGAGGTAGCATAACATCAAACAGGACGGACTTAGCATGTTCACGCGGCCATTCGGCAACCATCAGTAAGTTATTGTTTTGCTCTACCTCTTTAACGGCCCTTTTATGAAACCAGCCGAACTCGGAATGCATATAATCAGCAAGGTAATACCTACAAAACTTTATAAAATTATCAAGAAGCTCATTAATCCGCTTCTCCTTTTGCTGTGCGGTTTCGTTAATAATTGGCGCGGATCGCTGAACGGCCTTTTTTTCTGCAAGCCATTTTTCGTACTCTTGTTTTTCCTTACTACTAAATCCCGACATCTTATTGTAGTTGCTTGCGCTTATAGTTTAAAAAATTATCCAGGGGCTCAGCTACCTGTTGGGCCAGTGAAAGATCCTCCTCCGATAAATACCTGTTTATTTCCCGAACTACTCTTACATATTGAGTCCACTCTATTTGCTTTTCCTTTGCGCAATTGAACAAATCTCTAATGCCGTCTATTGCCCCTTTTGAGATAAGCGTTGGTTGTGGGTTATCCAGGAGTGAGTCTTTAATTTTTTTTAGGGTGGAAAGCTGATATGTCAATATTTCCTGCACGTCTTCCTGTGCGGTGCGCATCGCCGTGGCGCTTTGGGTTTTTCGAGCCTCCCAGTTGCCGTCTTTTTTCCACTTCGCAATTGTTTGCTCGGATTTTTTAAAGACGGAAGCTATCTGCTTTTGCGTTACGCCATCGCGAAAAAGGATATATGCCAATTCTTGATCATCCATGTTGCCTCTTTTATTACAAAAATCCTTTAAAATCGGGGCTGATGAAAAAATCATTACAACCCTTGTAACGATTGTTACAACCCTTGTAACGATTTTTTGAAATACACGTATGAAAATTAAAATTTGCTCGAAAGAAAATATAGCACAATGCATAAATACCTAGAGACACTCAACAAAGAAAAAAAGGAGGCAACAATTCGCCTCTTTGGAGATATCGGAAATGAAATTGACGGAAACATATTTGCCCAGGAGCTGGCCTCTCTGGACGATAAGGTTGACTCCGTGAATATTCGCATTAACTCAGGAGGCGGAAGCGTCATACACGGGCTATCAATCGTTTCAACAATGCTTTCTATGAAGGCTCAGGTAAATGTATATATCGACGGCATTGCCGCATCAATGGCAGCGGTGATTGCAGTTTGCGGGGACAAGGTATATATGATGGATTATGCAAAGTTTATGATTCATGATCCATTTATTGAGGCCGCCCCCTCTAAGCTGTCGGAAAAGGATAAGAAAGGGCTTGAAAAAATCACGGAAATGCTCAGAACGATTTTGTCGAGGCGCGGGAATAAAGAGGTTGACATAGCGCAGCTGATGGCAAAGGAAACATGGTTTTCCGCTGAAGAGGCAAAGGCGGAGGGGCTGATAGACGAGATCGTATCATCAAAGCGCAAAGACGAGCTGTCTAGCTTGGATGCGGCAGCTATTAAAAAGATCATTTTAAATGAGTATAAACCAAATCAAAACAAGATGGAACTAAAAGAACTAGCAAAAAAGCTGGGATTAGATGAAAATTCTGACCTGGCCACAATTATGGCGGCTCTTGACAAGTTAGTTGCTGCTGCAAGCGCAACTCAGCTAATTAAAAGTCATTTCACAGCACAGGGTTTGAAAAATGGGGTAATAACTGAAAAGAATAAAGCAAGTTATGAAAAGCTTGCCGACTCTGATCCGGAATTATTCATTTCACTTGTGACAGAAAAAGGGGAAGAGTCAGAGGATACCGAAATACGTGGCACTGTCAACCCTCTAAGGTTGAGCGGCGCAATTAAGAGCGTGCAAGGCATCACTTCAGCCACAAGCACAAAAACCTACGACTGGTATCAGCGTAACGATCCGCAGGCACTTCTTAAACTGGAGCGCGATAATCCTAAAGAATATGAAAAACTATTAAACGCGTACGAAAATGGCATCTGATAAACCTATCGTAAAATTCCCATTTGGAGCGGCAACTGTAGAGCAGCTGTCGGCAGAAGGAGCTCAAAATATTGAGGTCGTAAATACACTTACCGTCATTGACGGTGTCACAGCTGTCGCCACCGGTGACAGAACTCTGAACTTAACACCGGCTGAAGATCTTATTGTAGGATCTGAGCTGTTTGTTAAAAGTAAAACAACCGGAACCGAAAAGCTCATATCGGGCAACGGTGTAACTGGACCCGAAATAGTAGGGGTAGCTGGAAAAACCATTGTAGTACAATTAATTTACGATGGATCGAAATTCATTCACGTTTCACCAAAAAATCAAATTGACTAACTGATGGCAGAAATTAGACCAGTTCTTTATTCTAAGGAACTTCAAAAAAGATTATATCCTGATAATGCTTTTTATAAAAAGAGTCTTCAGGAAACAGGCGTTGCAGACAACGTAGAGTCCGTTGAGAAACCCGTACAGGGCAAAATTCGTAAAGCGAAATCCGGAACACCGAGTAGCCTTCCGCTAACAATAGAGAAGGGCGTAGACAGCAAAAAAAGCTATGGCGTACAGCTTGTTTACTGCGAACCGCTTTTGATTGATTCTCAGGATGAGATCATGGCGAATTACAGTAAGCGCTCAACAAAACAACAGCAGCAAGCCGACGAAATCAATACTAAGTGTGCCGATATCGCCGCAACAGCTTGGGCTCCAACTTTGGCTACAAATATTATTGCCACAAGTGGTGCTGCGCGGGCAACAAATGTAGCTGGGCTAACCGGTAACAGAAAGTCTGTCATAAAGGATGATGTCCTTAAAGTCTACAATTTGACATTAAGAATGACTATTGCCGGTGGCAAATGGTATATGCTCGCTACTCCAGACATGTATACCGACCTTTTGAAGATCCCGGAGTTCACTGACTACGAAAAAACAGGTAACCAGTCCGCACTGGCTGTTGGAATAATTGGCAAACTCCTAAATATGGAGGTTATGATTCGCTCCACAGAGGAGTCGCATGCGGGGATTGTTTATTCTACCGACAATGTTAAAAGAGCTGCAAATATTGCTCTTGAGGCAACAGACCAAGTCGCAGCCCTTATATGGAACGAGAAGCTCGTTTGCTCGGCGGAGGGAACACTAAGGACTTCCATAAACCCAAATGCTCCAGGTTATTTAGGAGGTACAATTATCGAATCTTGGACACGGTTTGGTGCTGATATCATCAGAGATGATCAGAAAGGAGTCATTGCTCTTCTGGAGTCAAAATAGCACAAGGTATCAATGAAAGTAAGCCAGCAAGGTATACAACTGATAAAGGCGTCTGAGGGCCTGCGCTTGCAGGCCTACAGATGTCCCGCTGGTATCTGGACGATTGGCTATGGCCACACCAAAACAGCTCACCCGGGGATGATAATTACCCCGGCTCAGGCAGACGCGCTTTTTCAGGCAGACTGCAGAGATGTAGAGCTCGTTTTAAACACATCGGGTCTAAGACTTAATCAGAATCAGTTCGATGCCCTTGCCGACTTTGTTTTCAATTTCGGGGCAACTAAGTTTCGCTCATCCACATTTTTAAAAATTGCACGGGCAAACCCGGACGACCAGCGCATAGCCTTTGAACTACGAAGGTGGAACAAGGCCACTAATCCGCAGGGAATTTTAATAGTTGAGCCGGGGCTTGTGGTCAGGCGGGAAAAAGAGGTAACCCTTTATTTTAAACCATTATTATAATTACACATGGAAAATTACATTGACTGGGGTACTATTATCGGTTATTGCTTAACCCCCATCGCTAGCGTGGCCTCGTATTTTGCCGGCAAAAAAACTCGCAAAAACGACTTTCTGCAGCAGCTGCAAAGCTCAATAGATATGCTTGTAGAAAAAAACAACACTCTTTTGCAGGAGCTAATTACCGTTAAGGGGCAAAACGCTGAATTAAAGGTGGGCATGAGTAAGTTGTCGCTTGAAAATAAGGGCCTCAAAGAGGGGTTTGCCAAGCTGACGGAAGAAAATGGATCTCTTAGTAAGCAAGTCGAATACCTGACTAGTCAATTGGAAAACGTTAGAGTAATAACCAAAATTGAAAAAGCGTCGTAATGATTAAACACTGTTTAACCTTCCTTTTAATAGCCTTTCTCGCGCTCTCGTGCTCGAGGAAGCTCGCTCCCCCGGAGCTCACCCGGAGCGATTCGCTTGTAACCACAAACACGGTTGAGCGCTTAAGAGATACCGTAGTTGTACTTGCCCCGGACTCCTCACTTGTGAGAGCGCTCCTTGAGTGCGATTCGAGTAATAGGGTACGCATTAACTCAATATTGAGCTACAAGCCAGGCGTTGACCTTCAGCCCCCCCGGTTGTCAATTAAAAATAATGTTTTAACGGCAACCGCGAATATGGCAGAGCGCAAATTACTTATATACTACAAAGACCGATACTACGAGTTAATAAGAAATCAATCGAAGGTCTTTACTAAAACGGTAGTTGTAAATGAACTCTACTGGTACCAAAAAACGCTGATGTACATAGGTGCAGCGGCTTTAATCATTTTTATATTATTAATAGCTAAAAAATTCTTGTAATGGCAGAATCAGAATTAGACATAATTAACGGTAGTGACATTCTTGTTCACGTGAATACCGGTACCGTTGAGGTCCCCGTTTGGAAGCCGGTTGCCCATCAAAGCACTTGCTCAGTTAGTAACACCTCAGAAACAAAGTCTCGCGTTACCAAAGCCAGCGGACTATGGAAGAAAAAGAGGGTTACCGGCTTAGGCACAGTAATCAAGTGCGACGCCCTTTGCTCGTACGATACTGATGGAGGATACGCAAAGCTTCACGCACTGTGGCTCGCCGCCAAGGAGGTTATGATCCGTTACGCCCTGGTTGCCACGGAGGGTAAAGATTACTACGAAGGAAACTTTGTAATAACCAACCTTGACCGTAACGACCCGGCTCAAGATGACTCGACAATGTCGATATCATTTGAAAACTCCGGCGCAATAACTCCTAAAACCACCCCCGCAGTATAATGCACGAAATTACAATTGCGGGTAAAACATACCCCGTGCGCCTGACAATGGGCGCAATCCGCGAGTTTAAAAATCAAACGGGTAAAGAGGTAGATCAGGTAACCGGTATTTCCGATATGGGCGAGCTCCTTTACGCCTGTGCCGTTTCAACCTGCCGGTCACAGGGGAAGGAAATGCCCCTTACGATTGAGCAGTTCACGGACGACTTAGACGTAACGCAGGCTACCGAATTATTTACGGGCGTACTGGCCGAGGGTGGCTTCAGCTCGGCAAAAGGCAACGGCAAAAAAAAAACATAGTAAAAACTATTAACCAAATGCTGGGGTTTGGGTTGGGCGTGATTGGGCTGAAACTTTCGGACTTTGACGCGCTAACCCCCCCGGAATTTGCTTCTGTTTGTGAGGAGTGGTCGGGTGAGCAAGAGTCAATAATGCAGGGCGAGTGGAACCGCGCCCGTTTTTTAGCAAGGTTCTTTTTGCTCCCTCATTGTAAAGACCAGAGCATAACGCTGCAGGACGTACAAGAATTTTGGTGGGACGTTAAAGAGCCTAAAAAGAGCGCCCCAAAACCAAGCTCAAGGGAGGCGTTTGAAAAAGCTGTCGAAAAATTCAAATAGGTGAGAAATGGCAAATCAGGTAGTATTTAACATACAATTTTCTGGCAACGCAGGTACCTTTTCCGCGCAGCTCACTCAGCAAATGGGTGCGCTTCAGACTGCCACAAAATCAGTCTCATCTTCTTTTTCAAAATTTCAAGCTAACCTAATCTCCCTTAACCAGGGCGTGCAGGTTCTCCGCGACTTTGCCGGCACCCTTAACGATGCGGCACAGCCGGGCCTTAAGCTTAATACCTCAATGCAGGACTTGAGCGCTATTACCGGGGTTACTGGTAGTAAATTAAAAGAAATAGAGGGATACGCCCGAGCAGCTGCTAAAACTTTTGGCGGCAGCGCTGCCGAGGGCGTTGAATCATATAAATTAATACTGTCACAACTTACTCCGGAGATAGCAAAAGTTCCGGCGGCTTTGCAGGCGATGGGTAACAGCGCCATGATACTATCAAAGACGTTGGATAATGACGTGGTTGGCGCGACAGAGGTATTAACAACCGCCATGAACCAGTACCAGGTTTCCCTTGAAGACCCAATTGCGGCCTCAAAGGTGATGGCCGAAATGATGAATGTAATGGCGGCAGCTGCGCAGGCAGGCTCGGCGGAACTCCCTGCTATCAAGCAGGCCCTTGAACAGGCCGGTATGGCCGCAAAAATGGCGGGAGTATCGTTTGCTGAGACAAACGCAGCTATTCAGGTACTTGACAAGGCGGGGAAGAAAGGAGCTGAAGGAGGCGTGGCAATACGTAACGTGTTGGCAACACTTTCCGAGGGCAGATTTTTGCCAAAGGAAGTGCGCAAAGAGTTAGACGCCGCAGGCGTTTCTATTGAAGTGCTCGCGAATAAGTCTCTCCCTCTGGCCGAGCGCCTGGCTGAACTCACAAAAATCACCAACGACTCGGCACTAATCACTAAACTGTTCGGGAAGGAAAACAGCAATGCCGCCTTGGCGCTTATATCCGGGATTCCACTTATGCAACAGTACACGGCTGCCATACAGGGGACAAAATCGGCAGAGGAGCAAGCGGCAATTGTTATGCAGGGCAAGGAGCAACAACTCGCAAGAATCAAGGCGAGGATGGACGACTATAAAATAGCCGTTTTTAATGTTACCGGTAGTATGCTACCATTCGCCGCCGTTGCAACTAATGCGCTGGTTCCAATCTCACAAATGATTCCCCTTATATCTGCACTTTCAAAGGGCATTAAGGCGTTTAGCTTTACCTCCGTTATCGCAGGCTTTGCCGCTTTTAAGGTTTCGGCAGTTGCCGCCTGTAGAGCCGTAGGCGTTGCGATTATGTCTATACCCGTATTCGGATGGATTGCTGCCGCACTTGCCGCACTCGGGGCAGCTGCCGTTTGGGCGTGGAATAAGTTCGAGGGTTTTCGTAAAGCGGTCATGGGTGTATGGGAGGTCGTTAAGCTTTTTGGTGTTACTCTGTACAGCTCTGTATGGGGCGCTATCAAGGGAGTAATTTCCGGGCTTGGTAGTCTCGGCAGCGCTCTTTGGAAGCTACTGAAATTCGATTTTAAAGGTGCAGCAGCTGAAGCGAAAAGCGCAGTTGCATCCCTTTCAAACGCAAACCCTATAAAGGTGGGGGTTAACCTTGCCACGGCTGACTACTCCGGTGCATGGGCCAATGGGCAGCAAAAGGGCTCGGCCAGTTGGGCCAATAGGGATAAAAAAGATATGGACGAGGCCGCCGAGTCGGCATCTGACTACTCCGACGAAATGTATGGCGTTTGGCTTAACACAAATAAGGTTAAGGGCGGCTCCGGCGAGCTCTCGGAGGAAATGAAAAAACTCCGGGAAAAACTCGTTTCAATAACTAAGGTAAACGACCTATTTGGAACAGCGCAAGACGCCCTTACAGAAAAAATTTCAGCGGTAACGGGTACGATTACCGATATGATTGACAAAGGATTTAAGGTAGAGGGTAAGGAAATTCAAACGCTACTCGTCCTACTCGGCAAGCTTAAAAATGAAAACAGAGCACTCGGGGAGAGCTACACACGCGCCGGCCAGATGGCAAAGATTTTCGCCGACTCAACCAGCAAGGTAGAGGTTAAGGGTACAACACCCGATATCGGCAAAACTAACGTAAAGGATATAAACGCCGGCGCGACAGCAATGCTTAACTATAAAAAGTCAATGGGCGCTGTAAATGATAGCTTCGAACTGTTCGGCGACGTACAAAGCAACCTGGGCGCCAAGTTATCGCTTGTTCGGGGCACAATTGATGACCTACTGCAAAAGGGGTATACAAAGTCGTCAAGGGAAATTAAAAAGCTTATGGGCGAGTATAAGGCACTTGCAAAAACGGTTACAATTGATATTGGTTCCTTTGTTGCAAGTGGCATTACCGGCATTGCTGAAGGCCTGGGCGAGGCGCTCGGTACCGGGGACTGGGCCGCAGGTTTTAAAAATATTCTTGTCGGATTGATGGACTTACTCAAGCAATTCGGAGCGGCCTTGATTGCTCAGGGCGTTGCCGTTTTGGCCCTGCAGGCTTGCTGGGATAACCCGTGGGCAGCCATTGCCGCAGGCGCGGGACTTGTTATTGCTGCAACCGCGGCATCGGCGGCCTTGCGCAAAACGGCCAACTTTGCGGACGGAGGTATAGTTTATGGGGAAACATTCGCCCGGGTGGGTGAGTACGCCGGAGCCTCAAATAACCCTGAGGTAATTGCGCCATTGAGTAAGCTAAAGGATATACTTAGGGGAACCGGCTCGGGATTAAGTGGCGAGGTAAGGTTTGAAATAGAGGATAATAAACTTGTCGGAATACTAAACAAATATTATAACAAAAGGAGGATGGGGTAATGGCTTGGGGCTTGAAGTACTTCGGTGAATTTAACGAACCCGGCGGCGAGCTTATCAGAGTTGAAATATCCTCGCTTGATTATTCCGGCCCCACAAAGGAGCTGGATTTTGCCGAGGATCCTGTAGTAATTGAGCGCCCCAACAGGGAGCTTTTTGAGCCTATCCTTTCCACTATTTGCAACCTCCGTATCTGGAGTAACGTAAACTTTGAGTACGAGGATTTATTCCTGTCAGCTCCTCGTGACAATATGGTTGTCGTAAAGCGGGGCGCAAGCGTTATTTTTAGGGGCTACGTTGAGCCGGGTTTGTATGAGGAGGAGTTTATCGCTCCCCCTTACACTATATCGCTTAAAGCCACAGACGGCCTTAAATCTCTCGAAAATTATAGGGTTGCATACTTCGGGTTATTTATGAAAAGTAACCTGTATGACGTTTTAAAAAGGTGTCTTTCCGAGGCGTTTAATCTACCTATCAACATATGCTGTAGCATATTTTCAAAGGATCATGACGCCTCTCCCGGGAAAACGCTATTTGAGCAAAGTCTTATTGACCACGAAGGGCTTACGGAAACTGCCGACGGGGTCTTAACCGTTTTAAACGCTCTTGAGATAATTACGAATATATTGTCCGGGTTTGGCTGCAGAATTTATCAGGCAAACGATGAATGGTTTATTGAGCGCATACGCGACAGGGCCAGGGGGCAGAATAACTTTGTGAGGGTCGATACCTCAGGCGCCGCCTCAATTGCTACCTACGCCGCTTCAGCTGCGCTCGGGTCTGACTCCGAAGGCTGGTACTCCAACCCAAATATGCAGGTTGATACCGGATGCGCCTCACTTACCGTTAACCAGGAAATGTCCGAACCACAGTCGCTAATCCGCAATAACTTTTCGTCCGGCCTTACACTTAAAATCGCAGATTGGGCAAACCGTATCGACCGTGAAAAGTGGTATTACAGCAACGAGTCCTGCCACATGGAGCCTTTCTCCAACCTTTACGGAATAGCCCGCGGTATTTCCTTCAGGCATTCGATTGTTGGTAAACTTCAGTCGCTTTACCAAATTGTTGATTGCACCGCTTATGGAGGAGACACTGTAAAAATTAAATTTAAGGTGGCACTTACCGCAGCGCCAGGGCTTGAGAAAATTAATGTACCATTTGCCGTATTTGTCAATAATTACAACTCAATAAATATTGACGGTGACTTTTTAAGGGAGGGAGATACGGAGGATCACCGGGTTATTAAGGTTCTCGACCTTTGGGACGACTTTAAAGGCGACCTCTCTCAGGCAGCCGAGGTAACTCTTGAATCAAAGATTATACCCCCAATTGCGGGTACGCCAAACACAAACTCAATTAAGCTCATTTTATACCCCGCCACCGAAGGAGCAACGGGTGTAATTGACTTTACACATATAGGGGATATTGAGGTGTCTGTGGGCACAACTAAAAAGCCTCTTAACACTTTTAGCGCTAAGTCATCGAAGGGATTTTGGAAGACGGCCGAGGACGTAAATCTAAAAATAAACGATGCCCCTGAGTCATCGCTTAACTTTATTAATAACGGGGTACCGGTACTGTACGATAATTACAGAAATGTATCAAATATCCTGGTATTTGAGGACACGGTTGATAACGGTGGGGAATCAGATATATACAAGGTATTCCGGCCTTTTACAGGCTGGTATGACTCAGCCTCCGAACTACCGGAGGATGGTAAGCAATTGGCGGAGTTGCTCCTTCAAGATAGATTTTGCCAGGTAATTGATAGTCGCGCGACGATATCCGGGGACGTAATCACGGATAAGCCCCTCTCGCCGCTTTACCTCTTTTCAATTGACTACCGCCCCGGCCGCTATATGTATTTAGGCGATAAGTGGAACCTGCATACCGGAGTACACTCCCTAACAGTTACGCAAGTTTATGACCAAATAATACCAATCGAATGAGCAGCATAAATATTACAAAAAGCTATTCGGCACCTCTTGACAAAGATGTGAAGGCACTTTCGTCGTCATCGTCTCAGGTTACAGCAGATTCTAACTTTACCCGTAATAGCGCTGAAAACGAGATTACAACGCCGTATAAGGTAAAGGCCCCGGCTCTTCACTCAGACGGGCCAATTTCTTTTTATGGCGATCCGGAAAACGCGCCGCCTGTTGCTCCAACTTCCTTAACCGACCTGAACGATGTTGACCCAAATGTAACTGCTGCACCTGTCGGCTCCGTATTGGTAAAATTGGCAAATAACAAATGGGGGCAGGGCACAGTGGCTATCGACTTATCAAACTACTACGATAAAACAACCTCTGACTCAAGATACGCTTACAAATCCCACTCGCACGACTATATCTCCCCGGCTACTTTCAACTCACACACAGGAGATACAGTTAAACACCTCACCGCTGCTGAGCGTACTGCTTGGAATAGCAAAGAGCCTGCTCTTGGCAACCCTGATGTAGACGGTAAGATACTTTCTTCTTCCGGCGGTGTTCGCTCTTGGGTTAATAGATATGTTCTGCCATTGGCAACAGCCGCCATGCTTGGAGGGGTGATAATAGGAAGTAATGTAAATGTAGATGCGCAGGGCCGAATCTCTGTTGCCGCCCCTTACTCACACCCTGCCTCTCATGCCGCTTCGATGATTGACACAGATGCTACTCGCAGGTTCATTTCTGATGCCCAATTAAGCAACCTTGCAGAAGCGTACAACCTTAGACATTCTCACGGGAACAAAGCGAACCTTGACTCTATAAATCAGGATTTATCTAAGGCTTCGAATGTTCAGTTTAGTAATCTAATTGCTGACGGCTCAATTAGTTTCTATGGTGGTGTTGGCTCAGGCAGTACCCCCGTTGCTTCACTTTTGGACTTGTCGGACATTGATGCTTCAATCTCCGGTGCAGCAACCGGTACTCCTTTGGTTAAGTTGTTAAACGGCAAATGGGGTGCAGGTTCTATCTCAATCGACCTCTCAAATTACTACAACA
>Ga0316605_10001495_pt1 | contig 13472 bp, 14 predicted proteins | sample OWC_soil_day20_n_FD_207666 | JGI IMG/M metagenome (GOLD analysis project Ga0316605, IMG submission 207666) | Wetland soil microbial communities from Old Woman Creek delta, Ohio, United States - OWC_soil_day20_noCT | ecosystem: Environmental > Terrestrial > Soil > Wetlands | place: USA: Ohio... | reverse complement strand
CGGCGTCGTAGGTTTCGCCGCTGCCGGCCAGGCCCTTCAGCTGCGGTAGTTGGACCAGCTTGACGGCGGCGGCGCAGTTTGAGCGTTCGGCGATGTGGCCGAGGTCGGCCAGCAGGCCGTCGGAGACGTCGATGGCGGCCGAGGCGATGCCGAGCAGCGCGCGGCCGAGGGCGATGCGCGGCCGGGGCTTTTCCAGCGCGGCGATGCACAGGCGCGGCCAGGGTTCGGGCAGCGCGATCCTGCCCTGCAACTGGGCCAGACCGAGGGCGGCCAGGCCGGGCCGGCCGGAGACCCAGATCTGGTCGCCGACCCGGGCGCTATCGCGGCGCAGGGCCTGCCCGGGTTCGACTTCGCCGAGTGCGGTGATGCACAGGTTGAGCGGCCCCCGGGTGGTGTCGCCGCCGACCACATCGACGCCGTAGGCGGCGGCGCAGGCGAAGAAGCCTTCGGCAAATTTGGCGATCCACGCCTCGTCGACCGCAGGCATTGCCCCGGCGAGCGTCACCCAGCGCGGCTGGGCGCCCATCGCCGCGAGATCGGACAGGTTGACCGCCAGCGCCTTCCAGCCGAGGTTATGCGGGTCGGTATCGGGCAGGAAATGGGTGCCGGCGACCAGCATGTCGGTGGTCACCGCCAGTTGCTTGCCGGGCGAGGGCTGGAGCAGGGCGCAGTCGTCGCCGGGGCCGAGCACGGCCGACGGGGTCGGCCGGGCGAAGTACTTGTCGATCAGCGCGAATTCGTTAGCCATGGTCGCCGGGCGGAGGGCTTACTTCTTGCCTTGCTTGCGGGCCGCCACTTCGTCCGGACGCAGTACGCCGGCCACCTTGTCGAGCACGCCATTGACGTACTTGTGGCCGTCGGTGCCGCCGAAGGCCTTGGTCAGCTCGATGGCCTCGTTGATGATGACGCGATAGGGGGTTTCCGGGTGATGCTGCATCTCGAAGCTGCCGAGCAGCAGGATGCAGGCTTCGACCGGCGACAGTTCGTCGAAGCTGCGGTCGATGTGGGCGCCGACTTGGGCGATCAGCGCCTCGCGCTGGGCGATGACGCCGCGCAGGGTGCCGACGAAGAATTCGCGGTCGGCCTTGGCGAAGCCGTCCATTTCCGGGGCGTAGGCTTCGATGGCGGCTTCGTCGGCGCCGCCGACGCGCCACTGGTAGAGGCCTTGCAGCACGAATTCGCGGGCGCGGCGGCGGGCCGACTTGGGCGGCTCCTGGACGTCGTGGGGGTGTTCGCTGTCGCTGAGGAAGGTGGTCATTGGGTCAGGGCTTTCTGCAGATTGGCCATCTCGACGGCGGCCTGGGCGCAGTCGGCGCCCTTGGTTTGCATGCGGACTTCGGCCTGCTCATCGGTTTCGCAGGTCAGGATGCCGTTGGCGATGGGAATGCCGGTATCGAGCTGGACTTCCATGATGGCGCGGCAGGAATCGTTGGAAACCACTTCGAAGTGATAAGTTTCACCACGGATGACGGCGCCCAGCGCCACCAGGGCGTCGAAACAGCCGCTGTTGGCCATGGTTTGCAGGACGAGCGGGATTTCCAGGGCGCCCGGCACGTTGGCGATGGTCATGTCGTCGTCGGCCACGCCGAGACGCTTCAGTTCATTGACGCAGGCCGACAGCAGGCCTTCGCAGACCGGCAGGTTGAAGCGGCTCATGACGATGCCGACGCGCAGGCCGGCGCCGTTGAGGTCGTTGTCGTATTCGTAGATGTTGTCGAAACGGGACATGGCTTAGAGCTCCGCAGGTGAGGTGACAAAACCGGTGACTTCAAGGCCGAAGCCGGTCATCGAGGGCATCTTGCGCGGGCTGGACAGCAGGCGCATTTTGGAAACGCCGACATCGCGCAGGATCTGGGCGCCGATGCCGTAGGTGCGCGGGTCCCACTTGGTCTGGGGGCGCGGCGAGGTGTCGTTGGTCTGGCCGGTCAGCCGGGCGAGCAGGGCTTCGCCGTCTTCCGGGCGGTGCATCAGGACGATGACGCCGTGACCGTTCTTGGCTAGCGCGGCCTGCGCCTGGTCGATGGAGAAGGATTGCGGCTTGCTCGACGGATCGAGGAAGTCGAGCACCGACAGCGGCTCATGGACGCGGACCAGGGTTTCGCCGCCGGCCGGGATGGTGCCCTTGACCAGTGCCAGGTGGGTGGCGCCGCTGGCGCGGTCGACATAGGCGTGCATCGAAAAATCGCCGTGGGCGGTGGCGATGGTCTTGCTGGCGATGCGCTCGACCAGGGTTTCGGAGGCGGCGCGGTAATGGATGAGGTCGGCGATGGTGCCGATCTTCAGGTCGTGTTCCTTGGCGAACTCGATCAGCTCGGGCAGGCGGGCCATGGTGCCGTCGTCGTTCATGATCTCGCAGATCACCGAGGCGGGGTGCACGCCGGCCATGCCGGCCAGGTCGCAACCGGCTTCGGTGTGGCCGGCGCGGACCAGCACGCCGCCTTCGCGGGCGGTGATCGGGAAGACGTGGCCGGGCTGCACGATGTCGTCGGCGACCACGTTGCGGGCCACGGCGGTTCGGATGGTGTGCGCCCGGTCGGCGGCCGAAATGCCGGTGGTGACGCCTTCGGCGGCTTCGATGGAAACGGTGAAGGCGGTGCCGTACTGGGTCTTGTTGTTGCGCGCCATCTGGACCAGGCCGAGCTTCTTGCAGTGGGCTTCGGTCAGGGTCAGGCAGATCAGGCCGCGGCCGAACTTGGCCATGAAATTGATTGCTTCCGGCGTGATGTGCTCGGCGGCCATGACGAGGTCGCCCTCGTTCTCGCGGTCTTCTTCATCGACCAGGATGACCATGCGGCCAGCCTTCAGCTCGGCGACGATTTCAGCGGTGGTGGCAATGGCGGGATGGGGAGGCATGGGGTTCCGGAAACTGCGAAAAGGGGGGGGCTATTTTCGCAGAAACAGGGGGATGGCACATGACTTTAGTTGGTCGGGGCCGTTTCCGGCGGGTAGGCTTCGACCTGGATGCGCAGGCGGACTTCGTCGCCGACGAAAGGCAGGCCGCTGCGCATGCCGAACTCGGAACGATGCACGACGCCGACTGCATCGGCGCCGCAGCCGCGCTTGCGGGCGGCCAGGTTGAAACCGCATTTGAAGCGCAGGATTTCCAGGCGCAGCGGCCGGCTTTCGCCGAGCAGGGTCAGCTCTCCGTCGACGGCGGCCAGCCGGTTGTCGGCGAAGATCAGGCGGGCGCTCTTGAAGCGCAGCTCGGGATAGCGTTCGACGTCGAACCACTGGTCGCCGCGCAGCACCTCGTCGCGCAGGATGAGACCGGTGTCGAGCGAGGCGGCATCGATGCGGATGTCGATGTCGCCGGTCAGCGCCTCGTCGTCGAAGCGGATGCTGCCGGTCGTCCGGTTGAAACGGCCGCGCTGGGTGGAAAAGCCGAGGTGGTCGACCTCGAAATTGGCGTAGGTGTGGCCTGGGTCGACGACGTAGTCGGCCGCCGTTGCCGGCAGGGCGAGGCAGCCAAGGAAGCAACCAAGGAGGCAGAACAGGCGGCTATGGTGGTGGGGCACGGTCGACGCTCCGGTAAGGGCGAAAATCGAAGTGGGCCGCTGTTCTGACCGAAAGCCGGCAGCGCCGTTCCCGAATCGGGGCACAATATCGCCCCATTGAAGCTTCTTCCGGTTGTCATCGCATGCGTCACGCCCTTCTCTTCTCGGTTTTCGTCATCGCCTCCTGCGGCCTGGCCTACGAGCTGATCGCCGGCGCGTTGTCGTCCTACCTGCTCGGCGATTCGGTGACCCAGTTCTCGACGGTGATCGGCACCTACCTGTTCGCCATGGGCGCCGGTTCGTGGCTGTCGAAATACATCACGCGCAACCTGATCGCCCGCTTCATCCAGATCGAACTGATGGTCGGCCTGCTCGGCGGCTTTTCGGCGGTCGGCCTGTTTCTGGTGTTCACCTGGCTGGCCGGGCCGTTCAAGCTGGTGCTCTATCTGGCGGTGTTCGGGGTCGGCGTGCTGGTCGGCCTGGAAATCCCGCTGGTCATGCGCATTCTCGAACGCGAACTGGCCTTCAAGGAGCTGGTGTCGCAAGTACTCACTTTCGATTATCTCGGTGCCCTGGCGGTATCCATCCTGTTTCCGCTGATCCTCGCACCGCAATTTGGCATGGTGCGTACCGGCCTGCTGTTCGGCCTGATGAACGTGGCGGTGGCGCTGTGGGCGCTGCACCTGTTCCGCGACCAGTTGCCGGGCCGGCGCTGGCTGGCCGTGCAGAGCTGGACGGTGTTCGGCCTGCTCGGGGTCGGCTTTGCCGGCGCCGGGCAGCTGACGACGCTTGCCGAAAGCCACCTCTACGCCGACGACATCGTCTATGCCGAAACCACGCCCTACCAGCGCATCGTGGTCACCCGCTGGCGCGACGACCTGCGCCTGTTCCTGAACAACAACCTGCAATTCTCGTCACAGGACGAATACCGCTATCACGAGGCGCTGGTGCACCCCGGCCTGGCCGCCCTGCCCGGGGCGAAGAAGGTGCTGGTGCTGGGCGGCGGCGACGGCTTGGCCGTGCGCGAAATCCTCAAGTACCCGCAGGTCGAGGCGGTCACGCTGGTCGATCTCGATCCGGCGATGACCGAGCTGTTCGCTAGCGCCCCGCCGCTGGTCGCGCTCAATGGCGGCGCCTTGAAATCGGAGCGGGTCACCGTGGTCAATGCCGACGCGCTGCAATGGCTGGAGGACAACCGCGAATTCTTCGACTTCATCGTCATCGACTTCCCCGACCCGGCCAATTTCGCGCTCGGCAAGCTGTACACCTCGGCCTTCTACCGCCTGCTGGAAAAGCGCCTGTCGGCGCGCGGCCTGATCGTCGTCCAGTCCACGTCGCCGCTCTATGCCCGGCAGTCGTTCTGGTGCGTGGTGACGACGCTGGAGGATGTCGGCTTCAAGACGGCGCCCTACCATGCGCTGGTGCCGTCGTTCGGCGAATGGGGCTTCATCATCGCCGGCCGCCAGGACTTCGTGCCGCCTGCGGTCGACCGCGAAAAAACGCGATTTTTGACCCCGGAAATCGTTCCCGACCTGTTCCGCTTCCCGGCCGACATGGCGCGCCTGCCGGCCGAGGTCAATCGCCTGAACAACCAGGCGCTGGTGCGCTATTTCGAGGCGGAGTGGCGCAAGGTCATCCGCTAAACAAAAAGCCACGGGCTGGCCGTGGCTTTCGGCGGTGAATCAGGCCGGCCTCAGACGATGTCGAGGTGACCGATGCCGCTCGACAGGTCGCGGTCCTTCGATTCCTTGCCGTGCAGCTTGATCTGCAGACGCAGGTCGTTCAGCGAGTCGGCATTGCGCAACGCATCCTCGTAGCTGATCTTGCCGGCTTCGTAGAGGTCGAACAGCGCCTGGTCGAAGGTCTGCATGCCTAGTTCGCGCGACTTCTTCATGATCTCCTTGATCTCCTGCACCTCGCCCTTGAAGATCAGGTCGGAGATCAGCGGCGAATTCAACATGATTTCGATGGCCGCCATCCGCCCCTTGCCGTCCTTCTTCGGAATCAGGCGTTGCGAGACCATGGCGCGCAGGTTCAGCGACAGGTCCATCAGCAGTTGCTGGCGGCGTTCTTCCGGGAAGAAGTTGATGATGCGGTCGATGGCCTGGTTGGCGCTGTTGGCGTGCAGCGTGGCCAGGCAGAGGTGGCCGGTTTCGGCGAAGGCGACGGCGTAGTCCATGGTTTCGCGGTCGCGGATTTCGCCCATAAGGATCACATCCGGTGCCTGGCGCAGGGTGTTCTTCAGGGCTGGGCCCCAGTCGTCGGTGTCGACGCCGACTTCGCGCTGGGTGACGACGCAGTTCTTGTGCTCATGCACGTACTCGATCGGGTCCTCGATGGTGATGATGTGGCCGTAGGAGTTCTCGTTGCGGTAATCGACCACGGCAGCCAGCGAGGTCGTCTTGCCGGTGCCGGTGCCGCCGACGAAGATGACCAGGCCGCGCTTGGTCATCGCGATGTCCTTCAGCACGGCCGGCAGCCCCAGTTCGTCGAGCTTGGGGATGCTCATGTTGATGGTCCGGCAGATCACCCCCATGCGCCCCTGCTGGACGAAGGCATTGGCCCGAAAGCGGCCGATGCCGGCCGGCGAGATGGCGAAGTTGCACTCCTTGGTCGCCTCGAATTCGGCGGCCTGCTTGTCGTTCATGATCGAGCGGGCCAGCTCGGCGGTGTGCTGGGCGGTCAGGATCTGGTTGGAGACCGGCGTCACCTTGCCGTCGATCTTGATCGCCGGCGGAAAGCCGGCGGTGATGAACAGGTCCGACCCTTTTTTCTGCGACATCAGGCGCAGCAGGTCGTGCATGAATTTCATTGCCTGATCGCGTTCCATAGTTTCCTCGCTTGCTGTTCTAGCCGGCGTTTAGCCGGGGAAGGCATCCTTGTTGGCGGCCTTGTTGCGCGCCTCGGCGCTGGACACGACATTGCGGCGGACCAGGTCGAGCAGGTTCTGGTCGAGCGTCTGCATGCCGAAGTTCTGGCCGGTCTGGATCGCCGAATACATCTGCGCCACCTTGTTCTCGCGGATCAGGTTGCGGATGGCCGGGGTGCCGATCATGATTTCGTGGGCGGCGACGCGGCCGTTGCCGTCCTTGGTCTTCAACAGCGTCTGCGAGATGACGGCGCGCAGCGATTCGGACAGCATCGAGCGGACCATTTCCTTTTCGGCGGCCGGGAAGACGTCGACGATGCGGTCGACGGTCTTGGCCGCCGACGAGGTGTGCAGCGTGCCGAACACCAGGTGGCCGGTTTCGGCCGCCGACAGCGCCAGGCGGATGGTTTCCAGGTCGCGCATTTCGCCAACCAGGATGACGTCCGGGTCTTCGCGCAGGGCCGAGCGCAGCGCGTTGGAGAAGGACAGCGTGTGGGGGCCGACTTCGCGCTGGTTGATCAGGCACTTCTTGGCTTCGTGCACGAATTCGATCGGGTCTTCGACGGTTAGGATATGACCGTAGTCGTTTTCATTGACGTGGTTGACCATGGCGGCCAGCGTCGTCGACTTGCCGGAGCCGGTCGGCCCGGTGACCAGCACGATGCCGCGCGGGTATTCGGAAATGTCCTTGAAGATCTTCGGGCAGTTCAGCTCTTCCAGGGTCATGATCTTCGACGGAATGGTCCGGAAGACGGCGCCGGAACCCCGGTGGTGGTTGAAGGCGTTGACCCGGAAGCGCGCCAGGTTGGGGATTTCGAAAGAGAAGTCGCATTCCAGCGTCTCTTCGTAAATCTTGCGCTGGCCGTCGTTCATGATGTCGTACACCATGCCGTGCACATCCTTGTGCTCCATCGCCGGCAGGTTGATGCGGCGCACGTCGCCATGGACACGGATCATCGGCGGCAGGCCGGCAGACAGGTGGAGGTCGGAAGCCTTGTTCTTGACGCCAAAGGCCAGCAGTTCGGTGATGTCCATGCGGGGTCGTCCTAAAAGCGCCGGGGGCGCGTGTATACTGGGAACAGACGGAATTCCAAGGGATTATGAGCGCAATCGCCACCAACCTGCAAGCTGTGCGGGACCGCCTCGCCAAGGCGGCGCAGGCGGCCGGGCGCGACCCGGCGGGCATTGCCTTGCTGGCGGTCAGCAAGACCAAGCCGCTGGCCGATGTGCTGGCTGCTGTGGCTGCCGGGCAGCGGGCTTTCGGCGAAAACTACGTGCAGGAAGGCTTGGACAAGATCATTGCTACGGTCGACCGCGATTTGGCGTGGCATTTTATCGGCCCGCTGCAAAGCAACAAGACGCGGCAGGTCGCCGAGCATTTTGCCTGGGTGCATTCGATCGAGCGGCTGAAAATTGCCGAGCGCCTGTCGGCCCAGCGGCCGGCCGGCTTGCCGCCCTTGCAGGTGTGCGTGCAGGTCAATGTCTCGGGCGAAGCCAGCAAGAGCGGCTGTGCGCCCGACGAAGCGCTGGCCCTGTGCCAGGCGGTGGCCGCCCTGCCCAATTTGCAGCTGCGCGGCCTGATGGCCATTCCGGAGCCGGCTGAAGATCCCGAGGCGCAGCGCCGGGCCTTCCGGCAACTGCGTGAAATTTGCGAAACGGTGCGGGCGGCCGGTATTCCGCTCGATACCCTGTCGATGGGCATGACCCACGATCTTGAAGCGGCCATCGCCGAAGGCGCCACCCTCGTGCGCGTTGGCACGGCTATTTTTGGCGAGAGAAACTACCCATGAAAATCGTATTCCTTGGCGGCGGCAACATGGCCAACGCCCTCATCGGCGGCATGTTGAAACAGGGCTTTGCAGCCGGTGACATCACGGTCATCGACCCCGGTTCCGAAGCCCGGGCCAAACTGACGGCGGCGTATGCGGTCGACTGCCTGGATGCGGCCGACAAGCTGGCCGGCCCGGCCGACCTGATCGTGCTGGCGGTCAAGCCGCAACAGATGAAGGAGGCTGTGCAGCCGCTGGTGCCGTTGCTCGGCAACGCGGTGGTGGTCAGTATCGCCGCCGGCCTCGACATGGCGGCGCTGTCGCGCTTCCTGGGCGGCCATCGCAAGATCGTCCGCTGCATGCCGAACACGCCGGCCCTGATCGGCGCCGGCATCACCGGCCTCTGTGCGCTGCCGGAAGTGAGTGCTAACGAACGCGATGCGGCCGACCGGGTATTGCGCGCCGTCGGCAGTACGGTGTGGATTGCCGACGAGGCCAAGATGGATGGGGTGACCGCCCTGTCCGGCAGCGGCCCGGCTTACGTCTTCCTGTTCATCGAAGCCTTGCAACAGGCGGCGGCCGACTTGGGCTTCACGCCGGAACAGGGCCGCCAGCTGGCCATCGAAACGGTGCAGGGCGCCGCCGCGCTGGCCGCCCAGTCGACCGAGCCGGCCGCGGTGCTGCGCGAACGGGTGACCTCGAAGGGCGGCACTACCGAAGCTGCTCTGCGCACCATGGCCGAGCAGGGCGTCAAGGAGGGGATCGTCGCTGGCGTCAAGGCGGCCGAGGCGCGCGGCCGCGAACTCGGCCAGTTGCTCGGAGCCGCCTAAACATGCAGGCCCTCGTTTTCCTGCTCGACGCCGTCATCGGCTTTTTCTGCACGCTGTTCCTGCTGCGTTTCATGATGCAGGCGATGCGCGTGTCCTTTGCCGGGCAGCTCGGCAGCTTTGTCGTCACCCTGACCAACTGGGCGATCAAGCCGCTGCGCCGGATCATTCCCGGCGTCGGCGGTTTCGACTGGGCCAGCCTGTTCGCCGCGCTGGTCCTGCAACTGTTGCTGGCCGGGCTGCTGATCGGCCTGTCCGGCCGCGTCTTCGATATCGACGGTGCCAGCCTGGCCCTGATGATAGGGGGCTATGCCTTGCGCAGCCTGCTGCGCCTGGCTGTCTATATCCTGATCGGCGCGCTGATCCTGCAAGCCGTGCTGTCGTGGATCAATCCCTACTCGCCGCTGGCGGCGCCGGCCCATCAGCTGACCCGGCCGCTGCTCGATCCGATCCGCCGCATCGTGCCGCTGATTTCCGGCATCGACCTGTCGCCGCTGGTCGCCATCCTGCTGCTGCAAGTGGTGTTGATGGTCCTGTGAGCGACTGGTACCGGGTCGCCGCCGATGGCCGCATCACGCTGACCCTGCATATCCAGCCCGGCGCCAAAAAGACGGAATTCGCCGGGCTGCACGGCGATGCGCTGAAAATACGGCTGGCCGCGCCGCCGGTCGACGGCAAGGCCAACGAGGCGCTGATCAAAATCGTCGCCGAAACGCTGGGTCTGGCCAAGTCGGCGGTCAGCCTGAAAAGCGGCCATACCTCGCGGCGCAAGGTGCTGGAAGTGGACGGAACGAGCCTGGAAAGGATAGCCGCCCTGCCAACCAGCTGATTGCTGGCGGCAGGGCCTCTGATCTGACTCAGCTGCGGATCAGGTGGTCGAAGGCGCTCAGCGAGGCGGTGGCGCCGGCACCCATGGCGATGATGATCTGCTTGTAGGGCACCGTGGTGCAGTCGCCGGCGGCAAACACGCCGGGCAGGCTGGTCTGCCCCTTGGCATCGATGACAATCTCGCCGAACTTCGACAATTCCAGTGTGCCCTTCAGCCAGTCGGTATTGGGCAGCAGGCCGATCTGCACGAAGATGCCTTCGAGGTCGACATGCTTGATCTCGTCGCTGACGCGGTCCTTGTAGGTGATCCCGTTGACCTTCTGGCCGTCGCCGGTCACTTCGGTGGTTTGTGCCGACTTGATGACGGTGACGTTGGGTAGGCTGAACAGCTTGGTTTGCAGCACAGCGTCGGCGCGCAGGGTGTCGGCGAATTCGAGCAGGGTGACGTGGGCGACGATGCCGGCCAGGTCGATGGCCGCCTCGACACCGGAGTTGCCGCCGCCGATCACCGCGACGCGCTTGCCCTTGAACAGCGGGCCGTCGCAGTGCGGACAGAAGCAGACGCCCTTGGCCTTGTATTCCTGCTCGCCGGGCACGTTCATCTCGCGCCAGCGGGCGCCGGTCGACAAGATGACCGATTTGGCCCGCAATCTGGCGCCATTCTCCAGTTCGACGGCGATCAGGCCGCCGTTTTCGCTGGCCGGTAGCAGCTTGCCGGCCCGTTGCAGATTCATGATATCGACGGCGTAATCCTTGACGTGTTGCTCCAGCGCGGCGACCAGCTTCGGCCCTTCGGTGTGCTGCACCGAAATGAAGTTCTCGATGCCCAGGGTGTCCATGACCTGGCCGCCGAAACGCTCGGCGACGATGCCGGTGCGGATGCCCTTGCGCGCCGCGTAGATGGCGGCCGAAGCGCCGGCCGGGCCGCCACCGACGACCAGCACGTCGAAGGTTTCCTTGTTGCCGAGTTCCTCGGCGGTACGGGCGGCGGCGCCGGTGTCGACCTTGGCCAGAATTTCCTCGATCAGCATGCGGCCCTGGCCGAATTCCTCACCGTTCACGAAGACCGTCGGCACGGCCATGATCTGGCGTTTTTCCACCTCGTCCTGAAACAGCGCGCCGTCGATCATCGTGCTGGTCACCCCGGGGTTGAGCACGGCCATCAGGTTGAGCGCCTGCACGACGTCCGGGCAGTTGTGGCAGGACAGCGAGATGAAGGTCTCGAAATTGAAATTGCCGGGCAGGGCCTTGATCTGTTCGATGACGGCCGCGTCGACCTTGGGCGGATGGCCGCCGGTTTGCAGCAGGGCAAGGACCAGTGAGGTGAATTCGTGGCCCATCGGGATGCCGGCAAAGTGGATGCGCGGCGTCTCGCCCGGCAGGCCGATGGCGAAGGAGGGGCGCAGCGTGGCCGTGCCGTTTTCGCGCAGACTGACCTTGTCCGACAGCGTGGTGATATCGACCAGCAGCTCACGCATTTCCTGGGCCTTGGCACTGTCGTCGAGCGAGGTGACGAGTTCGATCGGGCGCTGCAACTTGGCGAAGTAGGCCGTCAATTGGGCTTTGATGTTGGCGTCGAGCATGGTGGTTCTCCCTTTTTGAATTTCACTGGTTTGCTGCGGTGGGCCGCAGCAAAGCGCTGAAATCCGCGCCACCCCGGCGAGGGTGGCGTTTCATCCAAAGTCTTAAATCTTGCCGACCAGATCGAGCGACGGCGCGAGGGTCTTTTCGCCTTCCTTCCACTTGGCCGGGCACACTTCACCCGGGTGGGAGGCGGTGTATTGGGCGGCCTTCAGCTTGCGCAGGGTTTCGGAGACATCGCGGGCGATTTCGTTGGAATGGATTTCCACGGTCTTGATGACGCCGTCCGGGTTGATGACGAAGGTGCCGCGCAGGGCCAGGCCTTCCTCGTCGATATGCACGTCGAAGGCACGGGTCAGGGCGTGCGTCGGGTCGCCGACCAGCGGGAACCGGGCCTTGCCGACGGCCGGCGAGGTTTCGTGCCAGACCTTGTGCGAGAAGTGGGTGTCGGTGGTGACGATGTACACCTCGGCGCCGGCCTTCTGGAATTCGGCGTAGTTGTTGGCGGCATCTTCGATTTCGGTCGGGCAGTTGAAGGTGAAGGCGGCCGGCATGAAGATGACGACCGACCACTTGCCCTTGAGGCTGGCTTCGGTGACTTCTATGAACTTGCCGTTGTGGAAAGCCTGGGCCTTGAACGGTTGAACTTGGGTATTGATGAGCGACATGGTGGTTTCTCCGGTGGGTTGAAATGGAACACATGGCCATCTTAGGGAGCGCTGGTTAATAAGGCTAATTGATTGCCTAAATACGATGCATAGCCGCTTCCTATCGTAGGCCATTCGGACCAACTAGTTCGTTAGTACTAGTTCTTTTCTCGCCTTTGGTACTAGGTGCGGCCTTCAGCCGGCTACCCTTGATTTAAATCAAAGGCCGGGTTGCCCCCCCTCCGGAAGATGCCTCTCGCGTGGCGGCGCGTGGCTGCCCGATCTTGGAGCAATGTCCGGATGAATATTTCCAGCGCAATTTTGCATATCGCCCCCGCCCGTCTCGACGAGGCCTGTGCGGCCTTACTCGCCATGCCGGGCGTCGAGATCCATGCGCGCAGCGAGGAAGGGAAGGTGGTCGTCACCCTGGAAAACGACGACATGAATTCGGCCGCTGACAGTTACGTGGCCTTACATGGGATTGCCGGCGTCGCATCGGCCGCCATGGTTTATCAATACAGCGACGACGAGTCAGTGACCGAGGAGGTAGAGGCGTGAAAGTCAATCGACGGGAATTTATCAAGGCCAATGCGGCAGCGGCGGCCATTTCAGCAGCCGGCTTGCCCGGGGCGCAGGCGCTGGCCGCGCCCCAGTCCGACGAAATCCGTTGGGACAAGGCGCCCTGCCGCTTCTGCGGTACCGGCTGTAGCGTGCTGGTCGGCACCCAGGGCGGTCGGGTGGTGGCCACCCAGGGCGACCCGGACGCCCCGGTCAATCGCGGCCTGAACTGCATCAAGGGCTATTTCCTGTCCAAGATCATGTATGGCAGCGACCGGCTGAAGACGCCGATGCTGCGCATGAAGGACGGCAAGTTCGACAAGAACGGCGAGTTTGCGCCGATCTCCTGGAAGCAGGCTTTCGACATCATGGAAGAGAAGGCCAAGGCGACGCTCAAGGCCAAGGGGCCGAACGGCCTGGCCATGTTCGGTTCCGGCCAGTGGACGGTGTGGGAGGGCTACGCTGCCGCCAAGCTGATGAAGGCCGGCTTCCGCACCAACAACCTCGATCCCAATGCCCGTCACTGCATGGCTTCGGCCGTTGCGGGCTTCATGCGCACCTTCGGCATCGACGAGCCGATGGGCTGCTACGACGACATCGAGCATGCCGATGCCTTCGTGCTGTGGGGCTCGAACATGGCCGAGATGCACCCGATCCTGTGGACCCGCATCACCGACCGCAAGTTGTCGTCGAAGAACGTCAAGGTGGCCGTGCTATCCACCTTCGAGCACCGCTCCTACGAGCTGGCCGACATTCCGATGATCTTCACGCCGCAGACCGACCTGGCGATCCTCAACTACATCGCCAACTACATCATCCAGAACGGCAAGGTGAATCAGGACTTCATCGGCAAGCACGTCAATTTCAAGAAGAGCGCCACCGACATCGGCTACGGCCTG
>Ga0316605_10001494_pt1 | contig 13486 bp, 6 predicted proteins | sample OWC_soil_day20_n_FD_207666 | JGI IMG/M metagenome (GOLD analysis project Ga0316605, IMG submission 207666) | Wetland soil microbial communities from Old Woman Creek delta, Ohio, United States - OWC_soil_day20_noCT | ecosystem: Environmental > Terrestrial > Soil > Wetlands | place: USA: Ohio... | reverse complement strand
TGGGCGTGTCGCTGGTCGATATGCTGAAGGAACGGAATCTCGAGACGCGGGGTGTCGTAGTTGACGGCTCACGCCCGACGACCATCAAGACCAGGGTCATCGCGCACGGGCAGCATGTGGTGAGGATCGACAACGAATCCAAGGCAGACTGTCCGGATCACCTGGTCTCCCGCATCGTCGATGCCGTGCGCTACAATATCCGGGATATCGACGGGATCGTGATCGAAGATTACAACAAGGGGGTCGTAACCACGGAGGTCATTCGTCAGGTCATCGCCATTGCCTCGAAGTATGAGAAGATCGTGACGGTCGACCCCAAATTCAATAACTTTTCCGAATACAAAGGGGTAACCGTCTTCAAGCCGAACCGGCGGGAGGTGGAGGAAGTACTCGGGGGCAGGTTGAGGACGGAGGACGATCTTGTGAATGCTGGGAAGCGCTTGCTCGCCATGCTTTCCGCGCAGAACGTTTTGCTCACGAGAGGCGAGGAAGGGATGTCGCTTTTTGAAGCGAACGGCAACGTCATGCATGTTCCGACGATGGCGGAGCACGTGCAGGATGTTTCCGGCGCGGGCGACACTGTTATTGCTACCCTGACCATGGCGCTGGCGGGCGGGGCGGGCATCCGGGAGGCTTGTGTGCTTGCCAACTGTGCGGGGGGAGTGGTCGTGGGCTCGGTCGGCATCGTACCGATCGAACCGCCGCAGTTGATGGCTGCGGCATTGCGCCAGTCGAATCACGCACAGGTTTCTCGCTGATGAAAAAGATCGTCACGCTCCGGGAGCTTCTTCGCATTCGCAGGGCGCTTGCGCGCAAGGGGAAGCGGGTGGTGTTCACCAACGGGACGTTCGATATACTGCACCGGGGCCATGTGGAGTATCTTGCGGCTGCCCGTGCGCTCGGGGATGCCCTGATCGTCGGTCTCAACACGGACGCGTCCATCCGCAGGATCAAAGGGAACGGGCGGCCGATCAACAGGAATGCCGACAGAGCCGCGGTGCTTGCGGGATTGCAGAGCGTGGACTACATCTGTTTCTTCGGGGCGAACACCCCGGGACGCATGATTGAGAGCGTTGTTCCGGACGTCCTCGTGAAGGGGGCTGACTGGAACATCGACGCAATTGTTGGCCGCGATGTGGTCGAGCGGCACGGCGGCGTCGTCAAGACCATCCAGCTGGTTCCCGGACGGTCGAGCACGTCCGTCATAGAACGGATCATTCGCACCTACGTTCACCCGGGAAAGTCGCCGGGGAGCAACAGGCGAAAGCGCAACAGCCACTGATAGAGGCGGAGCGATTGTTGAAGAAGGTTCTGAAAATACTGCTCTGGGTCGTGGGGATCTTCGTCCTGCTGCTCGCCCTTCTGGCCGGCGTGACGCAGACGCAGTTCTTCCGCGACCGCCTGCGCACCGCCGTGCTGTCCAACCTGGATACGCTCCTTGCGGCGGAGGTGTACCTCGGGCCGCTGCGGGGGAACCTGGTGACCGGTTTTTCCATCGATAGCCTCTCGCTTGCCGTCGGCGGCAAGCTGGCGCTCTCGGCTGAGCGGATCGACCTGCGGTACAGTCTCTGGGAGATCCCGGGCAAGACGCTTTCCGTGAACACGTTGACGCTGGTGCACCCCACCATCCGGCTGATTAAGGGCAACGATAGCACCTGGAATCTGTCCCGCATCGTGCGGCCGCAACCCACCGATAGCACACCATCAAAACCGTTCACATGGGCGCTCAACGTCGATCGTTTTGAGTTGCAGGACGGCACGCTTATCGTCACGGACTCTCTTGCGCTGAACGAAGTGCCTCCGCTTCCGGAAGCAGAGCGGCGTCTGCACAATTTTGTCGCGCATGACCTCAACGCCCTTCTGACGGCACGCGTCACAGAAGCAGAGAAGCGCGTCCAGATCAGGCGGTTTTCACTGCGGTGCGATGCTCCGGCGCTGAATCTCAAGCGGCTTTCCGGCACGTTTACGGTCGCCGCGAACGCGTCCCGCGTGGAAGAACTGATCATCGTGACCGACCGTACGGACCTGAATCTCACGGCCGTGATGCGGGACTTCGACCTCCTGGGCGGTATCTCGCTGGAAGGTCTCCGTCATGCTCCTGTCGACATCGACCTTCAGGCCAATCCCATCGACCTGAATGAACTCGGGAGCCTCCTCCCTCCGGTGGATTTCCTGAACGGGTCCGTATTCCTGATCCTGAATGCGGAAGGAGAGTTTGGCGATCTGGGTATCCGGCGGTTGGACCTTGCAACCGGGCAGACCCGTCTCTCTCTGAAGGGAAAGATTTCCAATCTCCACAGGCCCGACGACCTCACGCTGGACGTGAGAATGCCGGATAGCAAGATCCAGCCGCACGATGTCCTCGCACTGATGCCATCCTTTGATCTGCCGGATTACAGTTCGGTCGGTCCGGCAACGCTGACGCTGGAGTATGCCGGGAAGCCACTTGATTTCAGAACGAAGTTCCTTCTTCAGACACAGTCCGGCAGCGTGGAAGGGAAAGGCTCTCTCGGCATTGGGGGGCCAAAGACGCTGAGATACAACGGTGAATTCGTCCTGTCGAAGCTGAATCTCGCCGCGTTGTTGGAAGACGAACAGTTCGGCAGCAGTCTGAACGGCACGGTCCGGATCGAAGGCGAAGGAGTGGCGCTGGCGGACCTCTCCTCGTCACTGAAAGCTCAACTCGGGCCATCGGAGTTTCGAGGCCTGCCGCTGGTTGCGCCGGAGCTTCTGGTGACGGCGAAGGGAAAGGTGGTTCACGGCAGGGCGGATCTCTCGCTTGGCGACATGCGGTCAACATTTAGCGCCGATCTCGACACGCGAACGCCGAAGGTGCCGCGTTTCTCCCTCGGAGCCGATGTCCAATCGCTGAACCTGGCCCCGCTTCTGCGCAACACAAAATTCGACAGCGACCTGACGCTCCGGTTGGAAAGTCATGGAACGGGTCTGACGTGGAACACGCTGAACGGCGAGCTTCTGCTTGATCTCTCTTCGTCACGATACCGGGATTATCGCATTACGGCTGGAGACGTGCACCTCCTGCTGCATCAGGAAGATCCCACCCACAAGCAGCTCAGCGTGGAATCCAACGTCGCGGACTTTTCGTTGACGGGAACCTTCGACCTGGAGTACCTTGCCCGGCTGCTCTCCTTCGAAGTGGGGAATGTCGGGGGAGCGATCGGCGAGAGATTTGCGTCGCTCGACTCTTCACTGGCGACTGCCATAGACCGGAAGAAACTGGCCCTTGCCGGGAAACGGCTTGGCTCATCGCCGGTTCCTCTTGATGCTGAGTACATACTTCAGATCAAGGACCTTGTGCCAGTTTCGGTTGTGGCGGGTGACCGGACATTCAACGGAACGGGCGTGCTGAACGGCTCACTCAAGGGAGGCTACGACACCCTCGCCGTCCATGGCCTGTTCGACGTCCGGGATTTCTACTACGGCAACGTGGAGTCGGGGGTGCTGATGCAGAACAGCACTATTGCTTTTGACATCACGTCGCTCACGCCGACTCAGGTACTCAAGAACCTCGGCCTGCGTTTGACGGTGGAAGCGGACAAGATGCATATCAACGATCTCATGCTGGACTCACTGCAGGTCGAGCTCTCGTACGCGCAGGAACGCGCGCAGTATGTGGCGCGCGGAACCGCCGACCGAGAGGTGCGAATGGCGGTCAAAGGGGATGCCATGGTCTCGCAGGAAGGCATCATCACCACTCTTGACAGACTGCGGTGGGCATACCGGGATTTCCGGTGGGACGCGGACAGCGGTGCGGTCGTGCAGTATTCGCGGAACGGCCTTCGCGTTGCGGATCTGACCATGCGCAAGGATACAGGGTCGGTATCGGTCAAAGGATTTCTTGGCAGTGGCGGCATGATGGATCTTGAGATCGCCGCACGCAGCCTGAATCTCAGCGACCTGAAATACGTCATGACGCCGAACAACGTCAATGACCGGCGGCAAGCGTTCGCCGGTGTCGTGGATTTCTCGCTCGAGGCGAAGGGGAGCCTTCTGCAGCCGCTGTATGCCGCGACTTTGCGCGCGGAGAACATCAGCTTCCGGGGAATCCCTTTCGGGGATCTTCAGGCGGACTTCAACTACCGGGACGAGCAACTGGGCGTTACGCTGGAGGGAGGGCCCCGCTGGACCGTTCCCGGCACCGCCGGGCTTGCTATTTCGGGGACGCTCCCCATCAGCCTTGCGCTTGAGGGAGTGAACGAACGGGTATCGGACCGGCCGATGAACATGAGGATACGATCCGCAGGCGTTCAGATGAGCATTCTGGACCCGCTCTTGCCCACGTTTAACGACCTTTCAGGGATCATGCGGTGTGATGTCACGGTGGGCGGCACGTTGCGCCACCCGGATTACCTCGGCAACATCTCGATTGCGGAATGCGCCTTCCTGTTCGAGCCGAACAATATCCGCTACACCATGGATGCCGCGTTCACGACGAAAGGGGAACGCATCAGCGTGACCGATGCGACAGTCAGGAATATTCCGGCCGACAACCGTGGAGGACGGGATGGCGTAATGCACCTGACCGGCGATTTTCTGCTGCGGGACCTCGTCCCTGCCGATTTCAACCTCACTGCCAGGGGGCAACTTCTCGTGGTGAAAGAGACCAGCCGGCTCTCCGCGCTTTCGCTGTATGGAAACCTCTTCGTCGAGATCGGGAATGCCGGCCTCCGTTTCACGGGAGGGATCGACCAATCGCTCCTGAAGGGGCTGGTGGTCATCAGCAACTCCAACCTGACTTTTCCTCCAACGCAGCTGAACGTCAACGAGTTTGACGAGTCCATGGCTTCCATACCGGTCGTGTTCGTGAACGACACGGCGCAGGTGCGGGCGCCGGTGGTCCCGACCTCCCTTACGCATTATTTCAACGGGGAGAATGGCAGGCGCGATGAGGGCATGGAGGACACCGCGAGTTCCCGCTCCTTCCTTGACGGCGTGCGTTACGACCTGGATGTCGAAACGGCAGGAGGAAACACGCAGATCCGGATGGTCTTCAACTCCACGACAAATGAAGAGCTTGTGGCCAACCTGGAAGGGAAGTTCCGTGTGGCTGCCGACGGAAGGCAGTGGTTCGGCGATCTGGATGTGAGCCGCGCGTACTATAACTTCTTCAAGAGGTTTGACGCCGAGGGGCAGATCCGGTTTACCGGGGACCTGTTGAACCCCGAATTGAACATCACGGCGAAGTATCAGGGAACGCGCGCGCTCGGCGATTCGCTGGATGAAAATGTCGTGGTGACATTCAAGATCAAAGGTGCGCGTCTTGAGCCGAAGATCGACATATCGATGACCATTGCGGGGGAAGACTACTATTCCTACGCCGGCTCGGGGAGGGGGCCAACGTCGCGGGACGTACAGACGGACGCCATACAGTTCATCGTGTACGGGTCGTTCCCCATGACGTCGGCGCAGAAGGCCAACGCCCGGGCCGATATCGGTACCACCGTCGGCTCGTCGCTCGCCTCGGGGGCCACATCGCTTGTGACGGGCGCGCTCTCGGAGTTTTTGCGCAACCAGACAGGCTTCATCAACTCGGTGGAACTGAGCTACGGTGGAGGAGGCACGCTGAAGGAATCGGCGGATATCCGCCTCAGCGGCATGGCGTGGCACGGATACTGGCGCTACGGCGGCAAGATCCTCGACGACCCTCTCAATAGCGCGAACTTCAGCATCGTCTACTCGTTCGGCACGATCTTCGGGGATCCGGCGCTTCGCAACTTCATGTTCCAGCTCGAGCGGAAAGTCGAGAACAACACGATCGGCCAGACCAATGATTTGAAGCGGGTTGACTCCGCCCGCCTCTTTTACCGGTTTTCTTTCTGACAGGGGCAGCCATGAGCCTGAAGAAACAGACGCTCACCTTTCTCTCGCAGAACCCCCGGATGCGGGTTCCGCTGAAAGACCTTGCGCGGCATTTGAAGGTCAAAGGGAAGGAAGAATACCGCGACCTGCGGTCGCTCATCGAGGACCTGGATCGGCGCGGGGTGGTCACCGTTGATGATCGGGGACTCATCGGATATGCCGTGGAGCATACAGGCGACAAAGAGGAGAAGAAGCCCGCACGGAGGGTCACCGGCCAGCTTTTCATGACGAAACGGGATTTCGGTTTCGTGCGGTTGGAGGGGACCGGCGGCGAGATCTTTGTCGGTGCGAAATTCCTCCACAACGCGTTGCACGGAGATACGGTGGCCGTCGTTCCCTTCGCACGCCCTGTGACGCGGAACCGGGGGCGGGATGAAAAGATGCCCGAGGGTGAGATCGTCGAGATCGTCAAGCGAGGAGTCACGACGATTACCGGCACGCTCGAGCAGACGCGCCACTTCTTCTTCGTCGTTCCCGATGATGAACGGATCGCGCGCGACGTGTATGTGGCCCGCGAGGATGCCATGCATGCAAACCACGGTGACAAGGTGGTGGTCCAGCTTCATCCCTGGGAAGACGAGCATGTCAATCCCGAAGGGACGATCATCGAGGTGCTGGGGCCGGCAGGAGATGCACGCGTCGAGGTGATGAGCGTCGCCCGGACATTCAACCTCCCGCTCACCTTCCCGCCGGAGGCGGTTCGCGAAGCGGAGCAGTTCCCCGTGACATTTTCGGAGGATGATCTGCGCGAACGGCTGGATTACCGGGGCAAGGTGACGATCACGATCGACCCCGAGGATGCGAAGGACTTTGACGATGCCGTGTCATTCGAAGCGCTCCCGGGCGGGATGGTCCGGCTCGGGGTTCACATTGCCGATGTGAGCCACTACGTCCGGGAAGGAAGCGCGCTGGACAGGGAGGCATTTGGCCGGGGCACCAGCGTCTACATGGTGAACGAGGTCATCCCGATGCTGCCGGAGCGCCTCTCCAATGATCTCTGCAGCTTGCGACCCGGCATGGACAGGCTTACCTACAGCGCCATCATGGATGTGAGCCATGACGGCAAGGTGGAGGATTACACCATCACCAGGAGCATCATTCACAGTGCCCGGCGCTTTGCTTATGAAGAAGTTCAGAAGATCATTGACGAAGGAAAGGGCGAATTCGCCGAAGTGATCCTGCCGCTGCACAAGCTGGCCCAGACGCTCCTGAAGCGCCGGCGGAAGAACGGCAGCATCGATTTCGACACCGGCGAAGCGAAGTTCCGGTTTGACGCATCCGGGCTCCCTTCCCAGATCATCAAGAAGACCCGGCTTGATTCGCATCGGTTGATCGAAGAGTGCATGCTTCTGGCAAACAAGACCGTTGCCAAGCACATTGCGGCGGCCAGGTCGGAAGCGGGAACCCGGCCGTTCATTTACCGCGTGCACGACCTGCCGGATCCTTCGCGATTGACGGATCTGGCGAATTTTGTGAAGCAGTTCGGCTACTCGCTGAATGTAAAGAACGGCGTTTCCTCCAGAGACCTTCAGAAACTCCTGGATAAGGTGGAAGGGACGGAGGTGGAGAACGTCATCAACGAGGTTGCGCTGCGGTCCATGATGAAGGCCGTCTATTCGGAGAAGAACATCGGCCATTTTGGCCTGGCCTTCAAGTATTATACGCATTTTACATCACCAATCCGGCGTTATCCTGACCTCGTGGTTCATCGCCTCCTGCATGCGTACGGAAAGGGGGAGAATGGAGACTACGCCGAAAGAATGCGGAAATCCCTGCCCCACATTGCCGAGCAGTCATCGGAGCGCGAGCGCGTGGCGATGGAAGCGGAACGGATGTCCGTCAAGGTGATGCAGGTGGAATATATGAAGCGTCACGTCGGGGATGAATTTGAGGGCGTTATTGCGGGGGTAACGAAGTTCGGGCTCTTTGTCGAGATCAACGATCTCCTGGTGGAAGGTCTGGTCCGGATTGCGGATCTTGCCGACGATTATTACCTTTTCGACGAGAAGCGCTATTCGCTCCGGGGGCGTTCTCGGGGCAAAACGTACCGGCTCGGTGATCCGGTGCGCGTGCGGGTGGTGGCGGTCAAACCGGAAGAGCGCGGAATCGACTTTTCCATCGTGGAATGACCATGGAACCGCTCAATGGTGCCAATCGTTTTATTCATATGCAAACGTTCCATTCCTTTTTTGAGGGATTTATGGGTGTGAGGGCGTCTCTCCTGCGGCGAATTGGTTTTCTGGGATTTGTGGTGCTGGGGTGCTTGTCATCGCCAGCCTCCGCACAAGACGACATATTCGGGCAGAACAAAGTTCAGTACATGAAGTTCACCTGGTATTTCTTGCAGTCGGACCATTTCGACGTCTACTTTGCGGACGAGGGAAAGCCGCTTGCGGAGTTTACCGCAGCCGCGGCCGAGTCGGCCTATGCCTCGATCAACAAGTCGTTCCGCTACCAGATCGTGAACAGGATCCCGATCATCGTGTACAATTCTCACAATGCATTCCAGCAGACCAACGTGGTGAGCGAGTACCTCGAGGAGGGAATCGGCGGGGTTACGGAGCTGTTCAAGAACCGCGTCGTGCTTCCGTTCGAGGGGGACTACAAGAAATTCCGGCACGTGATCCACCATGAGCTTGTCCACGCGGTTTTGAACGACATGTTCTATGGCGGGTCGATCCAGTCGATCATCTCCAACAACATCAGCCTGCAGTTGCCGCTCTGGTTCAACGAGGGACTGGCCGAGTACGAGGCGCTGAAGTGGGACACCGATTCGGATATGTTTCTGCGCGATGCGACCTGCCATGAATATCTTCCCGCGATCAACCGCCTCTACGGGTATTTTGCCTACCGCGGAGGGCAATCCGTCTGGAATTATATCGCCAGGAAGTACGGGGATCAGAAGATCGGGGAAATCCTGAACCGGATCAAGAGCACGCGGAGTGTTGAGGCGGGCTTCAAGGGTTCGCTCGGGCTGGGCGTGGAGGAACTGTCCGAGCGCTGGCAGAAGGAACAGAAGGTGTTGTACTGGCCTGATATCGCCAAGCGTGAGGAGCCGGCGGATTACGCGCGCCGGCTGACCGATCACCGCAAAGACGGGGGCTTCTATAATACCAGCCCGGTGATCTCTCCGCAAGGAGACAGGGTCGCGTTCATCTCCAACAGGAACGACTATTTCGACGTCTTCATGATGAGTGCTACGGACGGGGCCATCCTGGACAAGCTGGCGGGCGGGAACACGACCAATAATTTCGAGGAGCTGCACCTTCTTACCCCGGGCATGAGCTGGTCTCCCGACGGGAAGAAGCTTGCGTTGGCCACCAAGGCCGGCGAATCGGACGCGATCCAGATCATCGATGTGAACGGCGGCGACAATGACAAGCTGACCTTCGCGGTCGACGGAATCGCCTCCGTGGAGTGGTCGCCGAAAGGAGAAGTGCTCGCCTTCGTGGGGTACAAGGCGCAGCAGTCCGACATCTATCTCTACGATTTCACTACCAAGGCGCTCACGAACCTTACCGCCGATATTTTCAGCGATTCCTATCCGGCCTGGTCACCGGACGGCCGTACCGTGTATTTCTCGTCGGACCGCGGGAGCGCGGTTGGCGGCGGGGCCGTGATGCGCGGGAACTCGTATGAGCAGCTCGATGCCTTTTCCATCAATATCGACACCCGGCAGCTGACGCGCATCACCGAATGGCCGAACAGCGACGAAACCTCCAAGGTGATCTCTCCCGACGGCAAGCGGATGCTCGTCGTGTCCGACCGGAACGGTATCAACAATGTCTATAGCGTCACCCTCGAGGATCGGCAGTTCAAGCCGATCACCAACTCGCTCAGCGGCGTGTATCAGCTGTCGCTTTCCAGAGACGGTTCCAAGATGGCGTTCTCATCCTTGAACAACGCGGGTTTTGACATCTTCCTGATGCGCAATCCGTTCGAACGGGACCTGAAAGTGGCGGACCTGGAATCGACCGAGTTCTTCAAGACGAAGTTCGTTCCGGTGGCGGCGAAGGAACCGCAGCCAGAGGTTGCCGAGGAGCAGCCTGCGCCGGCCCAGGCCGACACCACGCAGCGCTACGGCAACAATATTCAGATCGATTTCAGTAACTACGTGTTCAGCGACTCGCTTGACGAATCGGTGCCGCACGATTCGACGATCGCGCGCCTGCCGCAGATCGCCGATAACGTGGATCCGGACGGGACGTTGAAGGTGAACAAGTACAAGCTGAACTTCACGCCGGATATCATTTACGGCAATGCCGGCTATGACACGTTCTACGGCGTCACCGGATCCACCGTGATGGCGTTCAGCGATCTGCTCGGGGATCATCAGATCATTTTCGTCACGAACCTGCTGCTTGACCTGAAGAACAGCGACTACGGCTTGCAGTACTATTATATGCCGAACCGGGTCGACTTCGGCATCGGCGGGTTCCACAGCGCGCGCTTCGTCATCATCAATGATATGTTCGGCGGCAGCCTCTACCGCTTCCGGACCTATGGCGGGGCCATCTCGGCTTCCTATCCGTTCGACCGGTTCAACCGGATGAACTTCGGCCTGAACCTGTACAGCGTGAGCAAAGAGAACATGGACTACCAGGGGGTGCCGATCGAGAAGCGGATGGTGTTGGTGCCGCAGGTGAGCTACACGCACGACAATTCGCTCTGGGGCTTCACGGCACCGGTGAATGGGTCCCGCTTCCGCTTCAATGTCTTCGGGACGCCGAAGCTTGGGGCCACGGGATTGAGTTTCGTGAACGTGGACGGCGATTATCGGACCTACCTGCGACTCGGCAAGAACTACAACATTGCGGTGCGCATGGCGGGCGGCGGGAGCTTCGGGAAGAATCCGCAGAAGTACATGATCGGCGGTGTTGAGAGCTGGATCAACCCGACCTTTGAGGGAGGCTATGTGCCGCTGGAGAACGCGGAGGATTATCTCTTCCTGCAAACCGGACTTCCGCTTCGTGGCTACAACTATAACGCTGCGATCGGGTCAAAGTACGCGTTGTTCAACTTCGAATTCCGCTACCCGTTCTTTGCCCTCTTGCAGGCGGGCCCCCTGCCGATCGGGCTGCAGAGCATCGGCGGCGCGATGTTCTTTGATGCCGGTTCCGCCTGGAACAACGAGAAAGAGTTCGTCGCGTTTACGAAGGATTCGCGAGGAAATACCGTCACGAAGGATCTCTTGATGGGTATGGGTACCGGCGCCCGCATCTTCTTTCTAGCTTTCCTGGTGCGGCTTGATGTTGCGTGGGCCTGGAATTACAACGGGTTCTCGGAGCCGAAGTATTACTTCTCGCTGGGGGCAGACTTTTGAGAGGGTAGAGGGTAGAGTGAAGAGGGAAGAGGGAAGAGATTCGAGGGAGGAGGGTAGAAGGAAGAGGGAATTCACTCTTCCTTCTGCCCTCTTCAGTTTAAGGGGAGCGTCACGGTAAACGTGGAGCCCTTGTTCACTTCGCTGGCCACGCTGATCGTCCCGCGGTGGAGTTCCGCAATCCATTTCGCGATCGAAAGTCCCAATCCCGTGCCCCCTTGCTCGCGTGAGCGGGCTTTGTCCACCCTGTAAAAGCGGTCGAAGATCTTATCGATCTCTCCCGGCGGAATCCCGATGCCGGTGTCCTGCACCTCGAGGAGGGCAGAGCCGTTCTGGCGGCGCACGGCCAGTGTCACGGTTCCTCCCTCCGGCGTATACTTGATCGCGTTATCCACAAGGTTCAGGAGAAGCTGCCGCAGCCTGCCCCGGTCGCCCACAATCGTGATCGGCGCTTTCTCCCTGAGACGGACGGAGATGTTCTTCTGTTCGGCCAACACTTCACTGTCTTCATAAAGCTCGTCAAGAAGGTTCTCGAGGTCCACTTCGGAAAGGTGCACGTCGACCGTTCCCTGCTCCGCCTTTGCGAGCAGGAGCAAGTTGTCGGTGATCGAGGTCATGCGGACGATCTCTTCCAGCGAGCTCTCCAGCACGGTGCGGTATTCTCCCGGTGTCTGGGGACTGTGGAGGGCGAGTTCGATCTCGCCCCGCATCACGGTCAACGGTGTCCGCAATTCATGCGACGCGTCGGCGGAGAACTGCCGCACCTGGGCGAAGGAGTCATGAAGGCGCTGGATCATGTCATTGATCGTCGCGGTGAGGCGGCCGATCTCATCGTTGACATTGCGGACGGTGAGCTTCTGGTCCAGGTTCTCCGCCGTGATTTTCCTGGCGCGCGTCGTGATCTCGTCGACGGGCTGCAGGGATTTATGTGCCAGCGCGAGCCCTCCAAAGACGGACACTCCCAGGGCGATAGGGACAAGAAGAAGGAAAATGAAGTAGAGATTTTCCAGCAAGTCCCTGAGTTCGGCCAGCGGGTACCCCACCAGATAGGAGAAATTCCGGTCCCGCAGGGCCGCAACCCGTATCGGCTCGCCATTGAGATACCCGGTTGTTACCAGGATGGAATTCGCGCTGACGGTGTCGATGATCATCAGCGAATCGGACGCGAGATTGTAGGAACGATAGAGAATGGTACCACGGGCGTCGGCGAACTGGATGTAGGTCTTCTTGGGGCTATGCAGCGTGTGGCGGAATATCTGGTTCCAGATCTCATCCGCCTCTTCTATGGTGGAGTCGACATCGGCCATGCGCAATGCGGCGAGGGGTTCCTGGACCCGCTTGACCACCAGATTGTCGATGGACCGTTTGCTCGGCTTCACCTTGCTTGCCTGGGGGGCGATGAAGTCGCGCACCCAGCGCACCTCGTTCTTCAAGGAGATGTCCAGGTTCTCGGAAAGCGTTTTGCTGGTGAAATAATACGAGAGAACGCCGAAGAGCGTCAGCGTTGAGAGCACAAGCAAGGTGTAGGAAAAGGTCAGACGCACCCTGATGGACTTCGCCCAGAAGGCCATAGCTCACTCCTCTTTCATGACGTAGCCGACGCCGCGCACCGTATGAATGAGCGTCCTGGTGAAGCGGGAGTCGACCTTGTTCCGCAGGTGGTTGACGTAGACATCGATCAGATTCGTACCGGTATCGAAACTGTTGCCCCAGATGTGTTCCGAAATGATGGTCCGGCTCAGCACGCGCTCCTTGTTGCGCAGAAAGAATTCCAGCAAGGCGTATTCCTTGATCGTCAGGTCGATTACCTTGCCTGCCCGTTTTGCTTTATGCGTGACCGTGTCCAGTTCGAGGTCGGCGATCTTCAGCACGGCCGACTTTTCCTGCGCCCCGCGGCGGAGGAGGGACCGAACGCGGGCGAGCAACTCGGCGAAGGCGAACGGCTTGGTCAGGTAATCATCTGCGCCGCTGTCCAGCCCCGCTACTTTGTCCTCGGTCGTTGTCTTGGCGGTGAGCATCAGGATAGGCGTGGACTTCCTTTGCTGGCGCAGCGTCCTTGTCAGATCAAGGCCGTTCTTTTTCGGAAGCATGACGTCGAGGATGAGCAGGTCGTAGTTCTGCCCGAGAGCCAGCATCTCGCCTCGTTCGCCGTCGTTGGCAACGTCGACAGTGTAGTGCTCTTCCTCGAGTCCCCGCTGGATGAAGCGGGCGACCTTCTTTTCGTCTTCAACGACGAGAATGCGCATGGGTCCGGTAGTCCAGAGACAGTCAAAAGTACGGGATTTT
>Ga0316605_10001493_pt1 | contig 13490 bp, 17 predicted proteins | sample OWC_soil_day20_n_FD_207666 | JGI IMG/M metagenome (GOLD analysis project Ga0316605, IMG submission 207666) | Wetland soil microbial communities from Old Woman Creek delta, Ohio, United States - OWC_soil_day20_noCT | ecosystem: Environmental > Terrestrial > Soil > Wetlands | place: USA: Ohio... | reverse complement strand
CACCTCGTCGCGGAAGGCGGCTTCTTCGGGGGAATAGCTCAGGTCCATGGTCAATCCTGTACGAGTGTCTTCATGGTGACGGCGCGTTGCGCGCAGGACGCCGATGATGGCAGGGGAACACGCCGCCGGGGCTGCAGGTTTTCCATGTCCGGCGGGTGACACGGTCATGGCGGTTATGCTGGCCCGCGATATCCAAGGAGACAAGATCATGGCCTTGAACGCGCTGCAGACCCTGCTTTACGAGGTGAGCGAAGGCATCGCCACCATCACGCTGCATCGGCCGAACAAGCTCAACGCCTTCACGCCGCAGATGCGCGACGAGCTGATCGCCGCCTTCGACGAGACCGATGCCGACGACGCGGTGCGCGCGGTCATCGTCACCGGCTCGGGCCCGGCCTTCTGTGCCGGCGCCGACCTGTCGTCCGGCGGCAAGACCTTCGACTACGCCTCGCGCAACGAGTCCTCGCGCGAGGAAACGCGTGTCGGCGAGGTCTACCGCGATGGTGGCGGCCTGGTGACGCTGCGCATGTACAAGAGCCTGAAGCCGGTGATCGGCGCCATCAACGGCGCCGCGGTGGGCATCGGCATGACGATGCAGCTGCCGATGGACATCCGCATGGCCAGCACCGAGGCGCGTTTCGGCTTCGTCTTCGCGCGCCGCGGCATCACGCCGGAGGCGGCATCGAGCTGGTTCCTGCCCAGGCTGGTGGGCATGCAGACGGCGCTGGAATGGTGCTTCACCGGCCGGGTCTTTGCTGCGCAGGAGGCGCTGGAGCGCGGCCTGGTGCGATCGCTGCACGCGCCGGCCGATCTGCTGCCGGCAGCGCGCGCACTGGCCCGCGAGATCGCCGACCACACCGCGCCGGTGTCGGTGGCGCTGACCCGGCAGATGCTGTGGCGCATGTCCGCGGCCGAGCATCCGATGATGGCTCACCGCGTCGACAGCCGCGCCATCCAGGCCCGTGGCCGTTCGGCCGATGCGCGCGAAGGCGTCAGCGCCTTCCTGGAGAAGCGTACGCCGAGCTATCCCGACACGGTGTCAGGCGGCATGCCGGAGTTCTTCCCCTGGTGGCAGGAACCCGAGTTCGAGTGAGGCCATGGACACCCCTGAAGACTTCGACGTCCTGATCGTCGGCGCCGGCATCTCCGGCCTCGGTGCCGCGTACCACCTGCAGCAGCATTGCCCTGGCAAGCGCTGGCTGATCCTGGAGTCGCAGGCCGGCTACGGCGGCACCTGGCGCATGCACCGCTACCCGGGCATCCGCTCCGACAGCGACTTGTTCACCTTCGGCTACGGCTTCAAGCCGTGGATGGGCAAACCGATTGCCACCGCGCAGGAGATCCTGCAGTACCTGGGCGAAGTCATCGACGAGAACGGCCTGGCGCCGCACATCCGCTACCGCCATGCCATCCGCTCGGCGCAGTGGTCGAGTGCGCGGCACCGCTGGCTGATCGAGGCCGAGCAGCAGGGCGAGGACGGCCGGGCGCTTGGGACGGTTCGCGTTACGGCCAAGTTCCTGTGGATGTGCCAGGGCTACTACCGCCATGCCGAGGGCTACACCCCGCAGTGGCCGGGCATGGAGCGCTTCGATGGCCGCATCGTGCACCCGCAGACCTGGCCCGACGACCTGGCGCTGGACGGCCGGAAGGTGGTGGTCATCGGCTCGGGCGCCACCGCGGCGACGCTGATTCCGGCCATTGCCGAGCGCTGCGCGCACGTCACCATGCTGCAGCGTTCGCCCACCTTCTTCATCACCGGTCGCAATGCCAACGACCTGGCCGACATGCTGCGCCAGCTGCAGATCCCGGATGAGTGGACGCACGAGATCGTGCGCCGCAAGGTGCTGTTCGACCAGGCCGCCTTCACCCGGCGCTGCGTGGCCGAACCCGAGGTGGTGCGCGGCGAACTGCTGGCCGGCGTGCGCGCCGCGCTCGGCCCGGGCCACGAGGCCGAGGTCGAGAAGCACTTCAACCCGCGCTACCGGCCATGGCAGCAGCGCATCGCCTTCGTGCCCGACGCCGACCTGTTCAAGTGCGTGCGCGAAGGCAAGGCCTCGGTGGTCACGGACCAGATCGAAAGCTTCGAGCGCGAGGGCATCCGCCTGCAATCGGGCCAGGTGCTGGACGCCGATGTCATCGTCACCGCCACCGGCTTCAACCTGAGCGTGCTGGGCGACATCGCCTTCAGCATCGATGACCAGCCGCTGGACTTTGCCCGCACCGTGGGCTGGCGGGGCGCGATGTTCAGCGGCGTGCCCAACATGGCCTGGGTGTTCGGCTACTTCCGCGCCAGCTGGACGCTGCGCGCGGACCTATTGGGCGACTTCGTCTGCCGGCTGCTGCAGCACATGGACGCCCGGGGCGCGCAGGTGGTCACGCCGACGATGCGAGCCGAGGACCATGGCATGGCCCTGCGCCCGTGGGTGGACGCGGACAACTTCAACCCCGGCTACATCCAGCGTGGTGTCGCGCAGCTGCCGCGCCAGGGCGACCGCCAGCCCTGGTTGCATCTGCAGGACTATGCGGTCGACAAGGACGAACTGCCGCGCGCCGACCTGGACGACGGCACGCTGGTCTACGGCTGAGGCGCCGTGCGGCGGCGCAGCACCTGGCCGGGGCGGGCGCCGGTGGGTCGGCCCTGCTGCCACACCGGCACGCCGGCGACGAGCACCTGCTCGATGCCGGCCGCGGCGCGCTGCGGATCATCATAGGTGGCGGTGTCGATGACGCTGTCGGCGTCGAATACGACGATGTCGGCGGCGGCACCTTCGGCCAGCGTGCCGCGGCCTTCGAGGCCGAAGTTGCGGGCGGTCAGGCCGGTCATCTTCCACACCGCCGTCTCCAGCGGGAACAGGTTCAGCGTGCGGCTGTAATGGCCCAGCACCCGCGGGAAGGTGCCCCACAGCCGCGGATGCGGCCGTTCGCCCAGGGGGATGCCGTCCGAGCCGATCATGGTGTGCTCATAGGCCAGGATGCGCTGCACGTCGGCCTCGTCCATCATGAAGTAGATCGCGCTGGCCGGCTGCAGGCGGCGTACCGCCTCCAGCTTGTCGCAGCCCCATTCGCGCGCGATGTCGTCCAGCTCGCGGCCGGCCATCTTAGGCTGCGGCTCGCTGTGGGCGATGAGCACGCGCCCCTGCAGCCGCACCGGGTCGTTGTGCAGCATGGTGCTGCCTGCGGTGTAGGGGTAGCAGTCCAGCGCCACGCACTGGCACTGCATGGCCGCGCCGATGCGCGCCAGCGTCTCGACCGAGCGGCCCCAGTTGGCCGTGCCGGTGACCTTGTGGTGCGACACCACCACCGGCACGCCGAGCTCGCGGCCGATGCGGAAGGTCTCGTCCAGCGATTGCAGCACCGCGTCCTGCTCGTCGCGCATGTGCGTGGCATAGACGCCGCCGCTGCCGCTCAAGGGGCGGCAGACCTCGATGATCTCCTCGGTGGTGGCCGCCGCCGCGGGCGGGTAGTAGGTGCCGGTGGACACGCCGATGGCGCCGGCGTCCAGTGCCTCCTGCACATGGGCGCGCATGGCTTCGATCTCGGCTGGCATGGCCGCGCGCTGCAGGTCGGCGACACAGCGCGCACGCAAGGTGGTGTGGCCAAGCAGCGGCGCCACGTTCAGCGCCGCCGGCGCGCGGCGCATCGCTGCGACATAGGCTGCGAAGCTGGCGAAACGCAGGCTATCGTCGCCCACCGCCAGGGAGATCGGCTGCGGCGTCGGCGTGTCGGCTTCCAGCGGTGCCGGGCTGATGCCGCAGTTGCCGCTGACCACGGTGGTTACGCCCTGCGAGACTTTGAAGTCCATGTCCGGCTGGCGCAGCACCGCCAGGTCGTCATGGGTGTGCGCGTCGATGAAACCCGGCGCGACAATGCGGCCGCGGGCATCGATGCGCTGCGCCGCCTCCTGACCCGACAGCGCGCCGATGGCGGCGATGCGGCCGGCGACGATGCCGATGTCGGCGTCGAAGCGCGGCGCCTTCGTGCCGTCGATGACCGTGCCGCCTTCGATCAGCAGGTCGAAGCATGGGCTTGCCATGGCTCAGGCCTTGGAGCCGATGACGGCCGCGTTGATCATGGTGCGCAGTTCGCGCCGGATCGGGTACAGCGTGGAGGGCAGGAACTGCGTCAGGAAGACGACGCACAGGTCCTCCACCGGGTCGATCCAGAACGCGGTGGAGGCGGCACCACCCCACCAGTACTCGCCCGGCGAACCGGCAATCTGCGTCTTGGCCACGTCGGTGGTCATCGCAAAGCCCAGGCCGAAGCCGACGCCACGGTAGGTGGCCTCGGTGAACATCGACAGCGACACGTCGGCGAGATCCTTGCCGCCGGGCAGGTGGTTGGTGCGCATCAGCGCCAGCGTCTTCGGGCCCAGCAGTCGCGTGCCGTCCAGCTCGCCGCCGCGGCGCAGGCACTCGCAGAAGCGCATGTAGTCGGCCGCGGTGGAGACCAGGCCGCCGCCGCCCGAAGGCACCGAGGGCGGCTCGCGGAAGCTGCCCAGCTGCGCCGGCACCAGCTTGCCCTCGGGAGAGGACACGTAGCACTGCGCCAGCCGCGCAGCTTTGCTCTCCTCGACGAAGAAGGCAGTGTCGTGCATGCCCAGTGGCTCGAAAATGCGGCTGCGCAGGAACTGCTCGAAGGGCTGGCCGGAGATGGCCTGCACCAAGTAGCCCAGCACGTCGGTGGAGACCGAGTAGTTCCAGGCCGTGCCCGGCGAGAACTCCAGCGGCACCTCGGCCAATGCGTCGACGAAGCCTTGCAGCCCGTCGCTGCGCGCGAACGTGTCTATGGTGTTGGCGCGGTAGGCCGCATCGACATTGGTTCGGTTCTGGAAGCCGTAGGTCAGCCCCGAGGTGTGGCGCAGCAGATCGATCATGCGCATCGGCGCGGCCGTGGGCCGGGTCAGCCAGCCCGGCGGCGTGCCCGGCAGGCCGCCGCCGCCGCCGACGTACACACCCAGGTGGCGCCAGGACGGGATGAAACGGTGTACCGGGTCGTCCAGCGCCACCCGGCCTTCTTCGACCAGCATCATGAAGGCCACGCTGGTGATCGGCTTGGTCATCGAATAGATGCGCACGATGCTGTCCTCGGCCAACGGCGCACCGGTCTCCAGCGACGCCTTGCCCAGCACTGACTGGTGCACCAGCTGCCCGCCGCGCGCAACCTGCAGCAGCGCGCAGGGCAGCTTGCCGCTGTCGACGTAGCGCTCGGCCAGGAAGCGGTCGATGCGGGCCAGGCGGGCCGAGCACATGCCCTGGGATTCGGGCTTCACGGGCATAGTTTCTCCATCAGGGGGGCGGAATGGTTCATTCTCGCCCAGCCCCGAGGGGCTGCCCCTGCCGACGGCGCTGCGCCGTCAGCGCAGGGTCGGATCCTGGACCTCGCGCGCCTGCACGTCCACCACCTCGCCGGTCGGCGGTCGGCCGAAGCCGCGCGCGCCGGGCATGCGGCCCCAGCGCAGGTTGACTGGCCCAGGGCGGCGGCCCCGCAGCAGCGCCCACAGCACGACGCCGGAGGCCACCACCAGGCCCAGCAGCAAGGCGCCGATCATCAGCAGCGTGGCGCTGAGGAGCAGCACGATGCGCAGCAGCGCAGACCAGCCGCGCTGCCACAGCGAGGGACTCGAGGGCGTTTGGATCATGGGTTTCGGACCGTTTTGGGTGCTGGAGGTTCCATGGCGTCGCAGGATTGTCGCGTGTCACGGCCGCGCCCGTGCACGCACAATGCATCGCGCGCGTTGATGAGCTACGAGCCACTGCCCGGGAGGGCTGCCACCATGAAAACCGCCATGTCCTTGCTGCTGGCTGCCGTGTGCGCGGCGCCGGCGATGGCCCAGACCAAGTCCTTCCGCTGCAACAACGACCTGGTCAACCTGGGCGATGCCAAGTCCTCGGTGCAGCTCAAGTGTGGCCAGCCGGTATTGCGCGATGCGTTCTGCAAGCCGGGCGACGCACGGCCGATGCCGCGCGCCGGCAGTGGCACCAAGGTGGTGATCAACAACGCCTGCGAAACCGTGGACGAATGGACCTACAACCCGGGCTACGGGCAGTTCATGACCACGCTGCGCTTCGAATCCGGCAGGCTGGTGGCCATCACTTACGGCGACCGCGTCAACTGAGGCGCTCGGCACGTTCCAGCAGCAGCGCTCGCTCGCGCTGGTTGCCGGCCAGCGCCGCGGCCTGTTCGAATTCGGCACGGGCCTCGTCGCGGCGGCCGAGCCTTTCCAACAGGTCGCCGCGCACGCTGGGCAGCCACTGGTACTGGCGCAAGGCCTTGTCGTTGTATAGCGCATCGACGATCGCCAGCCCCGCCGTCGGACCCTCGTGCATCGACACCGCCACGGCCCTGTTCAGCTCGACCACGGGCGACGGCGCCACCTGCATCAGCGTGGCATAGAGCGCGCTGATGCGGGCCCAGTCGGTGTCTTCGGCACGGGCCGCGCGCGCATGGCAGGCGGCGATGGCGGCCTGCAACTGGTACGGCCCGCCCGGCTGGGCCAGGCCTTCGGCCCGGGCCAGTGCGGCCAGGCCGCGCTGGATACGCATCCGATCCCAGCGGTCTCGGTCCTGCGCGGCCAGCAGCACCGGGCGGCCTTTGTCGTCGGTGCGTGCCGCGGTGCGCGAGGCCTGGATCTCCATCAGTGCCAGAAGGCCCAGGGCCTCGGCTTCGTGCGGCGCCAGGTCGGCCAGCAAGCGGCCCAGGCGCAGGGCCTCTTCGCACAGGGCCGGGCGCATCCAGTCGCTGCCGACGGTGGCGCTGTAGCCTTCGTTGAAGATCAGGTACACGACCTCCAGCACCGAGGCCAGGCGCTCGGCCAGCGCCTCGCCGCGCGGCAGCTCGAAAGGCACCCGCGCTTCGCTCAGCGTGCGTTTGGCGCGCACGATGCGCTGCGCAATGGTCGGCTCGCTGGCCAGGAAGGCGCGGGCGATCTCGTGCGTGCTCAACCCGCCCAGCAGCTTGAGGGTCAGCGCCACGCGCGCATCGGCCGACAGCAGCGGATGGCAGGCGGTGAAGATCAGGCGCAGCAGGTCGTCGCCGATCGGGTCCTGTCGGGCGGCATCCAGCGCGTCGACGAAATCGGGCACGGTCAGCGCCTGCTGGGCCCGCAGGTCCTGGGCGATGTCTTCATGGCGCGCCTCGGCCATGCGCTGATGGCGCAGGTGGTCCAGCGCGCGGCGCTTGGCCGCGGTGGTCAGCCAGGCGCCGGGGTTGTCGGGCACGCCCTGCAACGGCCAGTGCTCCAGCGCCGAAACCAGCGCGTCCTGGGCAAGCTCCTCGGCCACGCCGATGTCGCGCACCAAACGCGCCACTCCCGCGACGATGCGCGCCGATTCGATGCGCCAGACCGCAGCGATGGCCTCGTGAACCGCCGAGTGCATCGGCTAGGACTGCTGCGACGCGGCGCTCTCGTCCATCCAGAACACCTCCCATTGGTGGCCGTCCAGGTCGGCAAAGCCATGCTGGTACATGAAACCGTGGTCCACCGGCGCATTCGGCGTGGTGCCGCCCGCGGCAACGGCCTGCGCGACCCGCGCGTCCACCTCGGCGCGGCTGTCGCAGGACAGCGCGATCAGCACCTCGGTGCACTTGCGCGCGTCAGCCACCGGCAGCTTGGTGAAGCCCTGGAAGAAGGGCTCGACCAGCAGCATCGCGTAGATGTTCTGGGCAACCTGCAGGCAGGCGCCTTGGTCGTTGGTGAAACGCGGGTCGAAGCTCAGTCCGAGCGCCTTGAAGAAGGCCTGCGAGCGCTGCATGTCCTTGATCGGCAGGTTGACGAAGATCTGGCGAATCATCCGGACTCCTTCAGGCCATCAGTGGCTTGAGCATGGCATGGCGGTTGCCCTCCGTGTCCATGAAGGCCACGTAGGCGCCGACGCCGGGGATGTCCATCGGCTCGCCCAGCACCTGGCCCCCAGCGGCCGCGACCCGTGCCATGGCCGCGGCCAGGTCCTCCACGCCGATCACCACGCCGGGGTGCTGGGCCGGCCAATCCGCCTTGTAGGGGAACAGCCCTCCGTTGATGGCGCCGGCCGGTGCGCCTGGCCTGGCGTCCTGGGTGGCCGTGGTGACCGTGATGTAGCGGCCCATGGCCTCGCCGAGCATCTGCGTCTGCCAGCCGAAGGCGGCGGTGTAGAAGCGCGCGGCGCGGGCGCCGTCGCGATAGGGCATCTCGAAATGAACGACCGGGTTCATGCGTCACCTCGTGCGGGGTTGAACAGCCTGCTCTGCCATGACGACGCGCCAGGGCGCGCGTTTTCGACAAGCGCCCGGTTACGGACTTGACCGCTCCGGCGCATGGCTGTCGTCGCAGCACGGTGCCACGGCGCGCACTTCCACCGTGGCCCATTCGGCGGCCGGGCAGCGCCGGGCGATGTCGATCGCTTCGTCGAGGCTGCCGCAGTCGATCAGGAAGAAGCCGCCGACCATTTCCTTGGCCTCGGCAAAGGGGCCGTCGAGCAGCTGGGTCTTGCCTTGGCGCATTTGCACGCGCACCGCGCCGGACTGCGAGGCCAGCGACTCCACCGCGAGCAGTTTGCCCTCGTCGCGCAACTCCTGGCTGAAGCGCTGCATGCTGGTATAGGCTTGGCGCCCTTCGGCCGCGGTGCGCGAGCGCCGCTGCCCGGGTGGCTCGATGATCAGGAGCATGTAGGACATGAAGGCCCCCGTGGCCGTTGCAATGTGGCTTCATGCTACACAAGTGCATCGGGGGCGGCGAATATCATGTCCGCGTGGGCTGGCGCCGGTTTGCCGGCCCGGCAGGAGGGGGGATTTGGAACTCAGGCGCTCGGTGCTGGTGCCCTACACCGCGGAAGGCATGTTCGACCTGATCGAACATGCCGAGGACTACCCGAAGTTCCTGCCCTGGTGCGTGGCTGCCACCATCTTGGAGCGCAGCGACGATTGGGTGGCCGCGCGCATCGAATTCAGCTACTTGAAGGTGCGCTTCGGCTTCCAGACGCGCAACCCGAAGCGGCGCCCCGAATGGCTGCAGGTGCGCCTGGTCGAGGGCCCGTTCCGGCATTTCCAGGCCGATTGGCGGCTGCGGCCGCTGGGCCACCTGGGCTGCAAGGTCGAGTTCGACCTGGCCTATGAGGTTTCGGACGGATTGCTCGACCGGATGGCGACCAAGGCGGTAGACGTGGTTTCGCGCTCGATGATGGATGCCTTCATTCGCCGTGCCGAGGCGACGCTGCCGGTGAGCAACGAGCCGCAGCCCGTGCCCTTGCCGCTGCCGGCAGCGGCAGCGCTGGTGCCGGCGGCCGATGGCGTGCAGGGCGAAGCGTGAGCGCCGGCCACCGGCACGGGCATGGACATTCGCATGGCCATGGCCACTCGCACCAGCCGGCGCCCGGCGCACGAGGCTTCGACCGCGCCTTCGCCATCGGCATCGGGCTGAACCTGGCCTTCGTCGCGGTCGAGGCATTCTACGGCTGGAAGGTCGATTCGCTGGCGCTGCTGGCCGATGCCGGCCACAACCTCAGCGACGTCATCGGCCTGGTGCTGGCCTGGGGCGGTGCGCTGGCCGGGCGGCTGCGGCCCGACGCGCGCCACACCTACGGCTGGAAGCGCGCCAGCATCCTGGCCGCCTTCCTGAACGCGCTGCTGCTGCTGGTGGCGATGGGTTCGCTGGGCTGGGAGGCGTTGCAGCGGCTGCAGTCGCCGCTGCCGGCGGCGGGCGTGACCATCATGGTCGTGGCCGGCCTCGGCATCGTCGTCAACACCGCCACCGCGCTGCTGTTCCTGCGCGGGCGCGACAGCGACCTGAACATCCGTGGCGCCTTCTGGCACATGGCGGCCGACGCCCTGGTGTCGGCTGGCGTGGTGCTGGCCGGCGCACTGGCGCTGGCCCTCGGCTGGAACTGGCTCGATCCGGTGGTCAGCCTGGTCATCGCGGTGCTGATCGTCGCGGGCACCTGGGGGTTGTTCCGCCAGTCGCTGCACCTGCTGTTCGACGGCGTGCCCGAGGGCGTGGACCTGCATGCGGTGCAGGCCCTGCTGGAATCACTGCCCGGCGTGGCCCGGGTTCACGACCTGCACGTGTGGGCCATGGGCACCTCGGACACTGCGCTGACCGCCCACCTGGTGATGCCCGAGGCCCAAGCCGACGACGCCTTCCTGCGGCAGGCCAGCGACATCCTGCAGCAGCGCTTCGCGATCGGGCACGTGACGCTGCAGGTGGTGCGCGCGCCGATCATGAAGGGCTGCGCCGAGGCCGCGGCGCCAGCCTCTCACGCCGCGCATTGAACTCACACCTGCCGGCGCCGGCTCTCCGGGTAGACGATGTTTTCTTCCAGCGAGATGTGGTCGCGGTACAACTCGCTGAACACCGGCACCGCAGCGCGCAGGAAGTCCAGGTCATACCAGTTGTAGCCTTCGGCCACGGCGCGCAACTGCGGTTGAAGCTCGAGCCAGTCTTCCTCGAGCCAGCCATGGTCCTGCTGCAAGCGGCGTACGTGCTGCACCAGCGCCGCGTCGCCGCTGGCCAGCAGGTTGGGGAAGACATGTGTTTCCTCTGCGGCATGGTGCGCTCGGGCGCTGCCGTCGAAGAAGCGGCAGATCTCCTCGGCCGTGGTCCGCGTCACCTCGCTGACGTCCTGCGCGCCCAACTGGTCCACCCATTGCTGCAGCCGCTCGAGAGTGAGCATCACCTCGCGGTGCGTGGCATCGAGCATCTCGAAAGTCGGGATTGCGGGCACGGCCGCTCGCGCGGGGCGCCGCGGCAGGGAAGGTCGGGTCTTGGCGGTGGACATGGCAACTCCTCGTGACTGGCATAGATTCTTCTTGTGTGCAGGCGCTGCGGCTTGTCCTGGATCAACCACGCGCGCGAATCCCGCCGTGATGTGTGGGGCTGGAAACGGCCGAAACTGTTGCTACGATTTGGAAGCTCCAACTGATCCAAGGGCACATCATGCGAATCTCGCTCGTCGTCGCCGGCTTTGTCCTGGCGGCTTCCGCATCGGCCTCGGCCCAAGACCACTATCGCCTGCAGACGGCGGCTGAACTGGCGCGCGTCTGCGCCACGCCGGCATCGGCCAGTGATCACGTCACAGCCGTGGCCTTCTGCCATGGCGTGCTTGCAGGCGCGTATGGCTACTTCCTGTCGGCCACGCCGGCGGCCGACCGCTTTGTCTGCCCGCCGACGCCGTCGGTGACGCGAACGCAAGTGGCCAACGGCTTCGTCACCTGGCTGAAGGCGCGGCCGCAATACAACAACGACGGCGCGATCGACGCGCTGTTCCGCTATGCGGCAGAGGCCTATCCCTGCAAGCGCTGACCCGGCTCACCCGAACGAAGGAAACCACCCCATGAACCGCAACCTGATCCTTGCTCCCGCGTTGGCCGCCGCCTTGGCCGTGGCGGGGTGTTCAAACATGACGGCCTCTCAGCAGTCGACGCTTTCCGGTGCCGGCATCGGCACGGCCGCGGGCGTCGCGGTCGGCGCGATCACCGGCGACTGGGCCTGGGCCGCGGCCGGTGCCGCCATCGGTGCGGGGGCGGGCTATCTGACCGAACAGGAGCGCCAACGCCAGGCCGCCGCGCAGCAGCGGGCTTTCAACGAAGGCGTCCAGGCCGGCAAGCAGCAGGCCTCGAAGTAGGACTGGACACGCGCCGGGCTGCTGCGTCGGCCCGGGGCGAGTGAAACGCCACGACGGGAGCGTGCCAGTGGCGGTCGTCACGGCTTGACGGCTGTGCGCAGGGACTATCCTTGGCGCGATGTACAAGAAGTTCTTCGGGTTGAAGCACGAGCCTTTCTCGATCGCGCCCGACCCGCACTATCTGTTCATGAGCGAGCGCCACCGAGAGGCGCTGGCCCACCTGCTGTATGGCGTGCGCGGTGGTGGCGGCTTCGTGCTGCTCACAGGCGAGATCGGCGCCGGCAAGACGACGGTGTGCCGCTGCTTCCTGGAGCAGGTGCCCCGCCGCTGCAACGTGGCCTACATCTTCAATCCGCGACAGACGGCCGAGGAACTGCTGCAGTCGATCTGCGAGGACTTCCGCCTTTCGCGCGAGGTCGAGCCCGGCCGGATGCTCACCGCACGCGACCATGTGGCCGCACTGAACGAGTTCCTGCTGCGCACCCACGGCGTGGGACAGAACAACGTGCTGATCATCGACGAGGCACAGAGCCTGTCGGCCGAGGTGCTGGAGCAACTGCGGCTGCTGACCAATCTGGAAACCAACGAGCGCAAGCTGCTGCAAATCATCCTGATCGGCCAACCCGAGTTGCGCGACATGCTGGCCCGTCCGGAACTGGAGCAGCTGGCGCAGCGCGTCATTGCCCGCTACCACCTGGACGCACTGACGCCGCGGGAGACTGCGCAATACATCCACCACAGGCTCAGCGTATCGGGCCTGAAGGGCGCCTTGCCCTTTGACGAGGCCGCGATGCAGCGCATCCATGGGCTGTCGCGCGGCGTGCCGCGGCGCATCAACCTGCTGTGCGACCGCGCGCTGCTGGGCGCCTATGCCAGCGGCAAGCCGCAGGTGGACGTGGCCATCCTCGACAAGGCTGCGGCCGAGGTCCGAGGCGAGATGCCGCCGCGGCGCCGGCGTGCCCGAGCGCGGTCGGTGCGCACGCGCGTCGCCGCGGCACTGGGTCTGGGCGTGATCGCCGGCGCGGCGCTTTTCGCTGCCGGCCTGTGGGTCTTCGACACCCTGCGCGCGCCCGCGACCTCGCAGCAGCAGGCGGGGAGGTAAGCCTAGATGTCGTACATCCTCGAAGCGCTGCGCAAGGCTGACGCCGAGCGCGAACGCGGCTCGGTGCCGGATCTGCGTGCCCAGACATTGCCCTTGAGCGTGTCGGATGCGGAAGTGCAGCGGCCGCGGCCGTCGCCTGCACTTTGGCTCGGTCTCGGTGTCGGCCTCGCGGCAGCGGCGGTAACGGCGTGGTATTTCCTGGCTCGCGACGAGTCCGTACGGACGGTGCCCCCTGTGGCGACGGTCGCTGCGCCGCCGACGGTCGTGTCGCCGCCGCCCGCACCCGTCGCGCCACCTGTGCCTTCGCAGCCTCCTGTGCCGCCCGTTCAGGTGCGTGCGTTGTCCGTGCCGAAAGCGCAGCCCGCCGTGCAGCCCGGGCCGCCTACTCCAAAGCCTCTCGCCGAGGCCAAGACCACGGTGGGCGCCAGGGTGCCGGCCAAGCCTTCGCCGGCGCGGAAGCCGGCGGTGTCCGTACCGAAGCCGGTCGCGCCGCCGCCCAAGGCCGAGCCTGCAGCGCCGCCGGCGCGGGTGCCGACGTTGGCCGAGTTGCCCGCGGAGCTCAGGCAGCAGGTGCCGACACTGGTCGTCGGCGGCTCGGTCTACTCGCCGCAGGCGAGTGCGCGCATGGTGGTCATCAACGGCCAGGTGTTCCAGGAAGGCAACAGCCTGGGGCCGGAGCTTAAGCTGGAACAGGTTCGCCAGAAGACGGCCGTGTTTTCGATACGCGGCCAGCGCTTCGAAGTGCCGCTGTAGATCGGCGTCTGACGCCGCCGCCGGCACGCGCGTTGGCTTTG
>Ga0316605_10001492_pt1 | contig 13495 bp, 11 predicted proteins | sample OWC_soil_day20_n_FD_207666 | JGI IMG/M metagenome (GOLD analysis project Ga0316605, IMG submission 207666) | Wetland soil microbial communities from Old Woman Creek delta, Ohio, United States - OWC_soil_day20_noCT | ecosystem: Environmental > Terrestrial > Soil > Wetlands | place: USA: Ohio... | reverse complement strand
CGCATGCAATAATATTCACTGTCAAAAACCTCCTTCTCCTGCGCGTCGCTCAATTCCCGGCGATTCGCGCATTTAAAATTTTCTTACAACTTTCATTCTATAAAAACGCCCGATTTTCTCGGAAGAAAATCGGGCGTTCATACTACAGTCTGTTTTTGACGATGTCGTCAACCACGGATGGATCGGCCAGCGTGCTGGTGTCACCCAAATTGCCTAGATCGTTGGCGGCGACTTTCTTCAAAATTCTTCTCATGATCTTGCCGCTGCGGGTTTTGGGAAGACCATCTGCCCACTGAATCTTATCGGGCGTTGCAATAGGTCCGATGACCGTACGAACATGAGCGACCAGTTCTTTTTTCAGAGCGTCGGATTTCTCGACGCCGGTCTTTAAGGTAACGTAAGCATAAATGCCCTGACCTTTAATGTCGTGCGGCATGCCGACAACGGCGGCTTCGGCGACGGCCTTGTGGGCAACCAGAGCGCTTTCGACTTCGGCGGTGCCCATACGATGACCGGACACGTTGATAACGTCATCGATGCGGCCGGTAATCTGATAGTAACCGTCTTTGTCACGGCGGCAACCGTCACCGGTCACATAGTAGCCGGGGAACTGCTCAAAATAGGTTTCCTGGAATCTCTTGGGATCACCGTAAACACCTCTCATAATTCCGGGCCATGGCACTTTGATGCATAGTGCGCCGCTGGCGACTGTGTCGGTGAATTCCTTGCCTTCGTCATCAACCAGAACCGGCTGTACACCGAAGAACGGCATGGTCGCCATACCGGGTTTAATGTCAATTGCGCCGGGCAGCGGGGTGATCAGGATGCCGCCGGTTTCAGTCTGCCACCAGGTGTCCACGATCGGGCATTCGCCGCGACCGATCAGATTATAATACCAGTTCCACGCTTCGGGGTTGATCGGCTCACCGACCGTTCCCAGGGTCTGCAGAGAAGAAATGTCGCATTTCTTCACAAACTCGTCGCCTTCTTTAGCGATGGCGCGAATAGCGGTTGGAGCGGTATAGAAAATGTTGACCTTGTATTTTTCGACAACTTGCCAGAAGCGGCTGTAGGTCGGGTAATTGGGAACGCCTTCGAACATGATGGATGTTGCGCCGTTGCAAAGAGGACCGTACAAAATATAGGTGTGACCGGTTACCCAGCCCAGGTCGGCTGTGCACCAGTAGATGTCGCCATCATGATAATCGAAAACTATCTTGTGAGTGTAGGAACCATAAACCAGATAACCGCCCGTGGTGTGCATAACACCCTTGGGCTGCCCGGTGGAACCGGAAGTATAAAGGATGAACAGTGGATCTTCAGAATCCATCCATTCGGGTTCGCATTTGGCATCAACTTTTGCCATTTCTTCGTGATACCACTTGTCACGGCCGGGAGTCATTTCACACTTAATTTTATCGCCGACTCTGTTGACAACGATCACTGATGTGACGGACGGGCATGATTTCAATGCTTCATCTGCGGTCGCTTTCTGTGGAACAGCCTTATTGCCGCGGAACGTTCCGTCGCAGACAACGAGGACCTTGCCTTCGCAGTTGACAATTCTGTCACGGAGAGCGTCAGCGCTGAATCCGCCGAATACGATACCATGAACGGCGCCGATACGTGAACAGGCCAGAGCGGCAATACCCAGTTCGGGAACCATGGGCATATAAAGAATGACGCGGTCGCCTTTCTTTACACCCTGTGCTTTCAGAACATTGGCGAATTTGCAGACTTCTTCATGCAACTGCTTGTAGGTTATTGCTCTTTCTTCACCGGGCTCGTTGCCTTCCCACTGAATCGCGACTTGATTACCGCGTTTTTCAAGATGTCTGTCGAGACAATTGTAAGAAATGTTGAGTTTTCCGCCTTCAAAGAATTTAACGTAGATGGGACCTTTTTTAATATCAAAGTTGTAATCCATAACCTTGTCCCATTTTTTGAACCAGGTCACCTGCTGTTCGGCGATTTCCGCCCAGAAAGCTTCCGGCTGCTCGACTGATTTTTTCCACATTGCATCATAGGCAGCTCTTCCACTGACCCAAGCCTTCTTTTTCGCCGCTTCCGGGATCGGATATACTTCCTTTAATTGAACCTTTGCATCCGCCATGTTAAATATTCCTCCTAGTTTTAAAGTTTTATATTTTCAAACGTCTGATTAACGTTTCGCCATTAAGACAATATATCCTTAAATGAACCGGGATTAAGCCTGCAAACACGGACGATTCGGGCATGCTTAAGGTGATAAATGAGCAAGCATACTCATTGGAATTGAGGTGTGCATCACCAGTGAACACAAAAAAATTTATTTAACCTTAAGCCGCAAAGCGCCCATAAAGCTCGCCTGCGTTACTTTTTCGTGAAGTATTTACGGCCTGCCCGTGATACACATTTATTAGCCGGGACGTCACATTTTCTGAATGATCGAAAATGATTAATCTTACTGACTTTTTTGCCGTAGAGTCAAAATTTGACTACAAGTCAAAACAACCTTGTGGACTCCACTACATTAATCTGACCCCCATGTCAAGAAATATTTAGATTAATATTGCAGCAATAGAAGGCTTTGGCCCTAAGGAAAACGAAGAAAAACAACACATGTAAAATCAAATAGTTCTACCGGAAACATTGAAAAAAACTTGTCTTTGCCGTATGTGTTTATCAGTTAAAGTACCGGCGCCATCCATCTCATAAGCAGTCTATTCTTTTCTCATCAATATACTCATCATTGCTATTCATTCAGAATGATCGTAACTAACCATGTCGCTTCAAAATTTCGTCTACCCGGAAACAGACCTTTGAATCATATTGTGGATAAAACACTGCTTCGCTGCAGAATCCGGAGAATAAGAGCATACCATGGAGTGATATTTTCAGCATAAAAATCCCGCTTGACTAATAACCGTTATTGTGAAAATGAAATACCTCACATAGAGCGTTCTGTTTTTTAGAAAATTGAACATCTTTTAAATAATTGAGACGCAGCCACCTGAACAGCTTTTTGTTGAGGTGGTTTTTTGTTTACCACACTGTGATGGCAACATTGATCCATCGAAAGTCACAGGCGGTATCGATAAACCGGGCGAAAACCAACGCCCGGCAGGTGAGGCATGCAAGCCCTCCCTTCAACCTTCCTTCTCAATCAGGAGCTGGACGGGGGTGATGACGATGCTTTGTGTAGCCCCGTGGGGGAATGAAGGTTTAACATATGCCAGACAATTGGCATAAAGAGAAAGGGATCGAAAATGAACAAGAATTTGTATGTCGGCAACCTGTCTTTCAAGGTCACGGATGAAGACCTGAGGACAAACTTTTCGGAAGCGGGAGAAGTCGCCTCCGCATCCATTATTAAAGACAAATTCACGGGCCAGTCAAAAGGATTCGGTTTTGTCGAAATGAAAACAGAAGAAGGCGCCACCGCAGCCATTCAGAAGTTTAACGGTGGAATGCTGGATGGTAAGGCCATTACCGTCAACGAAGCCAGACCGAAGAAGGAATTCGGCGCAGGTGGCGGCGGAAACCGCGGTGGCGGCGGCGGCGGTTACCGTGGCGGTGGAAATCGCAGTGGCGGCGGCGGAAATCGCGGCGGCAGATACTAACATCCGCGAAAAAACCTTGTAATTTCAAGAAAAGAGCAGGAGGTTCATTATTATATATCTCCTGCTCTTTTTTAATTTAAGATTACAATATGTTCTTGGGCCAAAACCGGCAACGGAACATTTTTCAAAACTGCTTTATTTACTCGAGTTGATATACTCCGTAATCTTCGCTGCGATGGTTTTGACGACGTATTCAAACTCATCGACATCCTTGTCCAGAAGCGTCATGCGAAAACCAAGGAGCGGAGAGAAAAACGACGTCAGCGGCACCACACAAATGCCGGTTGCCGCCAGCAGATAGTAAACAAACCGCTTGTCGTATTCGATGGTGCCTTTTGTCAGGTCTTCCACATATTTTTTGATCTCCGGCTGTTCAATCGGCAGGTATTGCCGTTCATTGAGAACCGATTCATTGAAGATGACCGTATTGTAAAAGGCGCCGTTGGTTTTGTTGGCAATCAGAAAAGGAACATCCTTCAAAATGCCATAGGCGATAGCGGAGAGCTTTTCGTAGTGATCCGTGCGCTGACGCAGATAATTCTTATACTCCGGATGCTGCATGATCCTAGGAATCGCCATTTGAGGAAGCGTGGTGGAGCAGACTTCAGACATCTTCTGATGCAGAATGGTGTTGATGAAGCGGGCAAAAATCGGGTCCTTGTCCGCGTTATACACTTCCATCCAGCCGCAGCGCGCACCGGGCCAGGGCGCTTCTTTGGATATACTCTTCATGGCGATAGCGGGAACATCGCCAATAATATCGCCGATCGGCACTGTCGTTTTGCCGTTATAGATAATATTGATATAGGTTTCATCGGAAATCACAAAAAGATCGTTTTCCCTGGCAATCCGCACCACATTCTGGAGCGCCTCGAGAGGATACACAAAACCGGTTGGATTATCGGGGTTGATGATCAGGATACCGACAATGGCTTTATGGCTTTTCACTTTCTGCTCAAGCTCCCTTAAGTCCGGATGCCAGTTGTTATAAGGATTCATCCGGTATGTGTTGGATGGGAAGGAGGCATGGAGCACTTCCGCCATGAAATGGGTGGAATACGTCGGCTCCGGCATGATCATGCGGGCATCCACCTGAATGGAGCTGTAGGCGCGGGCAATCGCATCGCCCAGTCCGTTGAAGAAAATGACGTCTTCGGGGGTAATCTGAATTTTCCCGCGCGCATTGACGCGCTCGGCGATAAACGCCCGCGTGCTGTCGATGCCTTTAGTGGGGGAATATGCATAGGAAGCGTCCTCCTTCAAAATATCGATGAGAACCTCTTTCATCCAGTCGGGGATTTTTTCGCCTTTTTGAACAGGATCACCGATATTTTCCCAGATGATCTTCATGCCGTATTCCTGCATTTTTTTAGCAATAAGCACAATATTGCGGATTTCATAAGTCAGCCCGCTTCCGCCTCGGGAAATTTCAAAACGCATAAGTTACTTAACTCCTTGAATATTTATAGAACAACCCATAATACATATTTTTTAATTTATCCAGAGTTTTTTAAACATAAACCGACAGCACAAAATACGATAATTTTATGAAGGACAAAAAACCTGTTTCGTGATATTTATATTAAAGAGACTGGAAAAGTACCAATTTATGAGGCAGGAATCCTTCAGGCTGAAAAACGCTCCCCAAATTCCTCTGGCTTGCAAAAGTGAAGTCTCATCAATAAAAAACAAAGGAAGACAGACCATGGACGATACAAAAACTTTTGCCGAGCTGTTTGAGGAATCCTACGCAACCCCCAAACGTTTTTCTGTAGGAGAAAAAGTCGAGGCAACGATTGTCAAAATTTCCCCGGAGTGGATTTTCATTGATCTGGGCGCAAAAAGCGAGGGCTATATAGACAAAAAAGAATTCCTGGACGAGGCGGGCAATCTGACCGTTCGGGAAGGGGATACTGTCACCGCCTACTTCCTCTCCTCGCGCCACAGTGAAAGACTCTTTACCACCAAACTGACGTCGCGTAAAAGTGTAGATGATTTTCTGGTCAACGCCTATCAAAACGCGATTCCAGTGGAGGCCGTTGTCGAGAAGGAAATTAAAGGCGGTTTTTCCGTAAAAATCAGCGAAAACACAAGCGGTTTTTGTCCCTATTCTCAAATGGACAGGCGAAGGATCGAAAATGCCACGGATTATATCGGTAAAAAGTTGGAGTTCATCGTCATAGAGTATGGGGAAAACGGCCGGAAGATTATATTATCGCGGCGACCGCTACTGGAAAAAATAGATCAGGAAAGAATCGCCAAACTAAAACTGTCTCTGCAAAAAGGAATGACTGTGCACGGCATCGTGACCTCGGTACGCGATTTTGGTGCCTTTGTCGATATCGGCGGCATACAGGCGCTGCTGCCTGTTTCGGAAATGACCTGGGGCAGGGTGGAAAACACCCAGGCTCTCTATAAAGCGGGAGATACCGTTGAAGCCATTATCATCAATCTGGACTGGGAAAACGACCGCATAACATTATCCTTCAAGGATACACTCCCCGATCCGTGGGATGAGGTTGTCCGCAATTACATCGAGGGCAGCATTTACAGGGGCAAAGTGTCCCGCCTGACGGACTTTGGCGCATTTATCACGCTGGAAGCCGGCGTTGACGGACTGCTGCATATCTCCAAACTGGGTAAGGGGAAAAAAATCAAACACGCCCAGGATGTTTTGTCACGGGATCGTGAAATCGATGTGAAGATTGAAAAGATCGACCGGGACAACAAAAGAATATCGCTGGACCTGGCATCAGGCGGCGACGAGAAAAAATCCTCGACGGAAGAAGGGGACGACTATCAGAAATTCATGCCCAAAGCACCCAAAACCATGGGCACGTTCGGGGATCTGCTGAAAAAACCGAAAAAGAAAAAATCACGAGAATGAATCACAGGTCAAGCTGGAGAAACTTATTCGCTGCAAGCGGCGGGGGATTTTTCATGGTTTGCGCAAGCATGCCCCTTTTGGTGCAGAACTCTTGAATCAAACAATGGGAAATAATGCTGCTGACGTCGACCAATCGGGCAATCAGGACGCCTACCATGCAGGGGACAATCCTGTGTCACGAAGATGATGGGAGAATGTTAAAATCCTTCGTAATGGTCTGAAGCTTTTCCCCGGCTTCAAGAAAGAGATGGTCATACACTGTTATGGGTTTAATCCCTTTATTGTTGAATGATCCGGTAGCATTCATAATGCTTGCGGTACTCCTTTTATATTCCGTTATTTTTCATGAAGTGGCACACGGCTGGGTGGCTTACAAAATGGGTGACGAAACAGCCAAGTGGATGGGCAGGCTGACACTCAATCCGATCAAACACGTAGACCCCATCGGTTCACTGATGCTTTTGGTGATCGGTTTCGGGTGGGCCAAGCCGGTCCCGATCAACCTGGAAAACATTCCGGCGGCGCAAAGGCGCAAGGGTTTGATTCTGGTATCAGCGGCCGGTGTTACAGCCAACATCATTATCGCCTTTTGCGCCCTGTTGGTGTGGCGGCTGATGTCGCCCGCGCCGGACAGCATGATCTATCAGGTGCTTTATTTGCTGGCCCGTATAAACATTCTGCTGGCGGCTTTCAATCTGATCCCTATTCCACCACTGGACGGATCAAAAATTCTGATGGGATTCACGCCGGAGTCGTTCAACCGCATGCTGTATCAAATCGAACCTTTTGGTTTTTTTGTTGTGCTGGGTCTTTTGCTTACAGGCGTGCTTACTCCTGTCATCAATATGTTCCAGTCCGCGATTATATCAATAATATCTATGTTTTTACCTTGATAGACAAAGGAAAGGAGAAACGACCATGATGAATTTTTCCGAGCTTTTGCAGAAAAGACGGGCCATCCGGGATTTCGAGGACAAAGAAGTTCCCATGAAGGTTGTTGATGAAATTCTTCAGGAATCCACGCTGGCGCCGTCCGCAAGCAACAATCAGCCCTGCCGGTTTATCGTGGTACAATGCCGAAAGGCCATCAGGGATCTGTCAAACGAGAGCAAAGCTAATCTTCTTCGGGATCACAACGATAAGAAAATCAGCCTCAAGACCGACTATGTCTCTCTGCTTCAAAACGAGAATTTCAATGTGTTCTATAATGCCCCCTGCCTGATTTATATCACCGGGGCAAAGTCGGTTGGCTCTCTGGACGTGGATGCGGCGCTTGCGGCAAGCTACATCATGTTTTCGGCGGTGTCCCGCGGAATGGGCACCTGCTGGGTGGCGCTGGGTGCAAATATTCGTGATCCCCAATTAAGGGCTGAGTTGGGGCTTTCCGATAATTACCGGATTGTGGCGCCGATCATTCTGGGCTATCCCAAGGTCATTCCCGCTCCGCCTGATCGGCACGCGCCGGAAATTCTCCGTGTGATCACGGAAGCACGTTGATGAAGGAAAGAAGATTTTTCAATCCGGCAGCTGCATCTTTTGTCCAGTGAAGTCGGATAATCTTTCGGCCCTTATCCATCAACGCAAGCCTGTCCGCTTCACCCTGCGCGGCTTTGAGCTGGCCAAACGTCAGTGAGGAGCCCTGCTGGCAAAGAGAATCAGGGATCTCAACATCGAGTTTGTTTGCACCGGTCAGTTGAATAAACATGCCGCGGCCGGCATCGCCTTTGTGCAATTGGCCGGTCGAATGCAGATAGCGTGGTCCATAGCCGACGGTTACAGCCATCCCGTATTTACGTGAAATTGCCGCCCGCAATGCGTCCAGCGCTTTATTGATTTCCGGAGACGGACTCAAATAAACCTGCAGTCCCACATAAGCATTTTGCGGTGATGATGAAAGAAAATTTGTCACGGTAGCGGAGACGTTTGATCCGGCAATTTCCCCATAAATTTCACAGTCGCCTTCGGTCAGAGACGGCTGTGCCTCCGGCCACGTATGATCGCTTTTGTATTGCGCAATCATTCGTTTCGTGTGCTTTTTGGTCGCCTCCACATCCGGCTGATCAAACGGGTTGATACCCATGATGTGAGCGGCAACAGCCGTTGCCATTTCCCACAGAAACATCTGGCCGCCCAGATCATAAAAACCGTTAATCCGAATTTTCAAAACGGGATGTCCGACACTTGCCAGCTGGGTTATCCAGGAACCCCATTCGTCCTCGTTATGATTAAAAATAACAAAGACACGGTCTTTCCCATAGGCGCTTACGTCCATCTGCGGCTCGTTCAAAACCGGAAGAATCCCTTTTCCCTCTTTACCGGTACTTTCTGCGATCAGTTGCTCCAACCAGTCACCAAATGGTTTCCAGGAAGGGGGAAGCAACAGGGTGAGCTTGTCGCGGCCATACTGCGCCAGTGTTCCCAGAGCGGCACCTAAAAAACAGCCTGTCGAGTCGCCTTTGCCGGAAAAGAAATCCGCTTTTTCCTGACTTGCAACTGCCGCAGCATTTTGCAGAAGTTTTTCGATCTGAACACCGATCAACGCCGCGGGGATCATGCCCGCCAGGGAAAGCGCCGAATAACGGCCGCCGATATTGGGATTGTTGGAAAAGACGCACGGAAGTTGCAACTGCCAGGCCTGCTCGAGCATCGGACTTCCCTCGTCGGTGATGATCATGAAATGTTCGTTGGCCGACACTCCCGGTTTTTCTGCAGTTAAATTATAGAAATAATGAAAAAGAGAGACGATTTCCAGGGTCGATCCCGATTTCGAAGAAACAATAAACAGCGTTTTTGCCAGGTTGAGTTTTTCAGTAACGCGATGAATAATTTGAGGATCGGTTGTGTCCAGAATTTGCAGTCTGGGAAAACCCGGCGCACTTCCGAATATATTATTGAATACCTCCGCCGACATGCTCGATCCGCCCATGCCCAGCAGGACAACATCTTCAACACTGCCATTGGTAAATGGCTCAAGAGAAGCACGGATGCTTTTTACATTGGCCGACGTTTCCAGCGGGGCATGCAGCCAGCCCAGCCGGTTGGAAATCTGCTGCGGCGACGGTTTCCAGACATGGAAATCGTTTGCCCAGATTCGCGCGGCAATATTGCTACGCCTCATTTTATCTACTGCATTGGTTACAGCGCTTTGATGGGAACCCAGTAAAAAAGAAACGCCCGCCGTCTCCATGACGTTCTCCTTCTTTAACGAACAGGCAGCATTGCTCTTGCTGCCGCGACGATATTGGCGGACGTAAAGCCGAACTTCTCATAAAGCACCGACCCCGGAGCAGACGCTCCGAAGGTATCCATTCCGACGATTTTACCTGTAAGTCCTGTATAATGCTCCCAGCCCAGCTTGATGCCGGCTTCCACGGCAAGCCTGGCGGCTATGTTCGGGGGCATTACGGAATCGCGGTATGCTGCGGGTTGACGGTCGAATATTTCCCAGCTGGGAAGCGATATCACGCGAACCCTCACACCCTCTTCGGCAAGCGTGCGGGCTGCCGAAAGCGTCATGGCAACTTCCGAACCTGTGGCCATCAGGATCAACTCCGGATTCGTTGACGACTCCCATAAAATGTACCCACCCCGGCGCACACCGGATGACGGAGCACAGACAGAGCGATCCAAAACCGGCAAATTTTGCCGGCTGAAAACCAGTGTGGTTGGGCCTTCTGTGTTGGTGAGCGCAAGGCGCCAGGCTTCGAGGGTTTCATTGGCATCCGCCGGACGCAAAACGGTCATATTGGGTATTTGACGCAAATTCATGATCTGTTCAACGGGTTGATGCGTCGGCCCGTCCTCACCCACACCGATGCTGTCGTGTGTGAAAACAAAAATGACGCGCAGTCCCATCAGGGCAGCCAGGCGCATGGGCGGACGCATATAGTCGGCAAAGGTCAAAAAAGTTGCCGTGTAGGGAATCCACCCACCGTGCAGCGCCATTCCGACGGCAATGGCTCCCATCGCGTGTTCACGCACACCAAAATGGATGTTTCGTCCGGAATAGTCCCAGGCCCCGCCCACCATGCCGTGGAGACCCTCGCGGGGTTGATCCGGGTTCTGGAAATCGCCCAGACCCTTAAGCCAGGTGAATGTAGACGGATTCAGATCAGCTGATCCGCCGGCCAGTTCAGGAACATTTGCCGCAATGGACTGCATGACAATCTCCGAGGCTTTACGGGTGGCGACATCTTTGGATCCTGCAGGAAATTCAGCTAGCGACGCGTCCCAGTTCAATGGCAGCTCACCGGACAGCGTTCTTTCGAGTTCATCAGCCAGAGCCACGTCCTTTTGCCGGCAGGCTGCAATCGTTTCAAGCCAGCTTTTTTCACTTTTTTTGCCGCGAGAAACAGCCTTGCGGAAATATTTGTAAACATCATCGGAAACATAGAAGGGTTCTTTCGTCGGCCAGGCGCAAGTGTCTTTCGCACCTTGTAGTGCCTTTTCTCCCAGCGGCGAGCCATGCGCGTCGCAGGAGCCCTGCTTGCCGGTTGCGCCGTAACCGATGGTGGTCTGCACACAGATCAGCGAGGGTTTGCCGGTTTCCTTTTTGGCTTTTTTAATGGCCCGATCGATGGCAGCCACATCATTGCCGTCCTGAACTTTTTGCACCTGCCAGTTGTAAGACTTGAAGCGCATTTCAATGTTCTCGGTAAAAGACAAACCCGTGGAACCCGCCAAGGATACTTTATTGTCGTCATAAAGGACAATAAGTTTCCCCAGACGCAGGTGACCGGCCAGCGCACAAGCTTCCGCGGCCACACCTTCCATCATGTCTCCATCTCCGGCCATGATATACGTGTAATGATCAACGACGGTCTGTCCTTCGCGATTGAACCGCGCCGCGAGATGCGCCTCGGCAATGGCCATGCCGACGGCATTGGCCAATCCCTGTCCCAGGGGGCCGGTGGTCACTTCCACACCAGCCGTATGCCTGTATTCAGGGTGCCCGGGTGTACGACTGCCCCACTGGCGGAAATTTTTGATATCGTCAAGCGAAAGATCATACCCCGTCAAATGCAGAAGAGCATACAAAAGCATGGATGCATGGCCTGAGGACAGGACAAACCGGTCACGATCCGGCCATTCGGGATTTTTAGGATTATGCTTGAGATGTTTCGTCCACAAAGTAAAAGCCGCGGCAGCCGCTCCCATCGGCATTCCCGGATGTCCGGACTTTGCTTTTTCAATAGCATCCGCCGCTAAAAACCGTATTGTGTTAATACACTTTGTTTGTAAATCGTCTTTGTCAGACATAAAGTCTCCTTAAGAAATTTTGACGCTTTTCATTAAAACAAACATCCAATTATTGCACGAAAAATATTATCGGGGGCGAAAGGGCAGTGCATCATCGAGCCAGGTCAAGTATTCTGTGCTGCCCCTGATAATCGGCACAGCAATGATTTCGGGCGTTTCGTAGGGATGCAGTTTTTTGATGAAGGTTTCCACATTCGGAAAAAGGCCTTCGCGTGTTTTGATAAGGCAGAGGTACTCCTGAGAGAGTTCCACCTTGCCCTTCCAGCGATAGATGCTTTCAATCGAGCCGGAGATCTGTACACACGCGGCCAGCCTTTCTTCAATCAAATGCCGCGCGATGTCCATCGCCTGCTCCTTTGTTTCTGTTGTCGTCATCACCTGAATAAATGACATCCTTCCTCCTTGCTCTTTTATCCTTTATCCTTTTTTGTCATCTCATACATCATGATCGCCGCAGCCTGGGGAAGACTTAGTGAATCAGCTTTACCGTCGCCGGGAATTCGCCAGCGTTCATCGGCCAGCGCCAACAAATCCTCCGGCAACCCACGGCTTTCACTGCCCACAAGCAAAGCCGCCTCTTTTGCGGGCAGATGCGGCGCAACACCATGTTTCACATCACTGCCAATCAAAATGAAATTCCGTTTGATTTCAGGAAGCACCGTTTGTAAATCAACATCCGTCAAAATGGTCAAATGAAAGATGCTGCCCATCGAAGCGCGGATCACCTTGGGATGGGTGACATCTACCGAGTCCGTGCTCAACATCAATTTTGTAAAACCAAACCATCGGGCGCTGCGCATCAACGCGCCCAGATTCCGGGGATTGGAAATTTCATGCCCGACCAGCAGATGACCTTCGGGAGACTGAAGCCATGATGACAGGGAGGGTTTCTTTTTGTTTCTTACAATTGCAATAATGCCCTCTGGTTCTTTGTCCTGGCTCAGTTTTTTCCATTCCCGGGTCTTCATTTGATAGACAGGGAGCTTCTCACTCACACGCGCAAGCAGTTTTTCCCAGTGGAATATTTTGTCAGGCAATACCAGAACCGCTTCTATCTGCCAATCGCTTTTCAACAGCTCTTCGACGACTTTGGCCCCCTCGGCCATAAACAGGCCGTCTTCCCTGCGAAATTTGACTTCGGCAAGTCTCGACCATTTCTTCAACTGGTTTTGTGATATGTCTGGAATGTCACTTTGCATCCTGGCACTACTCCTTCATCGTCACCGGAGGAACTTCGCCTTCCTCATTATTCGGGTCAGGCCAGATCACCGACGACACAATCGAAACGGTCAAAATCGAGATGATGACAAAGAGCGAGGCCGCAACCGGCACGTGGAAAAAATCCTCTATAAGCATCTTGACTCCGACAAAGGTCAGAATAGCCGCAAGGCCGTAATGAAGAAGATGAAACAATTTCATCAAGCCGGAAATCGCGAAAAAGAGTGAGCGGAGCCCTAAAATGGCAAAGACGTTGGACGTGTAAATAATAAAGGGATCTTTGGAAATGGCCAGCACTGCAGGAATCGAATCAATAGCGAAAAGAATATCCGTGGTTTCCAGGGCGAGAAGAACGGCCAGCATCGGGGTGGCATAACGAATGTCGCCTTTCATGATAAAAAATTTGGCGCCGGAAAATTTATTGGTGACCGGTATGATGTAACGCAATAGTTTTATCGCAATATTTTTGTCCGGATGAACTTCCGTCTGCTTGTTCAGCGCCATCTTGATGCCGGTGAAAATCAGGAAA
>Ga0316605_10001491_pt1 | contig 13507 bp, 10 predicted proteins | sample OWC_soil_day20_n_FD_207666 | JGI IMG/M metagenome (GOLD analysis project Ga0316605, IMG submission 207666) | Wetland soil microbial communities from Old Woman Creek delta, Ohio, United States - OWC_soil_day20_noCT | ecosystem: Environmental > Terrestrial > Soil > Wetlands | place: USA: Ohio... | reverse complement strand
CCAGCGGCAAGTACACGGTGACCAGCCGCCGTGGCGCGGACTCAAGGAACTTCATGCCCTGCGAGTCGGTCGTCTCAGGCGTGGCCGGCACTTCGAGTTGCTCGTCTTTGCTCATTTGTCCTGCCCACCCTGTTGCCATGCACGTCGCTGTAACCCGAAGTAGCTGAACAGGATCGCGGCCAGCAGGAACGGCACCATTGCCGTCGCGAGGGCCGCGCCTTCGCCTAAGGCCCCGCCCGGGATCGCGCGCTGGAAACTGAGTGTTGCCATCAGGTGGGTCGAGTTCAGTGGCCCGCCTCGCGTCAGCACGTAGATCAACTGGAAATCGGTGAAGGTGAACAGCACCGAAAAAGTCATCACCACCGCGATGATCGGCGTCAGCAACGGCAGCGTCACGTAGCGGAACTGCTGCCAGGCGGTGGCGCCATCGAGGCTCGCCGCCTCGTAGTACGACGGCGAGATCGTCTGCAATCCCGCCAGCAGGCAGATCGCGACAAAGGGCACGCCACGCCAGATATTGGCCGCGATCACCGACAAGCGCGCCAGCCATGGCTCGCCAAGGAAATCGATGTAGCGGTCGATCCATCCGAGCTTGACCAGCGTCCAGCTGATGATCGAGAACTGCGCGTCGTAGATCCACCAGAAGGCGATCGCCGACAGCGCGGTCGGCACGATGAAGGGCAGCAGCACGATGGCGCGGATGAAGGACTTGAACGGCAGGTGCTTGTTGAGCAGCAGCGCGAGCCACAGGCCGAGCACGAACTTGATGACGCTTGCGACGACCGTGTAGAAGATCGTGTTGAAGACCGAGAGCCGGGTGACCGCATCGCCCCAGAGAAACTCGTAGTTCTCCAGCCCGATCCACTCGCCGCCGCGTCCGATCTTGGTATCGGTGAAGCCGAGCCAGGTGCCGAGGCCGAGCGGATAGGTCAGGAACAGCAGCAGCACGACCGCCGCCGGCAGCATGAAAATCAGCCCGAGGAAGTTGCGGCTTTCGAGCAGGCGACTTAGGACGCCGGCCTCATGGACGGGTGCCTGGACTCGGGCGCTGTTCACTGTGATGTAAGTACCGGGGACAAGGCTGGCGCATGGCGGCGTCGCCTGCCGACGCCGCCATACGCCAGACAACTCAGACCTTGTAATACCGCTCGGCGCGCTTCTGCGCGCGCTCTGCGGCTTCCTTTGGTGTCTTCGAACCGGACGCTGCCTCCGCCAACATGTTGACGACGATGAAGTCGGCCAGCGCACCGGCCGACGCGTACCCCATCTTTCCTGCGTACCCACTCGGCCACATGTTCTTCATCGAATCGCGATACGGCGTGTGCTTGGGATCGACCGTCCAGATGGGATTCTTCTCGTAATAGGTAAGCGCCGGCGTCACGTAGCCGATGGCCGCCTGCACCCACGGGTCCATCTGCTCGGCTTCCATCATGAAGCGCAGGAACTCCTTGGCGGCCTTCGGGTACTTGGTGTACTTGAAGATCATCTGGTTGAAGAACAACTGGAACTCGCTCGGCTTGCCAATCGGTCCGATCGGCATGTTGGCGTGGTTGATGTCCGCCGCCAGCGCCGCGACTTTTGGATCCTTCGAGGTCTTGGCCGCGTAGTAGATCGAGATGCCGTTGTTGGTCAGCGAGATCTGCTCGTCCAGGAACGCCTTGTTGTTATTCGGGTCGAGCCACGACAGCGTGCCCGGCACGAACGTCGCATACAACTCCTTCGAATACTCGAGCGCCTTGATCGTCTCTGGGCTGTCGATGACGACCTTGTTGTTCGCATCGACCAGCTTGCCGCCGAAGCCCCAGACCAGCGTCTGCACCCAGGTGTTGCCGTCGCCGGTGGCGTTGCCCAGCGCAAACCCGGGTGGCGTGCCCTTGTCCTTCAGCGCCTTGCACAGCTTCAGGAAGCCGTCGGCGTCCTTCGGAAAACTGCTGAAGCCAGCTGCCTTGATGTGGCTCTCGCGATAGACCATGCAGACGCCGGCCACGCCGAGCGGTACGCCGATCCACTTCTTGCCGTCGGGCCGCAGGTACGGGTCGCAGACCGGATAGAAGCCGCCGTACTTCTTGCCGAGGTAGGTGCAGACGTCGGTGACATCGACGAGCTTGTCCGGATACAGGTTGGCGTCATCGTTGGTCGACAGGATGATGTCGGGTCCGGCGCCGGTGTTGGCCGCGACCGCAGCCTTCGGACGCACATCCTCCCAGCCCTCGGCATCGACGCGGACTTCGATGCCGAACTTTTCGGAGAATTTCTTGACGTTCGCCAGGTACTGATCCTCGTCGCCCTGCACAAAGCGCTTCCAGCGCAGCACGCGCAGCTTGGCGCCCTTCTCCGGCGCGTTGCTCCACTGCGCCTCGGCATCCTTGACCCAGATGAGGGGACCGGCCGTGGCCGCCGCCACGCCCGCCGACGTCTTCAGAAACTCCCGTCGCTTCATGCTCTTCATGCACGTCTCCTTTGTGGTTGGCTCACGGCCTCAAGCCGCTTGAAATCACGCCGCAAGGCGTTTGCCGCTCGCGGCGTCGAAAAGGTGCGCACGCCCAGCGTCCGGAACGAGCGTGATGCGGTCGCCGGCACGCACGTTCGTACGGTCGCGGATCGTCGCCGTCACTTCCTGGTCGATGAAGCGGCAGTAGATTTGCGTGTCGGCGCCCGTCGGCTCGACCACGACCACTTCGACCGCGAGACCACCGGCACTGCCCACAGCAAAGTGCTCGGGCCGGATGCCGTAGAGCACCGGCTGCCCTTCGCTCACCGCGGTGGAATGCGCGAGTGGCAGGTGATTGCTATTGGAAAACGCAACCTCGAAACCGCTGCCGTGACGCCGGACGAGGCCCGGCAGCAAATTCATGGCCGGAGAACCGATGAACCCTGCGACGAAAGTGTTGGTGGGGTTGTCATACAGGTCGAGCGGGCCGCCGGTCTGTTCGACGACGCCGTCCTTCATCACGACGATCTTGTCGGCCATCGTCATTGCTTCGATCTGGTCGTGCGTAACGTAGACCGAGGTGGTCTTCAAGCGCTGGTGCAGTTCCTTGATCTCGGTGCGCATTTGCACGCGCAACTTGGCGTCGAGATTCGACAGCGGCTCGTCGAACAGGAACACCTGCGGGTCGCGCACGATGGCGCGGCCCATCGCGACGCGCTGGCGCTGACCCCCTGAGAGCTGGCGCGGATAGCGGTCGAGCAGCTTGCCGAGTCCGAGGATGTCGGCCGCGCGCGCGACGCGGCGGTCAATCTCATCCTTCGAGGCGTCGGCCAGCCGCAGGCTGAACGACATGTTGTCGCGCACCGTCATGTGCGGATACAACGCGTAGTTCTGGAACACCATCGCGATGTCGCGCTCCTTGGGCGGCATGCGATTGACGACGCGATCGCCGATCAGGATCTCGCCTTCGGTAATTTCCTCGAGCCCGGCGATCATCCGCAGCAGCGTCGTCTTGCCGCAACCGGAGGGTCCGACCAGGACCGCGAACTCGCCGTCGGCAATTTCGATGTCGACGCCGTGGATCACGGTCGTTCCGCCGAAACGCTTGCCAACGCCGCGAATCGCGACCTGCGCCATGAAGCTCTGTCTCCTTGCGCAGCGCCGTAGCGGCTGCGCTTATTTCGAGGGAATCTTCGTACCCTGAATCACAGGATACATGGGGCGTCCCGTCATCGCCCACTGCACGATGTTCATCGCCGCCTTGCGGCGCAACTCCACTTCCGCGGCCGTCGAATAGAAGGCCGCATGCGGCGTCAGCAGCGCGCGCGCGTGCCGCGCCAGCGGATGGCTCGTCGTCAGCGGCTCCGTCGGCAGCACGTCGAGCGCCGCGCCATCAAGCTGGCCGCTGTCCAGCGCACGCACCACCGCATCGACATCGACGACGGCGCCACGTGCGGTATTCACCAGCATGCTGCCGCGGCGCATGCAAGCGATCAGACGGTCGCCAACCATGGCGCGCGTTTCGTCATTGAGAGGCACGTGCAGCGAGACGATGTCGCTCTGCTCGAACAGCGCTTCGAGATCGACACGTCCCACGTACGAGGGAAAGTCGCCGTCGATGATGTACGGATCGCAGGCGATCACGCGTGCGAAGCAGTTGCGGGCCAGGTGCGCAAAGCGCTTGCCGATGCGGCCGAGGCCGAGGATGCCGACTGTCATGTCGCTCGCACGGCGGACCATTCCCGGCGAAAGGTAGCTCCATCGGCCCGCCTTGACGTCACGGTCGTATATCGCGAGGTGGCGCAGCAGCGCAAGCGCCATCGCGAGCGCATGTGTGGCGACTTCGCCAACACCATAATCTGGGGAGTTGGCGACCCAGACGCCATGCCGCGCACACGCCGTCGTGTCCACCGTATCGAAGCCCGCCCCGTAGCGACTGACGATGCCAAGCCGGGGCAGGGCACTCAGCACGCGGGCGGTCACAGGCGCGTACTGCAGCAGCAGCGCGTCGCAGTCCTTCGCGGCGTCGATGAGCTGCTCCTCGGTCCGGCACTGGGCGTCGGCGAGCTCGATTCCGGCCTCGGCGAACAGCCCGCGCTCGAGCGCGATGTCCGGGAAATCGAAGTCGGTGACCAGCGCCTTCATTGCGCGTTCCCCCACCGCCAGCAATCGCGCAGGTGGTCGTCGACCATGCCGGTCGCCTGCATGAACGCGTAGCAGATGGTCGAACCGACGAACTTGCAGCCGCGTGCCTTCAGCGCCTTGCTCATCGCGTCCGACTCGGCACTTGTCGCCGGGACGTCACTCAGTCGGTTGCGCTGATTGACGATCGGACGCCCGCCGGTGAAGGACCACAGATAGCGGCCGAGCGACCCGCAGTCGTCGCGGATCGCGCGCACGGCTCGCGCGTTCAGCACGGCCGACTCCACCTTGACGCGGTTGCGCACGATCGCCGGATTCTTCAGCAGTCGCTCGATGCGGGCCGGCGTGTAGCGGGCTACGCGGTCGACGTCGAAGTCTTCGAAAGCCTCGCGATAGCCCTCGCGCTTGCGCAATATCGTCGTCCAGGCCAGTCCGGCCTGCGCGCCTTCAAGGATCAGCATCTCGAAGAGGTGCCGGTCGTCATGTGACGGCACGCCCCATTCGTCGTCGTGGTACGCCACCATCAGCGGATCGTCGCCGGCCCAGTCGCAGCGCTTCACGCTCGCAACGGCAGCGCCCTCGCCTTTCGGGATGCCGGAAGCGGGCACGGTCAGTGGTTATCTTTAGGAACTGCGGAGCCGCTCGAGCCGACGAGGAAGTCCAGATCGGCGCCCGTGTCGGCCTGCTGCACATGATCGAAATAGAGCTTGGCATAGCCGCGCGGCATCGGTGCGGTCGGCGCCTTCCAGGCGGCGCGCCGGCGTGCCAGTTCGGCGTCGTCGACTTCGAGGTGCAGGCGGCGGTGCTCGACATCGAGCTCGATGATGTCGCCGCTCTTCACCAGCGCGAGCGTGCCGCCGGCCGCGGCTTCCGGAGCCGCATGCAGCACCACCGTGCCATAGGCCGTCCCGCTCATCCGCGCGTCCGAAATGCGCACCATGTCGGTGACGCCCTGCTTCACCAGTTTGGCCGGGATCGGCATGTTGCCGACCTCCGCCATGCCGGGGTAGCCCCTCGGCCCGCAGTTCTTCAGCACCAGGATGTCGTCAGGCTTCACGTCGAGCGATTCGTCCTCGACCTTGGCGTGCATGTCGGCGCTGTCCTCGAACACGACGGCGCGGCCGCGGTGCTGCATCAGGGCAGGCGTCGCGGCCGAGGGCTTGATCACCGCACCGTCCGGAGCAAGATTCCCGCGCAGCACGGCAATGCCGGCCTTCGTCTTGAACGGGTCGGCGAGGGGGCGGATCACCCGCTTCGTTCCTTCGAGGTCGTAGCGCGGCGCATCCTTGACGTTGTCCCACATCGTCTGGCCATTGACGGTCAGCGCGTCGCGATCGAGTACGTCGCCGAGTTCGCGCAGTACCGCGGGGAGGCCACCGGCGTAGTAGAAATCTTCCATCAGGTACTGCCCCGACGGCTGCAGATCGACCAGACACGGCAGGTCGTGGCCGAAACGGTCCCAGTCCTCGAGCGCCAGCTTCACGCCGGAGCGACCGGCGAGCGCGAGCAGGTGGATCACCGCGTTGGTCGAGCCGCCGATCGCGGCGTTGGCGCGGATCGCGTTCTCGAACGCGCCGCGCGTCAGGACCTTCGACATCACCATGTCTTCTTCAACCATCTGCACGATGCGCCGCCCGGCCATGCGCGCCAGCACATTGCGGCGGCCATCGACCGCAGGGATCGCCGCATTGCCGGGCAGTCCCATGCCAAGCGACTCGACCATGCAGGCCATCGTCGAGGCCGTACCCATCGTCATGCAGTGGCCGTGCGAGCGGTGCATGCAGCTCTCGGCCTCGAAGAAGTCCGCCTGCGACATCGTGCCGGCGCGCACCGCCTCGCTCATCTGCCACACACCGGTGCCGGAACCGAGTTCGCCGCCGCGGAACTTGCCCGACAGCATCGGCCCGCCCGAGACTCCGATCGTCGGCAGGTCGACGCTGGCCGCGCCCATCAGCAGCGCCGGCGTCGTCTTGTCACACCCCATCAGAAGTACCACGCCGTCGAGCGGGTTCGCACGGATGGATTCTTCGACGTCCATGCTGACGAGATTGCGGAACAGCATCGTCGTCGGCCGCATCAGCGTCTCGCCCAGCGACATCACCGGGAACTCGAGCGGGAAGCCGCCCGCCTCGAGCACGCCCTGGCGCACCTGATCGGCCAGCACTCGGAAGTGCGTGTTGCACGGAGTCAGCTCGGACCAGGTGTTGCAGATGCCGATCACCGGACGACCGTCGAACTGGTCGTGCGGGATGCCGCGGTTCTTGGTCCACGAACGGTAGATGAAGCCGTCGCGGTCGAGGCGACCGAACCAGCTCTGGCTGCGGCGGGGTTTGCGGGGCATGCGGGAGACCAGCGAAAAGTGCCGGCGAGTGTATCCACCCGCCCTGCGGGGGTCAACGAAAAGCGGTCAAGTGGTCTGACCAATTTCCGGCGGAGGCGATATAGTCGTGCGGCGGCGCACCAGCCGCCGGGAGAGGCAGGACATGAATCAACTTGACATGCAGGGGCGCGCCGCCATCGTCACCGGCGGCGCCGCGGGCATCGGACTTGCGATCGCTCGGCGGCTTGTTGCATCCGGCGCGCGCGTCAGTCTGTGGGATCGCGACGCTGCGGCACTGAACACGGCAGCGCAGGCGCTGGGCGTCGGTACCCATGTGACGACGGTCGACGTCACGCGCGAAGAGGCTGTCGCGGCGGCGTTCGCCGCGTCGGCGGCTGCGCTGAAGCGTGTCGACGTGCTGGTCTGCAGCGCCGGCATCACGGGACCGAACACCACCGTCGAGCAGTACTCGCTGGCGGCGTGGAAGGAAGTCATCGACATCAACCTGACCGGGGTCTTTTTGTGCAACCGGGTCGTCGTTCCGCACATGACGGCGAACGGCTATGGGCGCATCGTGAACATTGCGTCGATTGCCGGCAAGGAAGGCAATCCGAACGCCTCGGCCTACAGCGCATCGAAGGCGGCCGTCATCGCGCTCACCAAGTCGCTCGGCAAGGAACTCGCGAAGACCGGCATCCGCGTCAACTGCGTGACGCCCGCCGCGGTGAAGACCGGCATGTTCGCGCAGATGACGCAGGCCCACATCGACTTCATGCTGTCGAAGATCCCGATGGGCCGCTTCGGTGAGGTTGACGAGATCGCGGCGCTGGTCACGTGGCTGGCCACCGAGGAGTGTTCGTTTTCTACCGGGGCGGTGTTCGATCTTTCCGGCGGCCGCGCGGTGTACTGATGACGGCTCGCTACTCGGCCGAAGCACTGCGCTCGACCGCGGCGGCCCTGCTTGCAGCGGCCGGAATGGATGCGGACATGGCGCGCGATGTCGCTGCGGTGCTGGTCGAAGGCGACCTGCTGGGGCATGACACGCATGGCCTGGCGCTGCTGGCGGGCTACCTCGCCGAACTCGAAGCGGGGTCGATGCGCAAAGCGGGCAGCTACCGCGTCCTCAACGAACGTGCCGCTGCGGCGCTGTGGGACGGCGAGCGCCTGCCCGGCCCGTGGTTGACGCTGCGTGCCATCGACGATGCGGTCGCCCGCGCACGGCACTGTGGAACCGGGACGATTGTCATCCGCCGCAGCCATCACATCGCCTGCCTCGCGGCGTACCTGACCCGCGCCACCGAGCAGGGCTTCGTGCTGCTGTTGAGTTGCTCCGATCCGAATTCGGCCAGCGTCGCGCCGCATGGAGGACTCAAGCCGCTGTTCACGCCGGACCCGCTGGCGTTCGGAGTACCAACCAGCGGCGATCCGGTGTTGGTTGATCTTTCCGCGTCGCTCACGACCAACGGCCTGACGGCGCGCCTGCACAAGCACGGCCGCAAGCTCGCGCACCCCTGGCTGCTGGACGCCGCAGGCCGGGCGACCGACGATCCGGCCGTGCTGTTCACCGAGCCCAAGGGGACGATCCTGCCCACCGGCGGTGTCGATGCCGGGCACAAGGGCTACGCGCTCGCATTGGTCGTCGAGATGCTGACTGGCGCACTGGCGGGCTTCGGCCGCGCCGATCCGAAGGAAGGGTGGGGAGCGACAGTGCTGGTGCAGGCCTATGACCCCGCCGCGTTCGGCGGCACCGCCGCGTTCCTGCGTCAGGCGGACTGGCTGGTTGCGGCCTGTCGCACGAGCGCTCCGCGACCGGGCACGAGCGCGGTGCGTCTTCCCGGCCAGCGTGGCCTTGCGCTCAGGCACGAGCAACTCGAGCGCGGTGTGGCGCTGCACGAGGATATTGTTCCCGCGCTGGTGCCGTGGGCTCGCAAGCTGAACGTCGCGCTGCCGGAGGCGTTGTGAGTCCGGACCGAGCTGCCCCTGTCGTCGGTCGGAAGTCGCGTCCCCTGGCTGGGGACGCGATGCCAATTCCTACGTGCAGTTGACAGTCACGGCGTGCGTGTGGCCGTCGCCGCCCACCGACGAGACGACGGTGACCGCTGTTCGGGTCTTCAGTTGCGCGAGTTGAGCTGCAGTCAGCGTCACCAGATGGTTGTGATCTGCCGCACCGGCGATGCCGTACACCTTGTCGACGGTCGAATCGACGTCGCCCGCAGCAAGCACCAGGGCGTGGCCGTGGTTTGCGGATATGGCGGTGGCGCCGCATGCGAGTACACCTGCCGGTGGTGGCGGCGGCGGGGCCGGCACCGGTGCCGGAGCTGGTGCTGGCGCAGGGCTGTCATCGCTGCCTCCACAGGCAACGAGCATCAAGGTAACGGCGCTTGCTGCGGCGTCGACGACGAACAATCGACGGGATGAATTCATGTGAACCTCCCTGACCGGCAGAGGTTTGAGTGCGGTCGGTGGGAATGCTGCTACCGGAGCGCTGCGTCGTCACTCCCGCGTCCGCAACCGGGCGGCCGGGAATAAAGCGATCTCTAATGGTGTTGCGCTCGGTGATTCGGGCGGGACGTTCATCCGCAGGCAGCCGTGCCGTTTGCGGGCGCCGTGGACAACTCGGCGCTGTCAGGGACAACGTGAAAATCCTGGCTCCGACGGCGCGCTGACCCAGCGCGAGAATGAATCCACCAGACGAGCTTGCTGCGACCGGCGCGCTGGGAAGGCGCTGACGCTGGCGCTACCCGGTAGTCAGTACGGCTGTCAGCACCGGCATGCGCGTACGTCCGAGCACGCCGTCGACTTCCATCTCGGTCATCTCGGCCGAAAACTGCATGCCCCGACCGAGGATTTCGCCGAGCGCCGCCTCCAGCGCTATCGACGCCTGCGCCAGTTCTTCGGCCGAGTCGGCATCCATCGCATTCTCGAGCGCCGCCTCGAGGTCGCTGGCAAGTTGCGGCGCGCTATCGCAGTTGCCGTCGAGCGCGAACTCGAGCAGGCGTGCTTCTCGCGCCAGTACCGCGAGCCGCTCGGCCAGGCGTGCCGGGTTTTCGGACCCACCGGCAGAACAAGCCGAGGGCAGATCGTTGTCTCGCATAAGCCTCCCAGTGCGAAGCAACGATAACGATGTGCGTCGTCGCGCGCCATGGCAATGGCGCAGTGATTTGACGCAGGAGTCGATTCGACGCAATAACGGGACGGCACCGTCCCGAACCTTGACCTGGGTTCAACCTCAAGCCGCCTTCTGCGGCATGCGAATGACCTGTGCGTTGGTTTGTCCGCGCAGACGCGCCAGCAGAGATGACCACTTCTCGCGCACGGTCGCCAGGTTGCGCTCCTTCACGTGGCCGTAACCGCGTATCTCGTCCGGGAGGCTGGCCAGCTGCAGCGCAACCGCGTGGTTGTCCGCGCTCAGCCGCGACAGCACTTCGTCGACCAGCGTCTCGTACTCGACGATCAGCGCCCGCTCGGTGCGCCGCTCGGGGAGGTAGCCGAAGATGTCGAGCGCGGTTCCGCGCAACGGTCTCAGGCGTGCCAGGAGTGAGAACAGCGTCAACGCCCATGGACCGAATGTCATCTTCTTGATGCGGCCAGTCACCGGGTCCGGGCGCGACAGCAGCGGCGGCGCCAGGTGGAAGTTGAGTTTGTAGTCGCCTTCGAACTGGCTGGCGATGCGTTCGCGGAATGCCGGGTCGGAGTGCAACCGGGCGACCTCGTATTCATCCTTGTAGGCGAGCAGCTTGAAATAGTTGCGGGCGACCGCTTCGGCGATCTTGGTTGACTGGAGCCGGTCCGACTCGACACGGCGCACCCGCTCTACGAGATCCGCATAGCGCTTCGCGTAAGAAGCATTCTGGTAGCCGGTGAGGAAATCGACGCGCCGCGCAACGATGTCCTCGAGCGACGAAGCGAAGCGCTTCAGCTCGACGACATTTCTCGCCGCGTCCGGGAACGCGATGCGACTCACGGCCTCGACATCATGCGCGGCATACCGGCCCCACTCGAACGCCTTTTTGTTGGTATCGATGGCCACGCCATTCAGTTCGATCGCGCGCAGCAGCGTTTCGTGCGCCAGCGGGATCCAGCCCTTCTGCCATGCGTACCCCAGCATGAACGGGTTGGTGTAAATGGCGTCGCCCATCAGCGCCGTCGCAAGTGCGTTTGCATCGACGAAGGTGCAGTCCGCATCGGTGCCGACAGCATCGCGCACCTGCTGCGCAAGGTTGCCGCCGCCGAACTGCCAGTCCGGGTTGCGGACGAAATCCGCCGTCGGCGACTCGGATGTGTTGACGACGGCCTTGGTCTTGCCGAACTGGATCTTCGACAACGCCTCGTTGCTGGTCGTGACAATCAGGTCGCAGCCGAGCAGCACATCGGCCTCGCCCATCGCGATCCGCGTCGCGAAGAGATCGGCTGGCGTCGGGGCGATCTGCACGTGCGAGAACACCGCGCCGCCCTTTTGCGCCAGCCCGGCCATGTCGAGCACTGAAACCCCGCGACCCTCCACGTGCGCCGCCATGCCGAGCAACTGGCCGATCGTGACGACACCGGTACCGCCGACGCCCGTGATGACCACGCCGTAGGTGCCGCGCGACCGCAGTGCCGGCAACTCCGGTGTCGGCAGGTCAGGCATCGCGGCGCTGAGCGACGCCTTGCCCTTTTTCGGCTTACCGCCTTCGACCGTGACGAAGCTCGGACAGAAGCCATTCAGGCAGGAGTAGTCCTTGTTGCAACTCGACTGGTTGATCGTGCGCTTGCGCCCGAACTCGGTCTCGAGTGGCTCGACCGACAGGCAATTGGACTTGACGCTGCAGTCGCCGCAGCCTTCGCAGACGAGGTCATTGATGACAACGCGGCGCGCGGGATCCGGAAACACGGTCTTTTCCGGCGTGTTCTTCTTGCGGCGGCGGCGCTTTTCGGAGGCGCAGGTCTGGTCGTAGATCAGTACCGACACACCGGGGTATTCGCGCATCTCGCGCTGGATGCGATCCAGTTCGTCGCGGTGATGCACCGTCACTCCCGGAGCGAGCTTCCACGCATCGCCGGTGGCGCCGTGCGCATTGACCGCGCTGTGGTCGAGTTCGCTGACGGAGTCGTACTTCTGTGGCTCATCGGTGACGATGACGATCTTCTTCACGCCCTCAGCGTGCATCTGCTGTGTGATCTGTGGCGCGGTGATCTGGCCATCGGTCGGCTGCCCGCCGGTCATCGCCACCGCATCGTTGAACAGGATCTTGTAGGTAACCGCCACGTTGGCTGCCACCGCGGCGCGGACCGCCAGCGAGCCGGAGTGGAAATACGTGCCGTCTCCGAGGTTCGCGAAGATGTGTTTCTCGTTGGTGAAGGGCGCCTGGCCGATCCACGGCACGCCCTCGCCGCCCATCTGCGTGTAGGTGGACGTGTTGCGATCCATCCACACGACCATGTAGTGGCAGCCGATGCCGGCCACCGCGCGCGAGCCATCCGGCAGGTTGGTCGAGGTGTTGTGCGGGCAGCCCGAGCAGAACCAGGGCTTGCGTTCGGGAACGACGCGTGGCTTGGCGAGCGCCTTCTCCTTGGCTTCGATGATCGCCAGGCGCGACTGCATGCGGGCGCGAATGTCGGCCGGCAGATCGAGCTTGCCGATGCGCGCCACGATCGCCTTGGCGACGATGGCCGGCGAGAACTCGGAATGCGCGGGCAGGATCCAGTTGCCCTGCGGCACCGACCACTCGCCGCCATCCTTCTCGTCGAACTTGCCGATGACGCGCGGAATGCGCTTGCCCTTGCCGATCCAGTTGAAGAGCTCTTCCTTCACCTGGTATTCGATCATCTGGCGCTTTTCCTCGACGACCAGGATCTCCTCAAGACCCTCAGCGAAGGTGCCGACCGTATGCGGCTCAAGCGGCCACACCATGCCGCACTTGAAGAGCCGGATACCGATCTGATGGCACGTCTCTTCATCGAGACCCAGATCGGCGAGCGCCTGCCGCGTGTCCAGGTAGGCCTTGCCGCTGGCGACGATACCGAAGCGTGCATGCGGCGAATCGATTGCCGTGTAATTGAGCTTGTTGGCACGGCAGTAAGCGAGCGCGGCGTACAGCTTGTAATCGAGCAGGCGCGCTTCCATCTCGAGCGCAGTGTCCGGCCAGCGGATGTTGAGCCCGCCCAATGGCATCGCGAAATCGATTGGCAACTGGATATCGACGCGCTCGGGGTCGACGATGACCGACGCGGAGGCCTCGACCACTTCGGTCACGGTCTTCATGCCAACCCAGACGCCGGCGTAGCGGCTCATCGCGAAGCCGTGCAGGCCCATGTCGAGGTATTCCTGCACCGTGGCCGGGAACAGCACCGGAATCATGCAGGCTTTGAAGATGTGGTCGGACTGGTGGGGGAGGGTCGATGACTTGGCCCCATGGTCATCTCCCGCCAGCGCCAGCACTCCTCCGTGCTGGCTGGTGCCGGCCGCATTCGCGTGCTTGAACACGTCGCCGCAGCGGTCGACACCCGGCCCTTTGCCGTACCACATCGAAAAGACGCCGTCGTACTTCGCGCCTTCGAACATGTTGACCTGCTGCGAGCCCCACACGCTGGTGGCCGCGAGATCCTCGTTCAGTCCCGGCTGGAACTTCACG
>Ga0316605_10001490_pt1 | contig 13509 bp, 10 predicted proteins | sample OWC_soil_day20_n_FD_207666 | JGI IMG/M metagenome (GOLD analysis project Ga0316605, IMG submission 207666) | Wetland soil microbial communities from Old Woman Creek delta, Ohio, United States - OWC_soil_day20_noCT | ecosystem: Environmental > Terrestrial > Soil > Wetlands | place: USA: Ohio... | reverse complement strand
CACCGGATTGAACACCTCGAAACCGATTTCACGAATGTCATCGAGCAGATCCGCGACGGCACCGTCACAGTGGAGGATCGGAATGATATCCGGGTTGGCCCTCCTGAACCGGTCGATCATCCGCGTGTAGAACGGCTTCAGCTGTTCACGGAAAACATCCTGTGGAATGATCAGGCTCGTCTGTGTGCCGAAGTCATCGCCGAACCAAATGGCATCCACACCCTTCTCGATCAGCTTGAGCCCCATCCGGGTCTGGAACTCCGCGCACGCTTCAAACAGGGGGACCACATACTCCGTTTGCATCATCATGTCAACCAGGAGTTTTTCCAACCCGACCAGCTGATGCGCCAGCGAAAAGACGGTCACTTCTATGTCCCCGATGACCAGATAGTCGTTCCTGAACTTCTTCACCAGTGCGTCGGCGTCGCGGAAACGGCCCGGAGCATCGGGATCGGGGAAATCGAACGCTTCAATATCCCCTTTGGTCTCAGCACGGGCCAGAGGATACTCCACCACCTCGACATAGATTGCCCCCTGGCGCATCCGCATCCGGTATTCGTTGAGCCAGGTACCATCGGCTTCCTTCACAACCCTGTAGTGGTCCGACACCGATGCTCCCGTGACAACAACATCGCTCCCCATGGCCACGCGCAATTCGTTGGCACTGATACGGTACGTCACATCCTCGTAGAGGTTCTCCGTGTAATGGACCGGTATACCGAGCTTGCCACCAAAATGATCAGCCAGGAACCGGCACAGGTCAAATTGCACCGGGACACGGTCAGGCAATCCCGGCATTCTCCTGAAGGCCCTCAGGACACGTTCTCGTGAATTCATGGCGTTTTCCCTCGATGCTCCTGTGCGTCGGAGAAGAGCGACGCGATCCAATTCTGGCGTACGTCGCCCTCAGCGGCGTATTTCTTCATGCGGTTGGCAAAGCCTGCGTACATGGCAAGCGCGGTGCGCTCATACATCCTGATGATCCCCTGCTTTCGTTCCTCTGTGATAACACGGTAGTAGCCCGACCCAGGGTCCATCGTCTGACGAACACGGCAATCCTGGAACGCTTTGATCGCGGCATCCACAAAAGCCCTTTCGTATTCCGCATTTTGGTCGCTCTCAAGAGTGATTTTCATTTCTTCGAGAACTGCAAAGGGTTTCCTCAGCGAGTCAGACAACTCACCGGGAACCTGCATTACTTCGTTTTTTGTCGGAAGAACAGCAGGGAAGGCGGGGTATTCGTGGTCGGTCGTATCAGGGTCCTCCGTCCAGCCCCCCTCGGTAGTGATCATGACGTTCGCATTTGGGGGCAGTTCGGCGAACTTCAACACCACCTCTTCCGGCGACGTAAGGGGCGTTGTTTTTCCGTTGATCTCCACCGACGTGACCACCGGCCCACCGTTGCGACAGGATAGGAAGAGCTTCTTCTCCCCGAAGCGCACCGGCTGCTTCTGTTCGTAGGCGGTGATGGAACCGGGAATGCGAGGACGGAGAATCAGTCTGTCGGACCGGTAGTCAAGATCAAAGAGACCGCGGATGGTGGCGGCAGGAATGGCAAAATTGTCGATCATCACGGCGACGCCTCCCACGTGAAACTGCCCTGTATCCGACCACGGATTGCTGCTGTTTTCGCCCCGTTGCGACCATGGAGCATCCATGCGGAAGTCTTTCGCCCACCTCATGGCCCGCGTGGCCGAGCCTCGCACATCCTCGAACTTTCCGAGGCGGTAATACATCAGGATGGCACGCCCTTCCACCGTTCCCCAGACTCCCCCGTTCACCCAATCGCCATATTGACGGAAACCATCCAATCCCGCACCCGACTTGTTTCCCCAACTCCAATATGTGTCATCCAGGCCTGGAGCATTGGTCAGGAGAAAATCAAAGGGACGTATCTCCGGATACGAGGCGATCTGGCTGTAGATGCTCTCGGCAATCCGGCGATCCACCACGCGCAGAGCGACGGCGTCGACATTTGCCACCCCTTCCAGGTAGCTGAACCGCTCCTGCCCCAACACTCCGTGTTTTGTCCCGTCCGGTTCAAGGCTTTTCACAAAATACCCGTCGGAGGTCAAGAGGAGCGGCAACGACTCGCGCGTGATCTTCTGCCTGCGTTCGTACTCTTCGAATTTTGCCTGGTCGCCCGTCATCTTGTACAGCTCAACCATCCTGTCGAGTGCCGCAAGATAGGTGATCGAAAGCCCTGCAAGATATCCTTTTCCAAACGTCCCATCCGGCTGTTGCACACCACCGTAGCTTGGGGCAAGGAGGTTGCTGGCGGGGCCCACAAGAAAGAGGTTGTTCTGAGGATCTCGCGTCCTTTCGATAAAATCAGAGGCTCGTTCCATCTTCGGCAGATAGAAGTCAGCAGCTTTCAGATCGTGACTCACAAGAAGGATCTCCGCCTGTACGACAAGCCCCGCGGCTGTAGCCTCATAGAACCAGTCGTGGAGGTTCTGATCGCCGTCTCCCTGTTTGAACCCAATCCACTCCGGACTGGCCATATCCCCCAGGCTTCCCTCGGGACCGATGAGATGAGAAAACCAGGTCGCCGTGTCGCTCCCTCCCCACATGCTCTTCCGGATTCCATTCCCCTGATTGTTCCAGTGAAGGTCCCATGACCTTTGGAGCGTTGCGAACCACGGTTCCTGAAGGAACGGCGTCGCACAATAGGAAAAGCCGTAGCTGTTTTGAATCCACCAGCCACCCCAACCCGCTCCTTCCACGAAGGTGTCCCAGTCCGGCTGGTACAGCATGGTAAGATTGGGCACCGCGGGATTCGGATTGAAGAAGGCGAACGATTCATCAATGAGACGGAGAAAATCTGGATCTCCTTCGCCGGAACAAAAAGCCCCCTCGTATCTGGCCGTCTGCCGGGACTCGGGCCCGCATGACATGAAGAAAGCGACTAGGAAAAGAGCGACAAGGTATTTTCTCATGATTCACCCCTCTTCCTGGTTTATCGACGACTCAAATTCTGTTTCTCCTGGCACCAAGCGCATTTGCCTTCGATCGCGGGGTTTCGTACCTTCGCTTGACAAGGAGGACCCATCATGAACAGGCTGGGATACTATCTCTTGAGCATATGTGCCGGCCTGGTGGCCGGGTTGTTGCTGGGATATGTGTTCTTCCACGATTCGGGAACACAACCTGTAGCTGAACCCCGCGAATGGGCCGACACCTCCGGGACTCATCAGTATTTCTACCGACTGAACGATACCCTTGTAGCCAGACATACGATCAGCAGTTCGGATACCGGTGTTGTCCACTCCGTGGACACCGTGGCCATAAACATACGATGAAAGGAGTTTCCATCCACGGACGCATGATAACTCCTCCTTTGTCGTTGGTATCCGGGAGAACTTTCGGTGTGTCTGGAACGGGATATCGATCGGGTGGGATGGGCAGAAAGAGCCCCGCTAGTCCCGGGGAAATATACGGATGGGTGACGCCACAATCAATATATCTGTTAGCAGACCTTAGAATCTGTAAATGCAAGACAGATAAAGACTTTCACCCAAAACAGCATCCGTAAACTGATACGCTTACTCAGAGGTCTGAGAGCAGATCTCAGACTTCTGATCAACCAGGGCGTTGCCGCGAACCGCTTAGAACGGCATCTTCTTCACGATCAGACTCAAGCTGCCGAAGGTGCTCCCTTCCATTTCTCCGCCTGAGTAGAGCGACTTGGCATAGTCATACCGCAGATCGATATTCTCCCGCATGAAGGTGAGCCACGCGTTGCCCTCTTCTGCACCCAGGGCGAAGAACGCCTTCCATATGCCCGAAAGCCTGATTCCGAATCCGTTCGTCGTGTAGCCATCATAGTACAGGCTGGTAGGTCCGTTCACTGACCCGCCTCGCAATGACACGACCTCGCCAATCTCTACCTTCCAGCCCTTGCGCTGTGTGATCGCTGAGTTCGATTTCCCCAAAACGACGTCATCAACGAAGCTGATCTCTCCTGCGCCGCCAACGTAATCCCAGGTGCCGTCGCTGTGCCTCTCAACAAGGATATCGTTCGCCTCGCGCAGCAATGATAATGTCAGGAGCCGCCAGCGAGGCTTGCCACGGGAGAGGATCAGCCTGCGCAGGATCGATAGTCAACATCACCGCGCGGCGAACAACAGCCCCAGCACCGCACCATAGATCGTGCTGAGCCATGGGCTGCCGGTGATCGGGCACCCTCCTGTCTTGCACCCCACGAAGCGATAGAAAAAGTAACCGCCGGCTCCACCGAGGATTACAGGGACCACTTTCCAAAGCCAGTCGAGAAGCAATGCTGATCCGGGATAGCTCAAGGCACCTCCTTTTTTTGGGTTGGCACGGATGAGATGCACGAACGGGGAGGAAAGGTGCAGGGTATTACCCTGTCCTCACCCGGTTCGTAGACGGCACGCCTGCTGCAGAACCGGACAAAATACCCTGGAAAATACCACGGAAACGGGCCGTTCCAGAATTCTGGATTTCGCTCTCGGATCTGACTCTTTTATCCAAATCCTTGCATCTCATACACAGGAAACCTACGGACCATTCAGGAGATTCTAAGTATGAGACAAGACAAACCGGCAAGGACAGGACCACCCCCCGTGCTATGGGTAGGGATGGTTACGATGATCCTCCTTGGAGCATTTTATCTGTTCGGCGGGAATGCATCCAGAGGGGAAAAGGGCCCAGTCCCAAGCCCGGCCCCGGGTGAAATCACAGTTGTCGCACCGGCATTCACTCTAAATGACCTGAACGGGAATTCTGTCTCTCTTTCCGATTTCAAAGGCAAGGTCGTTATCCTGAACTTCTGGGCTACATGGTGCCCACCCTGCAAAAAGGAGATCCCTGACTTCATCGACCTGCAGACACAATACGGTTCGAAAGGAGTGCAAATCGTCGGCATTGCTCTGGATCAACCGGACAAGGTAAGGGCCTTTGCACAGCAGAACGGCCTGAACTATTCTGTTCTTCTGGGAGATCAAGAAACGGCTTTGAAGTATGGTGGGATCACCGGCATTCCCACAACGATTGTGATCGATCGGAAGGGGAAGATCGTGAGTCAATTTGAAGGGTTCCGGCCACGCAGTGTATTTGAGACTGAGATACAGAAGCTGCTTTAAGGTTCACAAGACCAGAGGACGCCAAATCAGAAGCCCGGAGAAAGCCCGGGCTTCTGTCATTTGAACCCGACTTCCAGCCGTTTCCATACTACCGGACGAGCACCAGTTTGCGCGTTTTTGTGAATGTGCCGCTCTCCCCACCGCCGGGATCCTGGGAGCGAGCCTGCATCCTGTAGAAATACACCCCCGACGCCAGGCCGGTGGCGTTGAATTCCACTTCGTGATAGCCCGCCTCGACATCACCATTGACGAGTTCGGCGACCTTCTCACCGAGCGCGTTGAAAACGAAAAGCGTCATCTGAGCGCGATGGGGAAGCGCGTAGCGAACGACCGTCACAGGATTGAACGGATTAGGAAAGTTCTGGCTCAAACTGAAATCTGTCGGCATCTTCTTCGTCTCGCGCACGGCATCTACGACCGTCAGGCATGAACTCACAGCGCTGAACGCCCCCCATCCGGCAGCATTTCCCGCACGGACCTTCCACCAGAATTTGTGCCCGGCGATGAGGTTGTTCACGATCACCTTGAACGTGTCGGTCACCGTGGAATCAACAAACCTGAATGTGAACAAAGAATCCGCCGCCAGTTCAAACCAATAGAGATCCACCGCCGGCTGTCCCCGAGTCCAGACAAATCGGGCGGAATCCCGAGAGATCGCCGATTGGTTCGAGGGGACAAGCAGGGAAACCGGCCCCGGGAGCGCAACATTCGTCCTGAATCCCCAGGTGTTCGACCACTGACCCCAGCTGAAATCCGATCCGGCCCTTACCTTCCAGAAGTAGCGGGAATCGGGTTTCAGATCGGAGATCGTCCGAAAGGTGTCGGCCACGGTGGAGTCGTTGACCAGCGCACCGAGAACGAAATTCGAATCTCTTGACAGCATAACATGGTATGCCACCGCACCTGCAATCGGCCCCCAGTGCAGCGCAAGTGAGTCAGGGACGTTGGACTGTCCGTCGAGCGGCAAAATCAAGGCCGGTATCCACGCCGGGGGAACGGCTGTGGTGAAGGGCCAGATCGGGGACCAGGGCCCGCTCCCGGCACTGTTGGCACCTTGAACTCTCCAGAAGTATGTTCTCCCAGGAAGAAGGTCCGTCACTGTTCGAAAAGTATCCGTAACCGTGGAGTCGTTCAGCAGGAGGTCCCTCGAAAACGCAGAATCTCCCCCAACCTGGACTACGTAACGGGCCGCCTCAGGGACAGACCCCCATGTGAGAGACACCGACAGCGGGACTGCTGCCTTCACTGAATCGGGATAGATCAGGCGCGGCCCAGCGGGAATCTGCACTCCCGTGGAGAATGGCCAGATCTCAGACCAGCCGCTCGTTTCGGAGGGTCCAACGGCTCTGACTCTCCAGAAATACGTTGTCCGTTGCTTGAGTCCCGGGACATTGTACGTGGTATCATTGAAGACGGAGTCGTCAAAAATCAGGTTGGACGCAAAGCTTGAATCGGTCGAGACCTGAAGGTGATAGTTCACTGCACCCGTGACGTACGTCCATGTCAATGCGACATTCATCACCTGACCTGCTGCAAATCTCGGCGGAGCGAGCGGTTGGGGTATTCCGAGCGGAGCCTGCGGAAGGACGATAGCCTTGAATACGCCTCCCCCGGCTGTTCCGGCGAAAATGTTACCAAACCCGTCCGCGGCCAGCGTAAGGACTCTCAGGTCTTCCAGTCCATCATTCGCCTCCCGCCAGGTTGACCCGTGGTCGGTCGAATGGTAGATACCATTGTATTGTGTACCTGTATCGTCATAGGTGCCGGCAAAGACTTCTCCATTCGGCGCAACGGCAAATTTGCTGATCTTCAATGTGTCGAGTCTCCCGGAGCTGACCTTGTGCCATTGATCCCCGTTGTTGCTCGAACGGAAGATTCCTCCTCCCCACGTGCCTGCAAGAACAAACCCCGACGAATCGCATCCAATCGCCGAAACTGTCGGGAAAGTAAGCCCTTGCGTGTGCCGTGTCCAACTCTGTCCATCGTCCGTGGACCGGAATACGTGCGACCAGGTTCCCGCAAACAGGTCACCGTTCGTAGCAATGGTCATGCATGAGGCAGCGTCGGTCGTGAAGCCATTGTTAACCTGAAACCAGCTGTACCCTTCGTTCGTGGAGGAGTAAATGCCGTCACTCATCGACGAAGCAAAAAGCTGATCGGAGGCGTTGATGACAAACGTGTCGTGCCGGGGCCCAAAAATCGTGCTGAAATCAAAATCCTGGGACCACGAGTCTCCGTGGTCGGTTGAGCGCCAACCGTAGCAGGTGAGAATATCCCCGCTCGAGTTGTACGCACAGCTCACCATGTCCGCTGAGGCGGCCTCTATTCGATACCAGCTAGTTCCGTGATCGGAGGACCTGAACGTTTTCTCCAGGGGATCGCTGCTCCCGGTGAAGACATACCCGCTGTTCTTCGAGATCAGGAAATGTTGGACAACAATGTTGAGTGATCCGATAGATGCAAGATGCTTCCAGGAAGAACCGCCGTCGGACGACACATAGAGATCACACGACTCCGTCCCGGCAAAGATCCTCCCGCGCCGCTTGTCGGCGAACAAACTCTTTACCGTTCGGGTGTACCAGTTCTGGTTGACGATTTCCCATGTTTCGCCATAATCCGTTGACCGGTGCAGACCCCACCAGCTCTCGCCCGCCAGAATCGCCCCCGAGTTGTCCGAGGTCATAGAATGGATCCCCCACTCGCCGCCGATGGAATCCCAGGTCTGTCCCCGGTCTGTCGATCGTCTCAACAAGGGCCACCCGCCGGCATAGAATGCCCCATCGGGAGCGATCGTGAGAGAATTGATCGCCCCGAAAGACAAAGGATTCGACTGCCAGGTCAGTCCATGGTCGCTGGACCGAAGCATCGTGTTGTTCACTATAGCGTTGACACAGTTGGCCGAGTCCACCGCAAGAACGATGTCCCTCGTGCTCGCGCCAAAGATTGCTGTCCATGTTGAACCGAAATCGGTCGTGCGATAGATCCCGTCGTTCACCCCGCAGTAGACTGCTCCGTCCGCGTCTGACGTGAGTGCAAACACGTCCCGGTATGAAAGCCCATCCGGGTACACCGGAACTGGAGGTGTGACGTCCACCCAGCTATTGCCATGGTCCGAAGACCGGTACAATCCTGATCCGGTTCCCTGGTTGAAGCCTGCGTCCGCTCCGGCGAACAGGATACTGTCGTTCACATTCAGCAAGTGATACTCGTAGACGGAGAAGCCTTCCGCCGGCAGGCCGTTACCGAGGAGCGTCCAGGTCTTTCCGTCGTCTTCCGACCGAAAAACTCCGCTACCTGTCGCCCGGAGCGTACCGAGTGCCGCATAGATGGTTCCGGCGCTGTCAACCTCAAGAGCGGTCAGCGCCCCGGTCTTGGGTCCATTGACCTTTGTCCAGACGGGACTTTTTGGGAAGACGTCGCTGACGGCGAAAAGGAGGGCGGAGAAGCAGATAAGGAAGAGGACTGGACGTCTCATGGATTTTCCGAACTTTCGACGTCGTCTGACGATCAGCCAGACAAAAGACAGCCAGGACCGGAGAAGCTCCGCGAATCCGAAATGTCGCGAGGCTGCACTTTCTCATTGCGCAACATACTGCGGGACGCGGCAAAAGTCAAGGGAACTCTAGTGTCAGAGGAGGGCTCCCATTCGCGCAACAATGCCATTGTCAATTCAGGCTCCTGGAGTGACCTCACTCATCACTGCCAAAGATGATATCGCTCAGGTCTTCATGCGCGAACTTCAATCGCTCCTCCATCAGGTCAAGGCTGTCCAGAAGATCGAGCAGAAGATTTATGTCGGTTTCCGTGAAGCGCTCCTTGTTCTCTTTGATGAAGTCCTTCAACTGAGCCTTGCAGTGTCCGGCATCGTCGGCACAGAACTCCAATGTCTTGTTGACCTTTTCGGCCAACCCTCGCGAGTCCTGCCCAAGCTTCGTGTCTGTCATGGCAATATTCCTCCACCAACTCAAACAACTAACCGAGAAAAGGAAAAAGCCTCCAATTCATTCGAAAAGAAGGCTTTCATCGGAAAGAACCCGCTTTTGCAAGCGCAAATTTCAAGAGGGAGTCAGGTGCAACATAACTCTCCGTACGGCAAATGTCAAATCGTTTTGGCCACGCGCACCCATCGGGGCGCGGCACCGGTTTTCTGTTTCAAGATGAGATGAAGTTGGCCGGCATGGTGCTGAACGTGACGCATATTGTAGAGTAACGACTCTTCCACGCTGATATCAAGCCAGCCGAACCCACACCGCTGCTTCGCCCTTTCTCTTGTCATTTCCACAATGGTGGTGTGGCATTTTTTCCGTCCATGCTCCAGATATTTCAGCAATTCCTCCTTCGCGTAGGCGCGTTCCGGCATCAGACCCCGTTCATCCATTTCATCAAGCGTGAACGGAGCAGGCGGCATGAATCCGACCTCCGATTCAGACAAATAAAGATCGAGGAAGAAGAGCGTGTGAAATGCGACGTACCAGAATTCCGGGGTCTGGGAATGGTCTCCCCAAAGCTCTTCGGGGCACACCTCCATGGCATTTTTGAGCATGTCGATTGACGCCCCGAACTGCTGCCAGGCGGCTTTTTTCCACTGTTCGTCCATTATCGCCTCACTCTGGAAATGAACTCCTCCACCTCAGGAACGCCTCCCTGAAAGATCAGATAGCCATTGCTCGGCTCCCGCTCCGTGATCTCACCCGCCACCGGAGTCATCATGATCTCCCGAACCTTTGCCGGGTCGTTAGTCTGCCCCAGCGCCCAGCCCAGCTTCACGTAGGCAACCTCCGGCAACATATTCGCTCCAGGCACAACTCCCAGCTCCATCATGTCACGCCCGGTGTCATAGACGTACATCTGCACGTAGCCCCAGAGCGTTTGCACGGTCATGTAAATGGCAATGTTCTTTTCATGAGCCCGCTTCAGCGAAGGATAGAGAGGCTTGTTCACATGCCCGAGCCCTGTGCCCGCGATGATTATTCCGCGGTACCCGTTGTCGATCAAGGCGTCGATGATATCCGGCTTCATGTTCGGATAATAGTACACGATGCTCACCTTCTCCTCGAACGCCGTGTTCACGATGACGTCCTTATCCGACCGCCGGCGCCTGTAATCTTCCCGAAGCGGAGTGATCTTGTCCCGGCTCACCATCGCAAGGGGCACATCCCCGATCGTACGGAATGTGGAGCGATAGCTGGAATGCATCTTGCGAACCCGGGTGCCCCTGTGAAGCAAGCCGTATTCATCGGATGTAGGGCCGAACATGCAGACCATGATTTCCGCGATATCGCTTTCGGCGGCCGTCTTGACGCTGTACATCAGGTTCAGCGCCGCGTCGGACGATGGACGGTCGCTCGACCTCTGCGAGCCGACCATCACTATGGGGACCGGAGATTGCTGCACCATGAACGAAAGAATCCCCGCTGTATGATGCATGGTGTCGGTCCCATGGCCGATCACAATGCCCTGCACCCCCTTTTCGATTTCCCGTCCGATGGCTTGCGCGGTACCGATCCACTGTTCCGGCCCCATGTTCTCACTGAACACGCCATAGAGCTTCTCCGTTTCCAGATTGCAGATATCAGCGAGCTCAGGCACTGACCCATAGAGTTCTCCCGGCGAAAATGCGGGAATGACCGCTCCCGTTCTGTAGTCGAGCCGGCTGGCAATAGTCCCGCCCGTCCCGAGCAATTTGACGCGCGGTTTCTTCGGATCGTAAGGGAACTCCCGCTCGGGGATCTTGTAATGCGCTTCTCTGCGCCCCTGGATTACGATCTCCTGCACGGTATCGGCAGCGATACCCACATTGTAGCCGCTTCGAAGTTTGAGGACGATATGATGAGGGTCTGCTGTTTCGGACCGGGGTAGAACGATTCCGGTAAAGGTCCCTTTCCCGGTCCTGACCTCCACGTCGCTCCAGACACGGGCATCGTATGAGCGTAACATCGCGAGAGCCTCCCCCCTGTAGCCGCGAAAATCATCAGCCATGGGTTACCTCAGGCGTGGTAATGCCAATGCGGTGCGCGACAGCTCTCCCCTCAATGCGCCCCCGAACCTGATTCATGACCATACCCATCAAGACCGTCTTGACTTGCGCGGGATCGCGGGGCGGACGAGTGACAAGCACGGCCGAGCATCGGTCGATGACCTCCGTTAATTCCCGGTCCGAGCAACGCGGTGGAAGCGCATCAGGCGAGAAGCTCTTCCCGAGAGCAACCTCCTCGAGAACCGGCAGCAGCCCTTCGCGGGTCAGGATGCGGTCGCGCAGCGCAGTCAACAATACACGCAGGGTTGCTTCCGGGAAAACCACGGGGGTACGCAACTTCCGGGAGACGCGTTTGGGAAATTGAACAAGCGTGAGAGCCGCAATGGACGGAATGACAGCCCACTCCTCCACAGCCGTCGCAAAGAGATTTCTGAATGGAGAAAGTGCAAGCGGCGTGATCAGGTCATCGGGAACCCGGAGTTTCCTGTACGACTCCTCAAGCTCCCAAACAGGCTTCGGCACCTTGGTCCCCGCTATCCGGAGACGCTCAGGAGTGATGCGCAGGGGTGGAAGGTCCGTATCCGGATACATCCTGTCCGGTCCGGGGAGAATCCTCTCAAAACCGTTGGTACCGTCACGCAGTGCCTGACGGGTCTCAGACGGAATTCCAACCGTTGCTTCGCGTGCCCGGACTGCGATTTCCGACGCACCCGTGATGACATCCTGCTTGTTCCCCCACACCACCACGACAGCATCGTCGTCCGCCGCTCCAACCGTCTTGCGCAACGACTGCCATTCGGATGAAGAGAGAGTGTCGCTCGGACTGTCGGAGTGAATGATGTTGGGAAGCGTGGTCAGGCATGCGACCACCCGGACACGATCCGAGATCTCCCGGGAGAAATAGGTGTCCGTCTGCGTTCCCCATCGCAGCAAACCCTGGAATCCCCGGAGCATGACCCCGCGGACGTGCCACCCGATCGCAATGGCGTCCCTGACCGGCTGAAACCGGGTTTTCCGGAGGACCCTGGTGATGTCTTCGGTCCTTGAGAAAAACGAATCGGGCGTAACACCCCGGTGGTGGAGCTCATCGCGCAAGCGGAGCAAATTGTGCTGCCGCATCGCTTCGTTGTACGTCAGGAGCGGGATGTTCGGAATCCTTGGAACTCCCTTAATCTCAATACGCGTGCCCCCCGTAACACTGACGTTGACGTCCTGCCGTGCGGCCCCGGCTCCGGTGCGCACCCTGCCGGCACTTCTCACGAGCCGTCGCAGGATATCGGCAACCTCCGCCACTTCCTGAGGCGTCCGCATGTCAGGCGCAGTCACGGTTTCAATCAAGGGCATCCCAAGACGGTCGGTGAGATAGACCCGCCGGTGCCCTACGTCACTCACCTCGCGGCAGGCATCTTCCTCGAGTCCCAATTGAACGATGCCTATCCGTCGCCCGTTGTACGCGATCGATCCATTGACGCCAACGATGGTGGTCCGCTGAAAACCGGTGGGGATGCTGCCGTCCAGGTATTGTTTCCGGGCGATGTGGATCTCGTCGACCATGGAGCAGCCGTAGAGAAGCCCGATGCTGAGCGCGATATCGAGCGCTTCGCGGTTAAGCTCAAAGGGTGGGGTATCATCCATCTCGTACGTGCAGACGGTGTCGCGGTGGATCTGGTAAATGATCTCCTTCCGCGTTTTGAACTCCATCAGCGCGGTGCCGTCGTACTCTCCCAACTCCGAGAGGGTCGGGCGCATGTGACGGAGGATCTCGGCATTGAATTCTTCGCTGTAGCGGCCGGCGGGGCAACGGCAGAAGAGTTTTTTTTCGGTGAAGAGCTGTTGGTGGATCTCAAGACCGGACTTGAAACCGAGAGCGGCGTAGTCGCTCGCGGACATTTCAGAAAAAGGCTTCAAGGTCATGGACCAAATGTACGAAAAGGGCGCGGGAATATCCAGATTCAACGGCGGACGTTTCTTGGGAACCGCTGGAAGAGTCCGTACCGATTCAGGAACAGAGAAATGATCGACGAGCTTGAGGCAGGGAGAGGGTTATTGTCGCAGGATCCGGCACAGGAACAACATCACGGCAGCGGGCGGACGATCTTCGTTGGCTCGGAGCTCCACTGACTTCCATCCCAGTACTGTACCTTGTTTGCGAGATCACGGACAAACTCGTCGAAGCCGGCAGGACTGTTCTTTGCGAGATACCTGTCCATGAGGGCCAACCTGGGAGCATCTGACATCCATACGCTTTGAAGGTTCACATGTTTGTCAAAGGTGTAGAAGACGTTCGGGAATTCCGAGGGAACGGTGAAACCCTGCGACAGAACAAAAGAGCTGTCCGCGCGAGTTTTCACATACAATCCGAAAGCCGATCTCTCTACTTTGACACCTGACAAGAGCCCGGGGTTCACATTCCCAGCCTTCACG
>Ga0316605_10001489_pt1 | contig 13515 bp, 12 predicted proteins | sample OWC_soil_day20_n_FD_207666 | JGI IMG/M metagenome (GOLD analysis project Ga0316605, IMG submission 207666) | Wetland soil microbial communities from Old Woman Creek delta, Ohio, United States - OWC_soil_day20_noCT | ecosystem: Environmental > Terrestrial > Soil > Wetlands | place: USA: Ohio... | reverse complement strand
TGAGCGTGTGTTTCTTCTTTACGGGGCCATCCCAGAAATCGGCGCTTCCATTCTTTATGGAGATCCCGCGGAGCGAAAACCCCAAGGTTTCTCTTATCTTTCCCTTTTCCACGTCATGCTTTTTCTTGAGCTCAAGCAGGTCCGAAAAATTATACGTTTTATCATCGTTTCGGACAATGTTGACATAAGGGTCCTTCACGGAGAGGTCATGCAGTGTAATAATGCCCCGGATAATAGAAAGCCCGACCCCGGCCTTGATCTCGCTGACCGAGAACAATGTGCCCTGGCCGCCGCGTTCCTTGATGTTTACGCCCTGGATCCGGACGCTGAGCGCATAGGGATTAATATTGATCTTGCCGATCGTCACAGGCCGGCCAAGCGTTGCCGAAAGCTTTTTTATGAGAATCGATTTCATCACGGGAGGTGCAATGAAAAAACCGGAAATGGTAAAGAGGACAAGCGCGGCAAAAAACCAGAAAACAACCTTTTTGAAACGTTTCATGTCTTCCCCCCAGTAAGAATACATAGCATCTGAGATGAGGAACTGCCACATAATTTTTTCTCAAGTATTTGCAGATATTGAGAGATCACATAGCGAGTTGCTTATTCTTGAATAATTTTCGACGTTACCCTTATACTAGGTGGATGAAAGTCCTTCTTGTCCAGCCTCCTGTGGAAGACTATTATGATACGCCGATCAGGACATATCCGTTGGGGCTTGCGTATATAGCCGCCAGGATAGAGGATGCCTGCGATGTTTCTGTTCTCGATTGCAGGACGGGGTACAAGGGGCGAACAGCAAAAAATGATTTTCCGGAACTTGATGAGTTCTACCGCAAGGACCGGCGGACCCCTTTTTCACTATTTACCCGATATTCGCGCTACGGCATGGAAAAGAAAGAGCTATACGAAGCGATTCAAAAAGAAAGCCCCGATATCATCGGGATATCGTCGTCTTTTGCCGCCTATTCCCGGCAGGCGGCCGAGATAGCGGCTGTAGCAAAGGAAGTGGATCAGCACATTGTTACGGTAATGGGCGGAACACATCCTACGCTATTTCCCCATAGTGTCCTCGAGGATGGGAACGTAGATTATGTGGTTCGCGGAGAAGGCGAGACACCATTCTTGGAACTGGTCCAGAGTCTCCGTTCGGGTACCGGCCCTCGATCGATGATCAGCGGCATTTCATTCCGTCGCAACGGGACGCATCATATCGGCAACATACATATTGAGGACGATATAGAAACGATTCCCGCACGTCATCTCCTGCCGGTTGAAAAATACTGTATCGGTAAAAATCCATACACATTCCTTCTCACCTCGAGGGGCTGTCCGTTCAATTGCAGTTTTTGCGGCAAGCCCCCTCTCCCGTATCGCAGGCGGACCCTGAAAAGCATCGAAAAGGAGGTGGGCCAGATCGCAGAAATGGGGATCAAGGCTATTGACTTCGAGGACGACATGCTGAATCTCGACATCACTTTCTTCCGGAATGTGCTCGATATGATGAAAGGACGAAGTATTACGTTATCCGCAATGAACGGCCTGTACGGCCAGACGCTCGATATTGATACCCTGACGAAGATGCACGAAGCCGGATTTTCGCGCCTCAATTTTTCCCTGGTCGATACATCGCATGCTGTCAACGCAACTCAGCGGCGTGCATATCCTGCCAATTTCCTCAAGATCCTTGATTGGCTTGAGGCATCCCCTTTTATGATCGAAGCGCATTTTATTATCGGTCTGCCCGGCCAAACCCCGGCAGAAATAGTCAATACGCTGATCTTTCTCATGGGGAAACGGGTCCTGCCCGGCCCAAGCATATATTATCCCGCGCCGGGCAGTCCTCTTTTTGACGATCTGTGCGGCGATCCTTCAGCCAGCTTCCGCTATTGCCGCTCGAGCGTCATGTTTGAGGCGAACCCCGTTCTTCCCCGGCGGACGATATTCACATTCATGAAGCTCCTGCGGTTCATAAATACAGTAAAATCGCTTATTGATGATACTCCCGGCGCATCGTGCATCGGGGACCTCGTCACCGCGCCGAGCATGAAAGCGAACCCGAAGCACCGTTATGTATTTGATACTCTGCTCAAGGAAAAACGCTTTATCGCATTGGATACCCACGAACACGAATACGTCGAGGAACCACAGGACAAAATCCTGGTCGCCGTTTTTCTTGAGGCAATGAAAGGCGGAATAATAAAGGGCTACCGGACGCATAACCGGATAATGTGCCCGTAACTTTTACAGCAGGAATGTTCTTACTGTCCCGCGGCAGTACTGTCAGTGCAGGCTTATGTCAGGTACTGATATCGTTGGTTCCGGATGGATCTGGCTTGGTCCTTATCTTAAGGATCAGATTGCCGAGGACAAGCGCTGCACATAATGAGGCAGAATAGACAAGGAGGCTTGTTCCTTCTCCCAGATCATCCGGAATGATGAAATACGCGGCGAAAAAGCCTGCCATAAGCCAGGCTGCAAACCAGAAAACATGGAGAACAAAATGGCGGTTCAGGAGTTTAACGCGTATTTCGGGGTCTTGCACCTCACCGTTTAAGATCAGAAATTCCTGTGTTTTTTCATCATCATCTTCGGGGAATTCAAACGGATCTTCTTCGTCATCGTGCCATGCAGAGCTTTCCCTGTAGTCTGTCAAAGTTATCGATGGCAATTGTTCGACGAGAGGTATCTCGCAGTATCTGCAAACATCAGGCGGGTCTACATATTTCGTTCGGCAGCGGGGACAATACATCATGAGTACGAGGCCATTATTCCGTATTATTCTGAAAAGCCACTACAGATTTTTTTATCTCTTTTTTGAGTAACGTGACCTTTTCGGCCAATTCCTCGTATGTCGGTTTTTTCTTCGGCATTGCATTTCCCGATAAATTTTCTACGAATCCCGATGAATTATCAACAGGAATTTATTGAATATCATAATGAATTCACTACTCGATTATGAAAGGTTTAATAAATTCTCTTTGAACTCTTAATCTATCGAATGGCGAAACCCGCGCCAGCCCCGGTACAGCCTGCAAAAAAAGATAATAATTCGGCGCCGGCCAAAAATAATAATAAACCGCACGCTTAAAGCGCGCAATGAGCCGACAGGGAAGGCGAAGAAATGAAGCATGATTTCGGATCGGCAAGCCGAATACCTTGAAAAAATAAGCTTTTTCTGTTATTGTATCGCTGTTCGGTTGGTTATACACCCGCACCGGAGAGCCGCTAAGCAATGGACGATTTTTTTGGTTTTACCCTCTCGAACCTCGAAGCGCAGATTGGCGCGCTTGGCAAGGAAAAATACCGCGCCCGCCAGCTTTTTCGCTGGGTTTATAGTCAGGGCAATCTTGATTTCAACGAAATGACAAACATCCCGAAAGGGTTGCGCATCGTATTTTCAGAAATGTTCTCCCTTAAACTGATGCCGATCAGCGGGGAGTATCCTTCCGGCGACGGTTCCGTTAAACTGGCATTTACGGCGGTCGATGGGGAGATCATCGAAAGCGTTCTTATGCCTGAAAAGAACCGCGTAACGCTGTGCGTATCAACCCAGATCGGTTGCCGCATGGGATGTAAATTTTGTGTTACCGGAAAAATAGGCTTCAGGCGAAACCTCACCGCAGGTGAGATCGTAGGACAGGTCATAGCCGTACGGGAATATCTCAAGAAAAAGGAAAAGAAACCTATAACCAATATTGTCTTCATGGGTATGGGGGAACCGATGGACAATAGTGAAAACGTCATTACCGCGCTTGGCATCCTCAAGGACCAGAATGGCCCCGATTTCTCATATCGGAAGATAACCCTTTCTTCCGTAGGCCTTCTCGACGGACTTCAGATGCTCGACTCAAAATCGGCAGTCATAGCCATTTCACTTAACGCTGCCGACGATGATACCCGGTCCATGCTCATGCCCATCAACAGACTGTATCCGGTCGGCAAAATTATGGATTTTGCCAGGAATTTCAAGGGAACGAAGAGAACAAGGATCACGTTTGAATATATCCTGATCAAGGGGATCAACGATTCACTCGAGGACGCCCGGCGCCTGGCTGACCTCTTGAAAGACATAAAGTGCAAGATCAACCTGATACCGTACAACGCATCATCATATACCGAATTTGAAAGGCCGGACAGGAGTGAGATTGACAGGTTCCACCAGTATCTTTTCGACCGGTATTTTACAGTTATTATCCGAGATTCGCGCGGCCAGGACGTTTCAGCGGCCTGCGGCCAGCTTGGGATGAACTATCTCAACCATGCCCCTTCGCGTACCTCTTCCTCCCGCAAAAAAAGACCGGCGGCTCCCGAGGTGACATCATGAACGGCAGACTTCCCGCATTCAGGCGATCATTCTTTGTGAGTCCCAAAAGAAAGGACGGACTTCAGCTCCAGATGTTCTATCAGGACGGCATGGTCTATTGCGACCTCTTTGTCGACAATCGCTTCGAGGGATATGCGGAGGTTCTCCACGGGGGCATGATCTTCGGGGTCCTCGATGTCATCATATGGTACGTCATATTCATGCGCATCAAGAAGATTGCGATGACGCGCAAAGTAGATATGGAATTCTTAAGACCCGTCATGTGCAACAGCTCCTACCGGGCAAAAGGCGAGCTTACGAAGATCGAGGACAAGAATATATTCGCAACAGCCTGGGTCGAAGATGCCTCCGGCGAGGTTTATGCCCGGGTAAACGCAATTTTCCGGGAAGGCAAGAGCTCCGATGCAGCTGCTTTTATCGACCGCCTGGATTTCTCGGAGACGGCGCCCGCTATAAAGGATTATTTCCTGTCGCTTCTCGATACAAAATAACAAAGCCTGCTTGACAAAACAAAAAGACCTGCTAGACTTTTTATAGTGCTATTCCGACCCGAGCATTAAAGACTGCTACCGGACCGAGTCTAAAAAAACTGGTAGTGGCAAACGGGACTGGTTGACCGGGATCAGCGGTACAGGCAAAGTACAGGGATAGCCTCTCAAAGGCCTTGGATAGTCGCTCCGGGTGAGAACATTTGCCCGTCTGATAACGACCCGTTCAAGGCTTCTTTTTTTGTTAAATTGTTTTGAAAATTAATTACTGCTCTTTGACAGTAACCGATGATTCCTTATTGAATGGATTCGTCCGCAGTGCGAGGGAAAAAAGGAACGGGTAATTGTTCTTCAAGAATCTCATGTAAACGAGCCATTCCCCCACAATAAAATGGTACGATCGCTTGATGTCCCCCGCAAGATGATTGCTGTCCGATGTCGGGATGCCCTCAAAGTCCTGGCGATAGGCAAGCTCCTCGGTGAGATGGAAGACGGCCCGCAAAAGGTTTGTAAAAGACTGATGCTCAAGCAGTACAGGGTTTTCGAGGAGCCGCACAAGAAAATCGCGGCGGTCCATGAGAAAGCTTTTCAACACGGGGAAGTCAACATGCTCTATCTTTGCCCCGTAATCATGTGTACCGGCTTCCTTTATCGCTTTCTGAAAATCCTTCTCTGTCCAGTTGGCATTGACCATAAGCCCGGGCCGCACAGTGTCAAACTCGGGATCATACCGCGAAAAGATGTGCATAAGCCCGATCCCGACCTCGCTGAAGAAAACGCCGATCACCATGTTCAGCTTCTGCATTCGGCTTTCCGTTTCCCGTTTTGCAAGCATTATTTCCGTTACATTGGCAATGACACCGAGGAAGGTCCCGACCCCCATGACGATAATAACAACGGCAAGGCCCTTGCCGAGATCGGTTGTGGGATGAATATCGCCGTAGCCGACCGTTGCCATGGTTACGATAACAAAATAGGCGGAATCAATGAGTGATTTTTTTTCGATATACATGAAACCCACCGTCCCGAAGATCATGACGGTGAGAAATACTACGAGAAATACCTTTAAACGGGTGGATATGTTCTGCACGGTTCAATTGTATATGATATCGGGGTTGCCCGCAAGCGGGTAACTACCGGCGCGGATCACATATTTTTCAATATTTCCTGTACGATCTGCCGGTCGGGGTCAGGGAAGCTGTATGCGGGAAGGTCTTCGGGCCTGACCCACGCTATTTCGTCATGATCGGTCAAGACGATATCGCCCGACGTATATTCGGCGTGATAGGCGTAAAGGATGATGGCCGCCTGGCAGTTTATAACGTGCTTTCGGGATGATATGAGGGCGCCGACGGCTATCGTGATCCCAAGCTCTTCCTGTATCTCACGTTTCAGGCATTCCACCAGGGTTTCATTTTCCTCCAGCTTACCTCCGGGGAATTCCCATTGATACCCCATAGATGCATGCTTTCTCCGTGCGATCAATATCCTGCCCTCTTTTTGAATAACCGCCGCGGTAACCGGGACATAATCAGGGTCGTGCAATTGAACCGTCCTTTGCAGGTGGAATGCCACCTTATTTTATTTTCTGAACGTGTCCCGCAAGATCGGAACTTTTACACCTGTATTTTACAGGATTCCTTTTCCTTTTCTTTGAAACTTGAAACTTAGAACCGTATCTTCCCGTATTCCCCGTCGTATCCCGGTTCTATCGATATCATACGTGAGCGGACCCGGTCAAGCGCCTGCGCTATTGCCGTGTAGCCGCAATCGGCGATGTGAGCTGCCGGGACATTGAGCAGGATATTCAATTCATTCCCGAGTTTTTCAAGGAGATCGAAATAGATCATGTTCACCTTTTTGGTCTTTTCGCCGACGCCAAGGCTCTGCGCGACGACATGTTTTAGAGAAATAAGTGAATGGTATGGCTTTGCATTACCGGGTATTTCATCGCGACCCCGGTCGGCTAGCGCCAACACCCGGCCAAGCACGCCGAGTGTCATCTTCTTTCCGCAGACGGGGCACCGGTTATCAATCGTACTCATCGATTCATCGGGGGACATCCTCACCCTGCAGGGCCGATGGCCGTCATAATGGTATTTTCCTTCCTCCGGAAAAAATTCTATTGTTCCCTCGAATCCTTTTCTTGATTTTACAGTGTGCACCATATCTTCGAATGAGAGTTCTGTATCAAAGATATTGGCCTCCCTGCCTAATTTTTCCGGTGAGTGTGCATCTGAATTGGAAAGCAAGGTCAGCCGGTCAAGCGATGATACCCGCCAGTTCATCGGAGGATCGGAGGAAAGGCCTGTTTCGACAGCATGGATATGGCCGGTTAATTCCTCGAAGCACTCCTCCAGAGAATCGAAGCGTGAAGCGCTGCCCAATACCGAGAAATGCGGGGTCCAGATATGCGCCGGGACAAAAAGCGCTTCGGGACATTCTTCGGTCACGATCTTGAGCAAATACTTCGCATCGAGGCCGAGGATAGGCCTGCCGTCCGATGCGATGTTGCCGATCTTCGCGAGCCGTCTCTGGAGCTTGAGCGGGCCTTCCATGTCATTAAAAAGAACAAGGCAGTGTACCTTGCGCGTCTTGCCGCGTTTCGAATAGATGCAGCTTATCTCCGTGCTCATCAGGAAATAAATATCGGACGCACATGATGGCGGGACCCCACAGCCTTCCCGCAATTCATCGCGAAGAACAAACAGGCCCCTCCCGGCACAATCAAGCTTTCGGCCGAGTTCTTTGAGCCATCCGGGATGTATCGCATCGCCCGTCCCGATAACCGTTACCCCTTTAAGCTGGGCCCATCGGAAAAGGGCCTCAGGCGTCATGTCGCGGCTTGTTGCAATGGAATAATGGGAATGGATATGAAGGTCGGCAAGGAATTTCATAGGACCGTAAGGCGTAAGGAGTGAGGCGTAAGGAGTGAGAAGATGGAACCTCCGCCGGAGATTGGAAAGATAAAGATATTAAAGAACTTTCTGGATTGCATTATATATTGCCTTTGCTCGTGGATTTTGCATATGGACCTGGTTATCGTATTTCGGCAGAATTGTGCTTTGTCCTGTCAGAATGACCGCCGGGGTGTTGCCTAAGCGGGCGGCGTAGAGCATTAATGTATCTGTGGTAACGACTGAGGCCAGATCATCGGCCAGTTCGGGATCATCGGATGCGGTTTGCCGGATAATTCCTTTCAGGCACTGTGCTTCCGTATGGCCCTCGGCCAATTCCTTCCCCATCATTGAAGCCAGGGGCTCGAGGGCAAAGTATGATTCACTGCATATATCAAGGATGGTGATGCAGCCGGAGATATCGGCATACCGGACATACGACGAAAGATAATACATGCGTCCATCCTGCGGTTTTGATCTGGTCTTATCCAACGGACCCCTCGATGCACTCTACATCTTGAATCAGGTTGAGCTTCGCGTAAACCCCGGTTAGGTCCATGAGTTCGCTGTGCGTGCCCCGCTCGACTATCTCGCCGTCCGCCATGACGATGATCTGGTCCGCATTGCGGATGGTGCTCAGGCGATGGGCAATGACAAAGCTCGTCCTGTGGGCCATTAACCGTTGAAGGGCATCCTGGATCAGCTTTTCCGTTGCTGTATCAACACTGGCAGTTGCCTCATCGAGGATGAGAAGCGGCGGGTCTTTCAGGAGCGTGCGCGCTATGCTTACCCGCTGTTTTTCGCCAACGCTGAGCTTTATTCCCCTTTCGCCTACCCGCATATCATAGCCGTGTGAGAGCCGTGTGATGAAATCATGGCAGTTCGCTGCCCGGCAGGCAGCCTCCATTTCCTCGACGGTCGCATCCGGTTTGCCGTAAAGTATGTTCTCACGCACTGTCCCGTTAAAGAGGAAGGTCTCCTGGCTTACGATGCCTATCCGGGACCGCAAAGACGTCAGGGATATGTCCCGGATATCCTGGCCGTCGATCATTATCCGGCCCGACCGGGGCTCGTAAAACGCAGGGAGCAGATTGACAAGCGTAGTTTTCCCGGAACCGGTCGCTCCAACGAGCGCTATCGTCTGTCCCGGCCTCGCGTGCAATGAAATATTCTTGAGGGTTTCGCGCCCCCCGTCGTATGAGAACGAAACACTCTCAAACCGGATATCGCCGCGGACCCGGCCTTGGAAAGCAGATTTTCCGTTGTGTTGTCGGTTTTCGTTCACAGAATCGAGAATATCGAAGATACGGTCTCCCGCCGCACGGCCCGATTGCAATAACTGGTTAAGGATGTGCAGCCTGCCGATCGGCTCATAAAGCAATGAAAGATAAAAGAGGAAGGATATAAGCCCCCCGAGGGTCATGGTTCCTGACAGTACCATCGGGCCGCCGGCGAAAAGGACAAGGACGATGCCGAGGGAACCCGTAAATGCCATCACCGGCGAATACACCGCCCAGACCTTCATGACCCCGAACGTGCTCCTGCGAAGCATATCGGCGGTGTTTGCAAACCGGGTGTCTTCATGGTCCTCATGACCGTAGGCCTTTATCTGGCGTATGCCCTGGAGATTGTCGCCAAGAAGGGCATTCATTGCGCCAATTGCCTGCCGCTGACTGCCATAGAGCCGATGACCGAAAAATGTGTACCACAGGGAGCCGATGACAAGGACGATGAGGGGCACAAATGCATACAGGGCCAAAACGTGATTTTTCGTAAGGAGAATGATAATAACCACGGCAATGCTGACGATAGCCGTGGTTCCCTGCTCAGAGACGTCGATAAGCGCCCGGTTAAGCGCGACAATGTCATCTGTCACACGTGTCATAAGATCGCCGGAGGCCCGTGCGTCAAAAAAACCTAAAGGCAGACGCTGCAATCCAGCATATACCGCGTTGCGCACATTAAAGACAACATTCTGTTCGAACCGCGTGTTGCACATGATGCTCAAAGCCTTGAAAAGATTGCACAGCACATATGCCCCGGCAAGGGAGGCAATGACGGGCAGTAAAAGGTTCAGCCTGTTCCTGCCGATAATATCGTCGATAATATATTGGGTTACCTGCGGAAAAATAAAATAGAAGGCGAGCGATAGGGAAGCCAGGATTATGTCGGCAAGAGCAATGCCGATATATGGCCGGACGTACCCGGCGGTGCGGCGAAAAAATTGACCTGTTGTCCGTGTCTCGCTTTTCGGTGCGAAAGCGTTCAGTTCATCTGAATCATCAGGTTGGGGATCTGCTCTCATTTTTTCATTATCCGAAAGCCCCGCCATTGTATCATATAATGGCGCAGGCCGCGATTGTATATTGCAAAGGTACGAGATAACGGTTATGATTTTCGTCAGGTTTACCTGATTGTGACCCGATTGTCCCGCAATCGTGACAGATCGTCAAAGCACCGGAGGTGATCGACCATGGATATCCAGCCTCGATGTTACGGTTAATGAAGAGGTCGACTTTACGATAAAAAAGTTGCGACGGATCAGGGAGCAATGTTCTTTCGATAATTTCAAATGCATGGTTGTGATCAAGATACTCGACGAGGGACAACTCCTTGCGGGGAGCGAGCATATATACAGAACCGTAAAATCGATACTTGAAGAAAATGGTCTTCCGGGGAAGGTCAGATCTTTTGAAGACCGAGCTTTGGTGTTCAGGAAAAAGGCCGAGGAATTAATATTGAGTGATAGTGCCGATGAAAAAATGATAAAAGATATGCACCTCTTTTATTCTACGGAAGAATATGAAGAGTTCGAATGATGGAATATGAAGGGTGAAAGCTATGAATGACGCCTTAATCGGAATAGACGTCGGCGGTACATATACCGATGGGGTTCTTTTTAGGAACGGGTCGGTCTTGCACAGTGTGAAGCATCGAACCGACGAAGATGATCTGAAAGGCACGCTGCTCGTCGTCCTCGATGACCTCCTTGCTCACCGTGAGGCAAAGGATGTCCGCAGGATAGTCCTCAGTACGACGCTGGTGACGAATCTCCTTGCCACCGGCCGGGGGGAACGCACGGCGCTCGTTCTGCTTCCCGGGAAAGGACTGCCCTATTCAGCATATGATATAAGTCCTGATACGTATTTTTTGAAGGGTTGGATCGACTTTCGGGGCAGACAGATCGAGGCGCCCGACACCCAGGAGATAGAGGACACTTTAAAGAAGATCCATGACTCAGGCATCGAGAGGGTAGCCATCGCGGGAAAATTTTCAAACCGCAATGACTCGCATGAAAAGACCCTGAAAAAAATGGCCCAAACCCTGTATCCCCACATGGATGTCTGTACAAGCAACGAGATCTCGGGAAGGCTCAATTTTCCCCGGCGTGCCGTGACGTGTTATTACACGGCAATGACCATACGGGAATGGAACCGTTTTGCCGACGAAATGGAGGCTGCAGTTAAGGCAAGGGCCCCGCATTGCGAACTCCATATATTGAAGGCGGACGGCGGGACAACGACACTCGCGGCAAGCCGCAAACGTCCGTGCGAGACCGTCTTTTCCGGCCCCGCGGCAAGTACGATGGGTACGCTGGCTTTAAGCCGGGAAGAGCTCAATGCCGTTTCGATCGATATCGGCGGAACAACGTCCGATATATGTCTTCTTATCGAGGGGCAACCGCTGTACGCCTCGCGGGGAGCGCTCATCGCCGGGCATCTGACGCATATAAATTCCTTTGCGGTGAACTCCATAGCCCTTGGCGGAGACAGTGCCGTTTATGCGAGGGACGGAAAGCTCGAAGTAGGGCCGATGAGGCTTGGCCCCGCTGCCTGTTTCGGGGGCGAGGTGCCGACAGTTACCGACGCTTTCAATATTATGAACAATCTCGAGCTGGGAAATACCGGGGCCTCGCATGCAGCACTTAATGCTGTTGCGGCGAACCTCAACATGCCGCTCGATAACCTGTGCCGCACCATTGCCGGCCAGGTCGTTGAAAGGCTGGAAAAAAGCATAGAAGACATGTTCAAGCTCTGGGAAGATGAGCCGGCATACAAGGTTTGGGAAGTGGTAAACAGGAAGAAATTTAATCTGCACCAGGTAATAGGGATAGGCGCGGCGGCACCGGCCATCGTACCGATGCTTGCCGAACGAATGCGGGTTCCGCATTTCTTGCATCGTTATTCTCCTGTTGCCAATGCGCTCGGAGCAACGGTGGCACGGCCGACGGTTGCGGTCGAGGTCCACGTTGATACGGGGCGCGAAACATATTCCGGTTCACCCGGGGGTTTAAGCGGAAAGGTGAACAAACGCAATTACCAACTCGAGGATGCTAAGGAGCTAGCGCGCAGCTGCCTCAAGCAGGTTTGCGCCGACCGGGGCCTCGGCGATTACGCCGACGATGCGCAGATCTATTGCGAAGAACAATTTAATGTTATCAGGGGCTGGGAGCAGGAAGGAAAATTGTTCGATATAGGGATACAGATATCCCCCGGATTTATTCACGAATATAAGGGGGTGGAAAATTGAAACCGACAGGAGTGATATTTTTCCCCGCCTTTGACTGGGCCATAAGCCCTACTCATCCCGAAAGGGAAGAGAGGCTTCTCTATACGCGGGACCAGCTTTTCGAAGAAGGCATCATGGACATGCCCGGCGTAACGGAGTATCATCCCCGGCTTGCAACGGTAAAAGACGTCTCCCGCATTCATTTTTGCGTTCCCGATGTCGCAAGCCGTGTCACGACTGCCCACATGGTTTCGGCGGGCTGCGCCCTCGTCATGGCCGACGCGTTCATGAAAAAAGAGGTCAAAAATGCCTTTGCCATCATCCGTCCGCCTGGCCATCATGCGATGACCGTGGTACACGGGAACAGGGGGTTCTGCGATATCAACAATGAAGCGGTCATGGTCGAATACCTGCGCCATACGTATGGGGTCCGGCGGATCGCCATCGTGGATACGGACGTCCATCATGGAGATGGAAGCCAGGAAATTTTCTGGCACGATCCCGATGTCCTTTTCATATCGTTTCACCAGGACGGCCGGACACTTTACCCGGGATCGGGTTTTGTCGATGAACTTGGCGGCCCGCTCGCATACGGAACTACGATAAACATACCGCTGGCGCCGAAGACAACGGACGAAGGCATTCACTATATAATAGATAACCTGGTCCTGCCGATACTCGACGAGTTCAAGCCGGAAATTATCATAAATAGCGCGGGGCAGGACAATCATTACAGCGACCCGCTTGCCAATATGAGTTTCACAGCGCAGGGCTATGCCATCCTCAATCAGAAGTTAAAGCCCGATATCGCCGTACTGGAGGGCGGGTATTCGATAGAAAGCGCCTTGCCGTATGTCAATATGGGGATCATCATGGCAATGGCCGGCATAGATTTTTCAAACCTGCGCGAACCGGATTACGACCCGTCGCGTTTTAAAGAATCTCAGAAAAACTGGACATATATCAAGTCTCTCGTCGATCATCAGCTTGCCGTTTTTCGGGGAAGGGAAGCCGTGGTGGAAAAGAACCGAAAAGAGGGACGAGAATTTTACGGCAGTTCCCGAAGTATATTTTACGATACTGAATATCTTCAGGAAGAGCAGCGTCTTGATCTCAGGATGTGCCCCGCGTGCTGCGGCTTTCGCCGAATATCGTCGGGGTGCGCGCACCACAGCGGGAGGAACTATTCCGTGGAATGCATCGCAATCCCCGCCGCCTGCTGTCCGGACTGCGCATCACGGGGTCTGACCGAATATGATTCCTTTAAGAAAAAGAAGGTCGGTGATCATACCTT
>Ga0316605_10001488_pt1 | contig 13521 bp, 9 predicted proteins | sample OWC_soil_day20_n_FD_207666 | JGI IMG/M metagenome (GOLD analysis project Ga0316605, IMG submission 207666) | Wetland soil microbial communities from Old Woman Creek delta, Ohio, United States - OWC_soil_day20_noCT | ecosystem: Environmental > Terrestrial > Soil > Wetlands | place: USA: Ohio... | reverse complement strand
ATCCCCCGCTCTCTTTCCAAATCGTTGCTATCCATAATAAGTTCACCCATCTTCTCGGCATCTCGGGATAGCTTGGCCTGAAGAATCATTCTGTCCACCAAAGTGGTTTTGCCGTGATCGACGTGAGCGATAATGGCAATGTTTCGTATTTTTTGCATATATTAGGCCGCAAAAGTAGATAAAAAATATTATTTTTGCCGATTAATTCATAATTAATTCCCTATTAATGGCAGAAAAGATCCTCATAGTCGATTTCGGTTCACAGTTTACCCAACTTATTGGCCGTCGTATCAGAGAGTTAAATGTTTATTGCGAGATTGTTCCATTCAATAAAATTCCTGCACCCGACAAGAGTGTAAAAGGCATAATTCTTTCCGGCAGCCCTTTTTCCGTCCGAGACGAAAATGCTCCGAAAATTGATCTCTCGGATATAAAAGGCAAGTACCCGCTGCTGGCAATATGCTACGGTGCGCAATATCTTGCAAAACACTACAATGGCTCGGTAAACGCGTCTGTTTCGAGAGAATACGGAAGAGCGATGTTGAAAATTGAGGATAGTACATGCCCTCTTTTCCGGGGAATACCTTCCAATACCCAGGTATGGATGTCTCACGGAGATACCATTACAAACCTGCCTGCGGGAGGTTCCGTAACAGCATCAACCGAAGATATATCAAACGCAGCTTTCCGGATTGCCGGTGAAGAGACCTATGCGGTTCAGTTCCACCCGGAGGTATATCACACACAAATGGGAAGCGAGATTCTTAAGAATTTTACGATGGAGATATGCGGATGTACAGGAGACTGGACAGCCGATTCATTTATAGGAACAACCGTAAAAGAGCTCAAGGACAAAATAGGAAACGACAAAGTTATACTTGGTCTGTCCGGCGGAGTCGACTCTACTGTTGCAGGCGTGCTTCTGCACAGAGCCATCGGGAAAAACCTTTATTGCATTTTTGTGGACAACGGCCTGTTAAGGAAGGATGAATTTGAGACTGTACTTCTCTCTTACAAGGATATGGGTTTAAATGTCATTGGAGTTGAAGCAGGAGACAGATTTCTTGATGCGATGAGTGGAATATCCGACCCGGAACTAAAAAGAAAGGCAATAGGAAAAACATTCATTGATGTTTTTGATACAGAATCCCACAAAATTGAAAATGTAAGCTGGCTCGCGCAGGGTACAATTTACCCCGATGTTATAGAATCGGTTTCGGTAAACGGCCCGTCGGCAACTATTAAATCCCATCACAATGTTGGCGGCCTCCCGGATTACATGAAGCTTAAGATTGTTGAACCTTTGCGCTCCCTCTTTAAAGACGAGGTAAGACGTGTAGGAAGAGCTCTTGGGATAAAAGACGAACTCATTTCACGCCATCCTTTTCCCGGACCCGGTCTTGGAATACGGGTACTCGGAGAGGTGAGCCGCGAAAAGCTGGCTATACTAAAAGATGCTGATGCAATTTTCATCCGTTCGTTAAAAGAGAGCGGGCTGTACAACGAAGTATGGCAGGCTGCAACAATACTTCTGCCTATTAAAAGTGTGGGGGTTATGGGCGACGAAAGAACATACGAGTACACAATTGCATTAAGGGCGGTGACATCTACAGACGGCATGACCGCAGACTGGGTGCATCTTCCTTATGAATTTCTTGCAAAAGTATCCAACGACATCATAAATAAAGTTAAAGGTGTTAACAGAGTTGTTTACGACATCTCTTCAAAACCGCCTGCAACTATCGAGTGGGAATAATTGTAACCCTCTACCCTCTTGGATGGGCCTTTAATATGCCTTCACGCCATTTTTCGCTGTTCACGTGAGTATATATTTCTGTTGTGAGTATACTTTCGTGCCCCAGCATTTCCTGAACAACCCTCAGGTCGGCTCCGTTTTCCACAAGATGCGTGGCAAAAGAGTGACGGAATGTGTGTGGTGATATCTCTTTGGTTATTCCTGCTGCTGCAGCATATTTGCGTACAAGAATAAATATCATTTCCCGGCTAAGCTTCCCTCCCCTGCGGTTTAAAAATACGATATCTTCACAGCCCTTCTTAACCTTTATCTGCTTCCTTTTCTCAAAATAAATATTCAGCGCATCAATTGCCGGCTCGCCGATAGGTACCAGCCGCTGTTTGCTCCCTTTTCCCATTACGCGGATGAAAGATTCTGCAGTGAAAAGATTTGAAATCTTAAGAGTTACAAGTTCCGTAACGCGCAGCCCGCATGAGTAAAGCACTTCAAAAATTGCTTTGTTCCTGTGGCCCTCTTCAACAGACAAGTCTACTGAATTGATGATATCCTCAACCTCTGTTACCGAAAGCACAACAGGAAGATATGGCTTTATTTTAGGCGCATCCGTGAGCTCAGTGGGATTTTTGCTCACCAGAGACTCCATTTCGAGGTATTTGTAAAAGGCCTTAAGTGAGCTTATTTCCCTTGCCTGGGACCGCTTTGAAAGACCCAGCTCAAGGTTATGGGAAAGGTATTTTGAAATAATTTCGGGAGTAACGTATTCCAGACCCGAATTTGCCCCCCCGTCTTCTCTTTCTAAAAAATCTATAAATTTTTCTATATCGGAGCTGTATGCCGATATAGTATTGGAAGATAGTGACCTTTCCAAACGAAGATATGAGCAAAAATCTGCTACGAAATTGTTTCGGCCTACTCTTTTCAAATAATTTGAATTACTTTTGCAGCAAATTTAAGAGAAAAATGGTCGAAAAGAAAACTAAAATTGTATGCACGGTATCGGATAGAAACTGCAGTCCTGAATTTATTGAATCGCTGTACAAAGAGGGGATGAATGTGGTGAGAATCAACTCTGCACATACCACTCTTGAATCTTCGCTTGAGATTGTTAAAAATGTCAGGAAAGTTTCCGACAAAATTGCAATTCTTATTGATACAAAAGGCCCTGAGATAAGACTTACAGAGATGAATCCTCCCGAAGGATTTCATGTAAAAAAGGGCGACCTAGTCTACTTTGCCGATAATGTTAAGGGTGTTTCCGGAAATTATCTGCTTTACACAAATTACGAGGAATTCACTAAGGATGTTCCGGTAGGTGCCAGCATACTTATAGACGACGGTGAAATAAAACTAACCGTTACAGAGAAGAAAGGCAAAAAACTCTGCTGCATTGTTGACAACGATGGAGTAATTAAAGGCAAGAAAAGCCTTAACGTGCCTGATGTTTCAATCAAACTTGCTTCTGTTACCGCTAAGGACAGAGAGTTTATTATCTGGGCAATTGAGAATGATCTTGATTTTGTTGCCCACTCGTTTGTGCGTAACAAATCGGACCTCATGGAGGTAAACAACATTTTAAAAGAATATAACAGTCACCTTAAAATTATTTCCAAAATTGAAAACCGCGAAGGGGTAGACAATATTGATGAAATTCTTGAGAACTGCTACGGAATTATGGTAGCCCGGGGCGACCTTGGTGTTGAAATTGAGGCAGAAAAAATTCCTGTTATTCAGCGCAGCATTATTAAAAAATGCCACGCCCGCAAGAAGCCGGTTATTATTGCTACCCAGATGCTCCATACAATGATTGACAATCCCCGTCCTACCAGGGCAGAGGTGAGCGATGTGGCTAATGCCATTTTCCAGAGCACCGATGCAATAATGTTAAGCGGAGAGACAGCAAACGGAAAATATCCGCTGGAAGCTGTGCGTACAATGTCGGATATTGCACTGGAGATAGAGCAGAATATAAGACCTTATGTGGAGTTAAAAATTAAGGATGTAACCTGGCCCACAGCAGAAGTGCTTGCAAGAACACTGGTTTATGCAACATGTCACCTGCCTATCAAAGCAATTGTAATTGATACAATGACAGGCCGCACCGGCAGGTATGTTTCGGCATTCAGGCCAAATGTCCCTATTTATGCAAAATGCTACAAGCCGTATGTGATGAGAGAACTCGCATTGTCATTCGGGGTATACAGCTACTTTATGTCTCCTGCACCGTCGAAGGACGATTTTGTAAAAGAGGCTGCACAAACGCTTCTCAACGACAAGAGAGTATGCAAAGAGGATATGATAGGTGTACTGGCAGGAAGTTTTGGAGTACAGGCAGGGGCCTCATTTATCGAGGTTAGTACTGTTAAGAATATGGTTTCCTGAATTTAACATTTCAAAATATTTACAAAATGCGGCGATTCCACAATCGGCGCATTTTGGTTTTCTGGCCACGCATATATATCTTCCGTGGAGTATGAGCCAATGGTGCGCAATTGCTCTTTGTTCCGAAGGGATGGCAGCTGTAAGGTCTTGTTCTACTCCTAAAACATCTTTCGCAGATGAAAGTCCAATGCGGCGGGCCACCCGAAATACATGAGTGTCCACGGCAATTACGGGTTTATTGTATATTACCGAAGCTATAACATTTGCTGTTTTTCTTCCCACTCCCGGAAGTTTTTGAAGTTCTTCCGGATCTTCGGGGACAACAGAATTGAATTTTTCTACAAGCATTTTTGACATGCCCAAAAGATGGCGGCTCTTGTTGTTGGGAAATGTAACCGAACGTATATATTTGAAAATCTCCTCTTCGGACGACTCAGACATAGAAACGGGGTCAGGGAATTTTGCCAGCAATGGCGGAGTGACTATGTTAATTCTTTTATCTGTACACTGTGCCGAAAGAATAACTGCAACAATGAGTTCAAACGGGTTCCTGAATTTGAGTTCGCTTTGGGCAACGGGTACATTTATAGCGAACCAGTCAAGAATTCCTTTGTATCTGTCGGACCTCTTCATCTTTGCGGGGGAATTTATTCGAGGACATCCTCCTCAAGCATCTGGGAAATATCAATCTCCTGCACAGCGTCTATTTCGGAACAGGAAAGATTCTCGCAAAGCATGACCCTGCCCGGGTAACGCTTCACAAGGGAGCGATTGTGGGTAACAATTATTATTCCCGGATTCTGCTCCTTGTGAATCTTCATGAGAACATTCATTATTTCGTTTGCAGTATCCACATCAAGATTTCCTGTAGGTTCGTCGGCCAGGATTATTTCCGGGTTATTGAGAAGAGCTCTGGCGATTGCCACCCTTTGCTGTTCTCCTCCGGAAAGCTGATGAGGCATTTTGTGGGCTTTAAGCCCCATACCAACACTTTCCAGTTTTGATTTTATTATCTCTTCAATGTCTTTTTCGTCTTTCCATCCGGTGGATTCCAGAACGAATTTAAGGTTGTTATAAACCGTACGGTCGTTTAAAAGCTGAAAATCCTGGAAGACAACTCCAATTTTTCTTCGTAAAAGAGGTATTTCCTTTTCACGAATGTTCACCAGGTCGAAACCTGCAACCATTGCTGTTCCTTTGTTTACGGGGATTTCGGCAATAATTGACTTTACTATTGAGGTTTTTCCGCTCCCCACCCTTCCTATGAGATAAAGAATATCTCCTCTCATAAGTTTAAGGTTAAGCTCGGAAACTATGAGACTCTCTTCCTTTACAATATCTATTCCCGATATATCTATTATGGGTTCGCTGTTTACCGGTGGCATAATTTTGGCTGTTAATTGGTGCAAATTTACTAAATTTGAGCTTTAAAACATCCTGTTATTAATATTTTATCGTATGACAACAATGTTAAAAACCCTGAGGGCCCTTTCTATATCATTATTCATTTTTACCCTTGTTGTACCTGCTGCAGCGGAAAACACAGAGAGAGATTTTCGCGACAGGATGAAAGCAGCCGCGCAACTATATGACAGAGAGATGTATTCTGCTGCCATTAAAGAGATAAACGACGCTCTTGCTGTTACAAGAACGCTGTCTGCCTCGGAATATGCCGATGCGGAGGCTCTTTCGCTGCTTTGTTCTATTGAACTCCGGAAGCCAAATATAGAAGGTCTTGTAAAAGATTATTTTGACAAATATCCCTATTCCAGCGAAAAGGAGACTATCCGTTTAAAGCAGGCCGGATATTATTTTAAACAGCAGGAGTACATCACTTCTTATGAAATACTGCAAAAAATAAACAGTAAGAATCTGGCAAAAGAGCAGATAAACGAGTATAATTTTCAGCTTGCATACTGCAACATGAGAACAGGGAAACTCATTGAAGCCGAAAAACTTTTCCAGTTGGTTCTGGGAGCGAAATACAGCTCTTTTTCCAATCCTAGTCAATATTACATTGCTTATATCCGATATATGCAAAAGGACTTTAAAAATGCCATAGAACTCTTTGGGAAAATAGAAAAAGATCCACGCTTTAGCACTCTTGCAAGGTACTACTCTCTTGAGTCTCATTTTATGTTGAAGGACTACGAAAGTGTTACCGAAAAGGGTGAAATTCTGTTTAAATCGCTCAGCGGAGAATTTAAGAATAAAATGGCCCGGATTCTTTCCGAAGCATATTTCGCAACCGGAAATGTAGAAAAGGCAAACTTCTATTTCGGGCAATTCTCATTTGCCAGCAAAGAACTTAGCAGAAAAGACATATACTACTCAGGAATCATTGCCTACTCCATGAAGAATTATCAGCAGGCGATAGATTCATTTACAAAGCTCAAGGAGATAGGTGACACTCTTTCGCAAAACGCCCTTTATCACCTGGGGAACAGCTATATTCAAACAAAAAACAAACAGGCTGCGCTGGTTTCATTCAGGAGTGCTGCAAGGTACAATTTCGACCCTGCAATAAGAGAGGATGCAATGTTCAATTTTGCCAAACTTTCGTTTGACATCAACTCCGACATTTCTGTTTTCCGCCAGTATCTGAACGAGTTCTCGCCTATTGATTCCAAGTATAACGAAATACAGAATTACATAGCAACTTCATATATTATATCAAAGGACTACAAGGGAGCAACAGATGCTTTGAAACTCATTCGGTTTCCACAGCCTTCGGACCTTGTAAACCTTCAAAAGGTATCTTTCTTAAGGGGAATGCAGCAAATTAATCTGGGTGCTTTCCGTGATGCTATTCCTACCCTTCAGCTTTCCATTTTTAACGGAAGTTATAACCTGTCCCTCCAGAATCTTGCAAAATTTTGGCTTGCCGAAGCATTCTTCCGCGACAACCAGTTTTCCGAATCGGTGGAGACAAACCTCGAACTTGTTACAAACAACAGCCGCTTCAAAAGCAGTGCAGAATATCCTGTTGCTCTGTATAACCTTGGATACGGATATTTTAAACTGGCAAACTTTACATCGGCCGAGCAATGGTTCTCAAGATATATTTCATCCGGCAGAACCCTTCAATACGGAACAGAAGCAAAGCTGAGGCTGGGTGATGCACTTTTCATGCAACGCAAATATGCTGCTGCAACTGAACTGTTCGGCCAGATATCGCGAAGCGACATAAATGCATATGTATATGCAAACTACCAGATGGCTGTTGCTCAGGGTCTTCTTGGAAACGATGCAAAAAAAGTTGAAATACTAAAGGCTGTTCTTCAAAACGGAGAAAACAGCAAACTATATCCGGAAGTGCTTTATGAACTTGGCAGGACTCTCGTGCAAACAGGAGAAGATGTTCAGGCAAAAGGCTATTTCAAGGAGCTTGGCAACCGCTATCAGGAAAGCAGCTATTATCCCAAGGCTCTGCTTGAACTTGGCCTCATTGCGTTAAACCAAAACCAGAACGATGAAGCTATTCAATACTACAAACAAATACTAGCGGTGAGCCCGCAGTCTCAGGAGGCGCAAAACGCAATTGCAGGTCTGGAGAACATCTATCAGGAGAGAGGCGAAGCAGAAGGGTTCCTTGACTATCTGGACAAGTCCGGCCTCTCAAAAGCACGCAACACCGATGACCGGGAGCTGATGATATTCAACTCTGCCGAAAAGCAATATCTTTCCGGCAACTATTCGGCTGCGATTGCTTCTCTTACCTCTTTTATCTCCCGCCACCCCAACAGTTCAAAGAGATCGCAGGCATACTTCTACCTTGGAGAATCATATAATAAAATAGGTAAGCCGGAACTTGCCATTGACTCATTTAAAAAGGTAATGGAAAACGGAGAGGGCTCGTTTCTGGAACTGGCAACTTTAAATTATGCCAACCTTTCATACAAACTCGAAAATTTCAAACAGGCTCTTGAGGGTTATTCTTCGCTTATGCTCATTGCAAGGCTGGAGAACAACCGCACCGAGGCTCAGATGGGAAGGCTCAACTCCTTCTTCATGGACCGTCAGTGGGAGAATGCAGTTGCCGAAGGAAAGAGAATAGACACACGTTCTCTTGCCGATAACTCCAGAGTACGAGTAAACTATATTATTGCAAAATCGCTGTATACACTCGGCGAGAGATCGGAAGCACTGCCAATTCTCAAGGAGCTGTCAAAAAACAAGATGACGCCGGAGGGAGCGGAAAGCGCATACCTTTTAATATCAAACTCATTTGACAACGGCGACTTCAATAGCGTAGAGAAGGAGACTTTTGCATTCTCCGATTCGCGTACACCTCAATCCTACTGGCTTGCAAAATGCTTTATTCTTCTTGGCGACACTTATGCCGAAAAGGAGAACTGGTCTCAGGCAGAGGCAACATACAACAGTATACTTGAGTCATACACAGCAAAAGGAACCGACGACATAGCGGATCAGATCCGAATGCGCCTGGCCAAAATAGAAAAGAATATCCAAAAAAAATAAATCAGCAAACCATACTATGATTAATTCACAAATAAAATTAATGTTAAGGGTTGCAATAGTATCCGTAATAATTTTTCTTCCCGGGACCTCATACAAAGCAGTTGCTCAACAGAAAATTGACCCAACGCTTGAGGTTAGGCGCGAATTCGACGGAAGGCTCACCGAAATTCAAAAGAGCAGGCTCAATACGAACTTTGCAGATTCAATTGCAAATTTCAACCTCAACTTTAACTACTCTTTATTCAATAAACCGGTTAAGGATCTTTATGAATTTTCGCCCCTCCCCTCTGCTCAAATTGAGAGAAGAGACAAATCTAAATATCCTGTTTTCTTTGCCGATTTAGGGCTGCAGATGCCGGTTAACCCGCACCTTGACATATTCTATCAGCCAAACCTTCCGCAAGGGCTGTCCCTCATTCTTTTTGGCAAGCACGACTCATATATGGGCAAAGCTCCTCTGGAGAATGAAATGTATTTACCTGTGGGAGCAGCAAATCAAAAGATTGCAGCGCCATACTACAATAACAACATTGGAACTGAATTCGAGTACAGCTGGAAGAAGGGGAAAGCCGGAATTAATTTTGCCTTTGACAACAAACTGAGAAGCTACTATGGGTTTCCTGCATATCAGCTAGAGTTCAACGGAATTTACCCATTTTTGCCGGAAACGGCTTTATTCCCTTTGAAAAAGGCGGGAGATTATACCAATAAATACATGATGGATTCTCTTTCGCATACTTCAAACACTGTTGGCGGAGGATTCTTTGTAATGTCTGTAAATCCTTCTCCCAAGGCTTTTAACTATAAGCTGGAAGTAAATTACAACCAGCTTTCGGACAAAACCAATTATTACAAAAATTATACTCCTGACCCGCTTATTGACATTGCCCTTAATACAGGAATGACCGAAAAATACCTTAATATTAAAGCCGATTTTGGCCCCGGATTCGGAGAATATCATAAATTTCTTTTGGGTGTAAATTTTGAAACAGCAAACTCCCGCCTGTCTGCATCAATGGACCGCAGGAATCTTACCGTGAACCCAAGATATCTCTTCACTCAAAACCGATGGATTTTCGAGGCGGGTGTGAAAATAAACAAATGGTGGGAGCCCAATAGCGAAGGTTTTAACATCTTTTTCAAAGGAACTGCATCAATAGAACTGATAAAAGACAATCTGTGGTTCTATGCCGGACTGGACGGAGATAATAAGTTTCTCACATACAGCGATTTGCTTTCGACAAATCCATGGGCGGCACCTTTTTCAACAGTAAAAAACATAAAAATTCCAATTGCGGCAAAACTCGGATTCAAGGGACAAGTGGCTGACCGTTTTTCATATCATGTTTGGGGCGGCTATACAAAATTCCGTGATCAGATATTTTTTACTGCCTTCGATGAATCTTCACAATACGGCATAAGAAATGCGTTTCTCGCAAGTTATGCCGGTCAGGAAAAAATAAATGCCGGAGCAGAAATGTCATGGAAATCCAAAGATTTTGAAGGTGGTCTTAGTGCCGAATACAACTACTACACACGCACCGATTCAATTCCTTCATATCACTATGCGCCATTTGAACTTAAAGCATTTGCAAGATATAGCTGGAGGGAAAGGTTAATATTCGAAGCAGACCTTGCATACAGGTCAAAAACGCCTGCTCTGCCTAAGGGATTGGCACCTGAACCTCCCAACGGAGCAAACGAATATTTCATTAACTCATTTGCTCTTATTAACCTGAATGCCACATATGTATATAATAAAAAATTCTCTTTTTACCTGAAAATTAACAATTTGCTTAATGCTCAGGAGTCCTATTTCACAAATTACAAGGGGATTGGCATAAACGCAGGCGGAGGAGTGATTATAACTCTCTAAAATTCAATTCATTAATTCATAAAAAAAACCTAGTAATTTATTGCAAATTATTAGGTTTTTTTCTGCTTTTTCATTAGCTTTGCCTTCTTTAAATGAGAACGCTTTAAGATGAAGGAAAACGAATCCGCTTTTGACAGCAGCTTATATTCTGCTGACAGTATTCAAGTATTAGAAGGTTTAGAAGCAGTACGGAAACGTCCGTCGATGTATATTGGCGATGTTGGCAGCAGAGGTCTCCACCACCTGGTTTACGAGGTTGTGGACAATTCAATTGACGAGGCTCTTGCCGGTTACTGTTCACATATAGAAGTTGTAATTAATCCGGATAATTCTGTTTCAGTTTCCGATGACGGACGGGGTATCCCAACTGATATGCACGAAAAGGAGGGCCGTTCGGCTCTTGAGGTTGTACTCACTGTCCTGCATGCCGGTGGTAAATTCAGCAAAGATTCATACAAGGTTTCCGGTGGTCTTCACGGAGTAGGTGTATCGTGCGTAAATGCACTTTCTTCACACCTTACCGCAGAGGTTTTCCGTGAGGGAAAACATTTCATTCAGGAATTTGAAAAGGGCATCCCGATGTATCCTGTTAAAACAATAGGAGAATCGGACAGAAGAGGTACCGTAATTACTTTTAAACCCGATATTGAAATCTTCCATCTGGGAACAACATATAATTATGATATACTGGCGACCCGTTTAAGGGAGCTCGCTTTTTTGAATAAAGGGGTAGAACTTACTATCACCGATTTGCGCGAAGAGGGTAAAAATGACGATATCGATACAGAAATTGAAACAGAAACAGGAACTCAGATAACAGCCCGCCAGGAGACATTTGTTTCTCAACTTGGGCTTCTTGAGTTCGTTCAGTATCTCGACGGAACTCGTGAAAAACTCACAGAAAAACCAATTTACCTGGAGGGAGACAAGGCCGGAATTCCTATCGAAATTGCAATGCAATACAACACGGGATTCTCCGAGAATATCCACTCATACGTAAATAATATCAATACAATAGAGGGTGGTACCCACCTTTCGGGTTTCCGCAGGGGACTCACCACTACTCTTAAAAACTATGCCGACAAAAACGGCCTGCTTTCAAAACTTAAATTTGAGATTGATGCAGCCGACTTCCGCGAAGGGCTTACAGCTATCATTTCCGTAAAGGTTGCCGAACCTCAGTTTGAGGGACAAACAAAGACCAAACTTGGAAACTCGGAAGTTATGGCAGCGGTTTCCCAGGCAACTACATCTGCGCTTGAAAACTATCTGGAAGAGAATCCTAAGGACGCAAAAAATATTGTTGACAAAGTAATTCTTGCAGCTACTGCTCGCCACGCGGCCCGCAAAGCCCGCGAAATGGTGCAGAGAAAGACTGTTATGTCCGGAGCCGGACTTCCGGGCAAACTTGCAGACTGCAGCGAAAGAGATGCTACAAAATGTGAATTGTTCATTGTTGAGGGTGACTCTGCGGGTGGTACTGCTAAAACAGGCCGCGACAGAGCCTTTCAGGCAATTTTGCCATTAAGGGGTAAAATCCTCAATGTTGAAAAGGCTATGGAGCATAAGGTTTTTGAAAACGAAGAAATCCGTAACATCTATACTGCTCTTGGAGTAACAATAGGAACCGAAGACGACAGTAAAGGTCTTAACATATCCAAACTCAGATATCACAAGGTTATAATAATGACCGACGCGGATGTGGATGGTAGTCACATTGACACTCTGATACTTACATTCTTCTTCAGATATATGCAGGACCTCATCAAGAACGGTTATGTATATATCGCCACCCCTCCTCTCTACCTTGTTAAAAAAGGGAAACAGGAACAGTACTGCTGGTCAGAAGATGATCGCAAAGAGGCTATTGAACAGATTGGAAAAGGAAAAGAGAGCGGCATGCATGTTCAGAGATACAAAGGTCTCGGTGAGATGAACGCCATTCAGCTTTGGGATACTACAATGGATCCGGGCACAAGACTCCTTAGACAAGTTACCATAGACAACGCTGCCGAGGCCGACAGAATCTTCTCGATGCTCATGGGCGACGAGGTGCCTCCTCGCAGGGAATTTATCGAAACTCACGCCAAATACGCTAATATTGATGCATAGAAAATCAACGAAAGTACTCCTTGCAGTCGCTGCGCTGTTTCTATTTTACGGTACAATTTCAGGTGCTGCTCCTAAAAAGAAGGAGAGTTCCGAGACTGCTGTTAATGTATTGACATCCAAACTTAATATACCCAAAGCGGCAGTAAAGTACGACAGTGAAATTTTCAAACCATTTTTTCTCAAGTACATTCCAAAAATAATGGACTTTACCAGAGAAATCGACTTTTCGGACACACCCGAAGAGTACGACATCTGGAGTGATACGAAGGTGAATCCATATCAGGTGGACCTCAAAGACATGAAAGATACCGTACGGATTGACCTGAGCGGTTTTGCTCCTCTTCGGTCGAGGCAGGTAACTTCAGACTTTGGTTTCCGTAAGTGGAGGCATCATTATGGGATTGACCTCAAAGTAGACAAAGGAGACACAGTTGCATGTGCCTTTGACGGAGTTGTAAGAATTACAAAAAGGGCCCGTGACTACGGCTACTATGTGCTTGTGAGGCACTTCAACGGTCTTGAAACACTATATGCCCACCTTAGCAAAATCCTTGTAAATCCGGGAGACACTCTCAAATCGGGTACATTTCTTGGACTGGGAGGCAGCACAGGAAGGTCAACCGGCAATCACCTGCACTTCGAGACCCGTTATCTCGGTAATCCAATTAACCCAAATGACCTTATAGACTTCCTTTCGTATAAGGTAAAAAACAATATATTTCAGCTAAACGCCAAAAATTTCTCATACAAGAAAGAGATTGCAAAAATCAGGTTCTGGACTATCCGAAGAGGAGACACTCTGGGCCGTATTGCTATGAGAACCGGAGTATCAGTTTCTAAACTATGCTCCCTTAACGGATTAAGAAAATCATCTCTTCTCCGGATTGGAAGGAGGTTAAGATACACCTAAACAATT